>OJBO01001206.1_pt1 | contig 10182 bp, 8 predicted proteins | sample 1590461 | NCBI WGS metagenome assembly OJBO01 (sample SAMN05416836, study PRJEB24817) | seawater metagenome | isolation source: Sea water | place: Canada:Atlantic | collected 2013-07 | reverse complement strand
GCGTCAGATGTGTATAAGAGACAGCCCTGATGCCGACAAACTTCCCGTTCAGCGGGTGCTCCAGAAACTTTCCCTGCGCGTCGAAAATCTGTCCGCACAGCTCCCCGGCGGCGCCGGCTGCACGCAGATCGTCCAGTTGAGCGGTGGTGATGAAGCCGTCGTCGCGCAGGGGTGCATCCGGCCCTAATTGGCCGATTCCGACAATCGCCATGTCGGCCATCTTGGCCAGATCGCGCGCCGCCTTCACATGCGGCAGCGACCGGTAAAGCGCGAGTTCCTCGTCCGACTGCGCGAACACCGGAATCGCCAATGGGTAATGCGCGCCCGAGGTCTTGTCCGCGACGCGCATGATGATCTCGTAAAACGAGGCCGAGCCGTCCGGCCCCACATTCCCGATCAGCGAGACGAACTTGTGCTGTGCCCCGTCGACCGCGTGCATCTGTTCGATCACGGCGCGCAGGGTCCGCCCGGTGCCAAAGGCAAAGGTCTGCGGCGTGCTGGCCTGGAACATCCGCTCCAGCACCGGCGCGGCAAAGGCGGGCAGACCGTCGTGGCCCTCCCCGACACCGGGGGCGACCCAGGCCTGAGCCAGCCCGTAGCGGGCCTGAAGCGCGCGCTCAAGCTCAAGACATTCCGCGATCGGGTGGTCAATCCGCACCCGCACCAACCCCTCTGCCGTGGCGCGCGCCACCAGCCGTTGGGTGCGTTGTCGCGATATGCCGAGCTCGGCCGCGATCTGATCCTGCGTCAGCCCACCCACCATCGACAGCCAGGCGGCGCGCGCGGCAAGATCGCGCGTGGACCTGTCCTTGTCATCGCCATTCGCGCGGCTCATTCCGGGTTCCTCTCAAGCTGCGGGGCAAGATGAAAGAAATCCGAGAAGGATGCAAATCTGCGGTCAGGCGGTACCTTGGCCTCGACCGGCGGGTCCAGCCCGGCGAGGTGACTGCCACCCGTGAAATGCCAGACCGCCATGCCCGCCGCCTGTGCGGCCACGATCCCGGCATGGCTGTCTTCGATCACCAGACAGCGCCCCGGTACGACGCCCTGTCTGGAGGCCGCGAGCAAAAAGAGGTCCGGCGCGGGCTTGCCCCTCGCGACCTCGCTCGCCGTGGTGATCCGCCCGGCAAAGGCGTCGCTCAGTCCGACGATGCGCAGTGATTGTGCCAGACGGTCGGGGCTGGAGCTGGTGGCGAGGCAATAGGGCCTGCGCAGTCGATTCAGCACGTCGCGCACACCGGGAATGATACGCAGCTCATCGTGGAACGCGGCGATCAGGCGGGCGCGGTAGTCCGCCTCGAACCCCTCGGGCAAGGTGATCCCGAATTCCGCGCGGATCTGCGCCAGAACCACCGGGTAGCTGCGCCCCAGAAAATGCTGTGCCACGTAGTCGAGGTTGATCGCCACGCCGTAGGGTGCCAGCTCCGCGACCAGCATCCGGGCTGAGATGACCTCACTGTCGATCAGCACCCCGTCACAGTCAAAGATGACGAGGTCAACCGACATCGGGCCGGTCGTTGCGGCGGCGCGCGTAGTCGGTGAACTGGTCGAAACTGGCCGGATTGGCCATGGAATCGCGATTCACCACCGTGGCAGGGTCGCCGCCGAGCAGCAGCTTTTTCACCGGCACTTCCAGCTTCTTGCCCGAGAGAGTGCGCGGAACCTCGGTGATTTCGACGATCTCGTCGGGCAGGAAACGGGCCGAGACGTTCGCGCGGATTGCCTGCATGATCTCATCCCGCGTGGCCTCTGACAGCGGGGCCTCGCAGGGCACTACGAAAAGCACCATGAAGCTGTCACGTCCGAGGAATTCAAGGTCGATGACGAGGCTGTCCTGAACGGCCTCCAGCGCCTCGACCGGGCGATAGATCTCCGATGACCCCAGGCGCAGCCCCCGCCGGTTGATGGTCGCGTCGGAACGCCCGTAGATGATAGAGCCGCCCTCGGGCGTGAATTCGATCCAGTCGCCATGACGCCAGACGCCGGGGTAGGTGTCAAAATAGCTCTCGAACAGGCGCGAGCCGTCCTCGTCGCCCCAGAAATAGAGCGGCATGGAAGGCAGCGGCGCGGTGCAGACCAATTCGCCCACCTCGCCGATGACCTCCTGCCCCGACTCGTCATAAGCGCGTACTGCATTGCCCAGCGCGCGACACTGCATCTGGCCTGCGCGGACCGGCAACATGGGATTTCCCAGCACGAAAGCCCCCGCCAAATCGGTTCCCCCGGAAATCGGCGCCAGCCAGATGTCGGGCTTGACGGCAGTGTAGACCCATTCGAACCCCTCCTGGCTCAACGGCGATCCGGTCGATCCGAGGGAGCGGAGGCACGACAGATCCAGCGACTCTCCAGGCGTGAGCCCCGCCTTTTGACACCCCTGGTAAAACGCGGCACCGGCCCCGAAATAGCTCAGGCGCTCCCGTGCGACCATGCGCCAGACCTCCAGCAGATCAGGGTAGTTCGGCGCGCCGTCATGCAGCACCACGGTCCCGCCCTGCGCCAGGGTATTCAACTGGCAGTTCCACATGATCCACCCGGACGAGGTCAGCCAGCAGAACCGGTCCTCAGGCCCGACATCCAGATGCAGCGATTGTTTCGCCCCCTCAAGGAGCACACCGCCATGGCCATGCACGATCGGTTTCGGATTGCCGGTCGTGCCGGAGGAATAGACCACCCAGAGGGGATGTGAAAACGGCACCATGGCAACCTGCGAGGGCTGCGGCGCGGCCATCAGATCATCCCAGAGCGTCCAGCCCGCACCGTCGCCGACCACCGGCACGATGATCTTGCCGGTCAGGCTGGGCAGCTGCGCGGCGAGATCCTTGAGGACATCGCGGCGATCAATCGTCTTGCCCGCGTGCACATGCCCGTCCTGCGCGATCAGGACCTTGGGTTCTATCTGGCGAAAGCGATCAAGGATGGCGGTTTGGCCCATGTCCGGCGCACAGAGTGACCAGATCGCGCCGAGCCCCGCGACCGCCATGAAGGCGATCATCGCTTCGGTCGCATTGGGCAAGACGGCGACGACGCGATCACCCTGCCCGACCCCCATACCGCGCAGCGCGGCTTGCAGCGATCCGACCCGCTGGTCGAGCGTCTGCCACGTCAGGCTGACCCGGCCAAAGGTTTCCGATTGGCAGATCAGCGCCTCGGCCTCGGGCTTTTCACGCGCAAACCGCAGGATCTGCGCGACGAGGTTGGTTTCGGCGCCGGGGAACCAGTCGGCACCCGGCATCTTGCGCGCACCCAGAACCTCACGCCAATCGCTGACCGGCAGGTCATTGAAAGCGATGATCGAGGTCCAAAAGCCGTCGAGGTCCGTGATCGACCACTCCCACAACTCCTGGTAGCTGTCAAAGCTGAGGCCACGATGCGTCTTAAGCCAACGCATGTAGACGGCCATCCGCGTGGCCTCGGCCCGTTCGGGGCTGGGGGTCCAGAGAATTGGGTGCTGCTGTGCCATGGTTAATCGTCCTCTCTGTCGGATAGCCGGGTCGCGGATCATGGACACCCGCCAGTCTGTCGTGCCAATTTCCGCGCCGAAGGCCAAGTGGCTTTTGTGCGTTTGCCGGATGAGGCGCACCCGGACCGCCCCCTAATTGGCCCCTAACTGGCCGCTGATAGGAGCTGGTTCAGTTCCTGTTCAGCGCCCACCGGTCGGAAGCCGGCGCCCTGTGACCGCGCCGGGAATGATCGGATTGAGCCCCGCAGGGGTGGCATTGATGCCCCCTCGGGGAGCTCTCCGCGACGAGCCTGCAATCATCGCACAGGCGCCCGCGCCCTCATCGCGGCGAGGATGGCGCGCAACTGGGTTTCCAGACCGGCCCCATCGCCCGGATCAGGGTTCCCGGCAGCGCTCCCCAAGGGCGCAAAAGCGCCGTCGAGCGCAGCCGTCCCAATGGTGAACCCGGCGGCCCCTGCGCGGGCGGCGGCAGCGATCCGCCCGGGCCGGTCGATGGACCCGGCCACGATCACCGGCTTGCGGACCGCGCCGCAGACCCCGGCGATCAAGGCCTCGACCTCCGAGTCATAACGCCAGGCCAGCAAGTCAAGCCCATGCACCCCCTCCAGATCGGCCAAGGCACGGGCCGAGGCGATGATGTCTTCTGCCGGGCCGTGCAAGACCGAAGGGTGGCCCGTGACCTGTCCGGGAAACGGGTAGTACCGAATGCCGGTGCCGGCCAGGATCGGCAGGACATCCGCCGGATGGGTTCCGCCCAGCAACACGTCCACGCCGATGGTTGCGCCGGCACGGGCCGAAGCGATTTCGCTCGCCCGGTCCAGCGACACGACCTCCAGATAGCTGGTCGCTCCGCTGCCGCGGATGGCGTCGCTCAGCTCGCGCAACCGGTCAAACGGCAGGCCGACATCCTTGAACCCGATGTGCGCGATGCCCAGGCGCTGGGCCACGGCCAGGTGATCCATCGCATCCTCAACCGTACGGTCATTGCGCGTCAGCATGAAGATAAAGTCCATCGTGCCTCTTCCGCGAAGATCGGCGCAGCTCAGCGCAGCACCGCACATTTTCCCATCATCAACGCCCCCCGCGACGCGGTCGGCGCATCAGAACCCCGACGTCAACTTCTGAGAGCCTGGCAATGATCCGGGAATGGTCCATATCTTTCAATACATCCTTTGGACCGGCTGTCCCGCCCGAAAACAACTCTACCCCGAGCCTTTATGTCAAAGCCCCCCACACACGCGCTAAGCGACATTCTTGACCGCCTGGAACGATTGGCTGACGGCGCGGAATTGGCCATCAGCGATGTCGTTGACGCTATGGGAAGCAGTTCCTTTGCCTCGCTGATGCTGGTCTTTGCCCTGATCGCCGCCTCCCCCGCCAGCACGATACCGGGGATCACCGCCGTGGTCGCGGTGATCGAATTCACGCTGGTCGTGCAGATGATTTTTGGCCGCTCATCCGTCTGGCTGCCGAGTTTCATCACGCGGCGCCATATCGCGACGGACAAGCTGCGCAAAGGCGTCGACTGGCTGCGCAAACCCGTGGGTTTTGTCGAAAGGTTTCTGAAACCGCGCCTGACGCTTCTGTTTCACCGCCCCTGGAAATGGCTGCCCCTGATCCTGATCGTTCTGTTGACCCTGTTCATGCCGTTCATGGAGCTGATCCCCTCCTCCGGCTCAATTGCGGCCACGGTCATCGCGCTCTACGCGGCCAGCCTGTTGACCCGGGATGGCGTGTTGGCGATCCTTTCGATCGCCTTGCTGATGATCATTCCCGTTCTGGTCTGGCAATTCGCACCAGGCCTTTAGGGCCCGATCTGCGTTGCCGCCTCGTGCTATGATCAAGCGAACCTATGCGCCCCATAGATTGCCCGAGGAGCCGGATCGGGGCGAAAAGACAGCAGCGCATGGGTTTTTGCGCCTAAAAATTTGCATGGGTTAAATGGAACTGCCTGCTCTCACTTTGTTTTCGCAATGAAAGTGATATATTCGGTCTGAAACGACCTCATGGATTTTACCCCACGCGGATTTTGACCGATGCCTGATGATACACACGACTACCAGGGGGACATCGACACTGTGCAGGCCATGGCACAGGTGCCAAAAATTCTGGATGTCTGCGCCCGCACCACGGAAATGGGATTCGTCGCCATCGCGCGCGTGACCGAGGATCGCTGGATCACCTGTGCATCGCGAGACACGCTAGGCTTTGGCCTCACGCCCGGCGACGAACTGCCCGTGGAAACGACAATTTGCGATTCCATCCGCGACAGCCGGTCACTGGTGGTGATTGACGACGCGCAGACCGACGAGACCTATTGCGATCACCAGACGCCCGAGATGTACAAGTTTCGCAGCTACATCTCGGTTCCGATCATCGCGTCGGACGGGGCTCTTTTTGGCACGCTCTGCGCGATTGATCCAGATCCCAAGAGGTTGAACACGCCTGAACGGATCGGCATGTTCCAACTGTTCGCGGACCTTGTCGCGATGCAGCTCGAAAATCACGAGGCGATGGCGGCAACGCAGGTCATGCTGCGCGCCGAACAGGAAACCGCAAAGCTGCGCGAGGAATTCATCGCCGTTGTCGGACATGACCTGCGCAACCCGATTGCCGCGCTCGGCTCTGGCCTGACGATCGCGCAAAAGTCCGCCAACCCCGATCAGACCGAGATATTCGAGCATATGCGCCATGCGCTGCATCGCATGAATGCGATCATCGGCAACCTGCTGGATTTCGCGCGAGGTCGACTTGGCTCGGGGATCGAACTCGGGACGCTGGAGGCGGCGGATCTGGATACGATTGTCGAGGACGTGGTGCACGAAATTCGACTGGTCACCGATCGGAGCATCGAGGTCACGACCGATCTGCACCACCCCGTCTATTGCGACGGACAGCGGATTGGCCAACTGGTGTCGAATCTTCTGTCCAATGCCGTGACCCACGGGGCAGCGGATCAGCCCGTCCGCATTCTCGCCGTCGCGTCGGGCGACAGCCTGCGGATCGAGATCGCCAACACCGGCCCCGATATTCCCGAGGCGATCAGACCATCGCTGTTCCATCCGTTTCGACGGGGCGACAAACCGGATCAGCAAGGGCTCGGGCTGGGGCTTTATATCAGTCAGGAGATTGCCAAGGCGCATGGCGGCGAGCTGTCTGTCACATCAGCGCAGGGCGAGACCGTCTTTACCTTTCAGATGCCGCTTGGGCGTGCTGAGGCCGGTCATGGGCAGACACTCTCTCAGGGTCGCGCGGCAGAGTAAGCGAAGCAATAGGCGGAGAGCGCGGCGTTATGGTCATTGCTTAGATCAAGGCTGCGACGCGCATCAAGGAAACCATGTCTCAGGTGCGGGAGCCACGCAAGTTGAGCTGTGGCCTAAGGGACGCACATGAGCCTGCCCGATTTTGCCGGGACAGTCGGGCGTTGGCGATTTGGGCTGCGATGCATTCGCGTGGCGAGCGCATCTTCAGCCCCGAGTGCAGGTAAAGTCCATCGTCGTCCTCGAACCACCCGGCAAGCACTCCGTCCTATCGGGCCAAGCTTCGCGATCGCGACGTTCGACTTTTCAGGGAACACAGCGCCGAACAAGCGATTTTTGCTCCCAACCTCAGGCCCAGAAAGCGCCTTTCACAAAGCAAAAGGCGCCCTTTACGAAGGGCGCCGGAAAAATAATTAATTCAGCTGGTTAGGGGATATTCAGGACATCCCCAACGCTTCTTTATACATCTCAAGGATACCTCCACATTGTGCAGCAGAACTGCCAGAACCAATATAACCCTTTGTTATTAAAACAGACTCACCTTAAGGGCGATCTACACTCTACTTTTATCCTTATGCAAAACGTAGAAAAGTTGTGCAGAGACCAGCGGCTTACGGATTTACACATCCCCCGAAAGCCGAAGAATTTCTTCGCTACAATATAGCACCATGGGCTATGAACTCTGCCGTGACGCAGAAATTTGCATCCGATCGAAACGGCTTCGCCAACAAGAAAAGCCCCAGACTAACTGGGGCTTTTTGTGTTCTTATGCCTCAAGCGCACGAGACAATGTATGAGAAATGTCCTCAAGCCGCGCTCCTGACCAGCGCACCCAAGCGTCGAAGTATGACGGAGCCCGGACGTCGAGACATTCCTCTGATGCAATCTTCCACACGTACTCCGTTAGGCGCTCAATTGATGCTGACGCATCCCCGAGCAACCGCCGCAAATCGGCAGGCGTGCAGTCGGCTTCGAGATGCAAAACCTTAAGCGCCACGATGTCGTCGATCGCATCTTGGCAATCGGATATATCGAGAAGATCTTCCAGAGAACTGATCTCTTCGTCGATCCATTTTCCCAACCGGCCCAGCGCGGCGTCCAACAGGAATCCATTTTGCGACGACGCAGTGAAGGGTGAAAAATTGATTGAGTTCATGATGAACCTCCAAGTCTTGTGATCCGAGGGCAGTCGTGCCCGATGGTCGCGTCCGGGAAAGGACGGCAATAGTTGAACCGTCACGACCGTCAAAAATTCGAGAGATGGACCAGACTGGAGCTACCTAATTTTTTCCTTTCTCCGTGCACGATGTCGCGTCACGCAGGCTTGCTATCGACGCACCAGAAGCCCGCGCGACATTCAGTAAGAGCGAGGTTCCAAGCAGGCGGCACGCAAACAGCGGAGCATCCTTATTCTGTCATGAGCGGACTTCGGTCGTTTCAACTTCACAAGGTAGACATCGCGTCCTTGCTCTAATTTCACAGTGTAGCCCAGTTGGCGTAAAAGGTGAGATACTTGTGCTTGCAGATCTTTGCGCCTTTCTCGGTCTCCCCCGACCCCGTGCACCTCTATGTAGGCGAAGTAGTCAGGGGGACCGTAGTGCGACTGTGCGACGATCCTTAGATGAGGTAGCTCTTCGTTCTCCGCTCGAAGAGCGGTTTCGATCCATCCGAGATGGGTAGAGCGCGGGTCCTTTGAATGCATGCCTTCGTCTCCTTCCGATACTGAAGACGTTGGCCGGATTAGCTGCTTGCGAAGAAAAAAGTTGCGAAAAATCCAGAAATTTCCGTAGCAAGAACCCAGTATCAAAAAGCCTTTCTCCAGGACGGCAAAAGGGCCATTCGCCCAAAGTTTCTTGGAGCGCCGCGAAATTCCCCAAATAATTGTAAAAGCTGCGCGTGTCGGTCAGTATCGTCGCAAAGAATTTTTCAAACCGAGCCACTTAGATGCAAAAGCCATTGAACCAAACACCCGAACAGGTTGCACGTGATCGTATCGATGAACGCCTCAGAAGGGCCGGTTGGCATGTTCAGGACAAGAATACTCTCGATTTCAATGTCGGCCTCGGGGTCGCAGTGCGCGAATACCAGACTGATGTCGGACCGGCCGACTATGTCCTCTTTGCCGACCGACAGGCAGTGGGCGTTGTCGAGGCAAAGCCTGACAGCTGGGGAGTGCGGCTCACCACTGTGGAGGAACAATCGGAAGGCTATGCCCGAGCCAAACTGAAATGGGTAAGCCAAGATACCCCCCTTCCTTTCGTTTACGAAAGCACGGGCGAAGTTACCCGTTTTACGAATAGTCTCGATCCCAATCCACGCTCGCGCGAAGTGTTCGCATTCCACCGGCCCGAAAGCCTTAAAAGATGGGCGCACGCCGCGCGAACTCTGCGCTCTGGCATCGCAGCGCTACCAGTCCTAAACCCAGAAAGCCTGCGGGATTGCCAGATATCAGCGATCACAAAACTTGAAGCCTCACTGCAGGACGACAAACCCCGCGCCCTCGTCCAGATGGCCACCGGGTCGGGCAAAACCTTTACCGCCATTACGCAAGTCTATCGTCTGTTGAAGCATGCAGGTGCGCGCCGCATCTTGTTTCTGGTGGATACCAAGAATTTGGGCGAGCAGGCTGAACAGGAATTCATGGCGTTCTTGCCAAACGACGACAATCGTAAGTTCACCGAGCTATATAACGTCCAGCGGCTTACATCCCCGTCAATCGCTGGCGATAGTCAGGTGGTAATCTCTACAATTCAGCGCATGTATGCTACCTTGAAGGGAGAGCTTCTCGATGAAGGCGTTGAGGAGGAAAATCCAGCCGAGCAGAAGTGGCACCGCAAGGAACCGTTGCCAGTCGTCTATAATCCGAAACTGCCACCGGAATACTTTGATGTAGTCGTAATCGATGAATGCCATCGGTCGATCTATAATCTTTGGCGTCAGGTCATTGAGTATTTCGACGCCTATTTGATCGGACTTACCGCTACCCCAGACAACCGCACATACGGATTCTTCCAGAAAAATGTTGTGAGTGAATACACGCACGAAAAGGCCGTTGCCGATAAGGTCAACGTGGGCAACGAAGTTTTCCTGATCGAAACTGAGATAACGCAGGCCGGCGAGACACTAAAGGCCGAGCAGTTGATCGAGAAACGCGAGCGCGAAACCCGCGCGCGGCGTTGGGAAACCCAGGACGATGAGCAGGCCTATGCTGCAACTCAGCTTGATCGCTCTGTCGTCAACCCCGACCAGATCCGGACTGTCGTCCGCACTTTCCGCGAAAAATGGCCCGAGATATTCCCTGGCCGCAAGGAGCTGCCCAAAACCCTGATCTTTGCCAAGACCGACAGCCACGCCGACGACATCATCCAAACCGTCCGGCAGGAGTTTGGTGAAGGCAATGATTTCTGCCGCAAAATCACCAACGGTGCCAAGAACCCGAAATCTTCGCTCACGGCATTTCGC
>OJBO01001201.1_pt1 | contig 10232 bp, 10 predicted proteins | sample 1590461 | NCBI WGS metagenome assembly OJBO01 (sample SAMN05416836, study PRJEB24817) | seawater metagenome | isolation source: Sea water | place: Canada:Atlantic | collected 2013-07 | reverse complement strand
TAGTCTCGTGGGCTCGGAGATGTGTATAAGAGACAGGGCGAGGGTATTGCCCACCTGCGAAAGAATGGCAGCCACCATTTCACGCACCGTGGTCTTGCCACTGCTGCCGGTGATCGCCACAAAACGTGCGGTGCTGGCATTTCGGTTGGCCAGTGCCAAGTCTGCCAATGCACCTATTGTGTCCGAAACCCGTACCTGCGGAAGGGCCAGATTCGGGTCTGCCTGGTCTACAACGGCAGCCACAGCTCCAGCCTGCTCTGCCACGGCCAGATAATCATGCCCGTCGAAGTTTTCACCTCGAAGGGCCACGAACACGTCTCCGCTGGCGATTCGGCGCGTGTCGGTCGAGACACCGTCAAACTTCAAGCCTTCCAGATTGCCCACTGCCACAGTACCGCCAAGCCAGTTGACGGCATCGGCCAGCGCGAATGACTGCATCATGCGACACCTCCATTCAGCGACAGCGCATGTCGCACCTGTTCAGCGTCGCTGAACGGAAATCTCTGGCCTGCCACTTCCTGCCACGCCTCGTGGCCCTTTCCGGCGATCAGCACAATATCCCCCGCCACGGCGGAGTGAATAGCCTGGCGAATCGCCTCAGCACGATCATGGATAACCGCGACCTGTTCTGGGCGCTCGAATCCGGCAACGATGTCGGAGGTAATGGCATCCGGGTCTTCACTGCGCGGATTGTCGTCCGTCACGATCACGACATCAGCCCCTTTTTCTGCTTCCCGGGCCATCTCTGGCCGCTTACCGGTGTCGCGGTCGCCGCCACAGCCGAATACACAGAAAAGCCGCCCGCCAACATGGGGACGCAAGGCGGCAAGTGCACTGTTCAGGGCATCCGGGGTATGGGCGTAATCCACAACAACACGCACATCATTACTGCCGGCGAAGGGCTCCAGCCGTCCCGGTGGGGGCGACAACCGCTCAACCGCTTGCTGAACCCGCTCTACCGGCACACCCAGGCTGAGCACGGCTGCGATGGCTGCCAGAATATTGCTGACGTTAAAGCTTCCCAATACCCGGGCGGACACATTAAACCTGCCCCAAAGCCCGTCTACACCGGCGCTAAAACCGTCAATGGACGGTGCGAATTCCGTCAGCCAGAGCTCGGTCTGGGCCTCGTGCAAGCTGTAACGGACACGGTCACATTTGCCATCAAGCTTCTCATAGAGCTGCCTTCCAAACGGATCATCGAAGTTGATGACCGCGAAATGCAGCTCTTCGCGATGAAAAAGACGGGCCTTCGCCGCTCCGTAAGCATCCATGGAACCGTGGTAGTCCAGGTGGTCCCGGGTAAGATTGGTAAACACCGCACCGGTCATGGTCAGGTTGTCGACCCGCCCCTGTTCGAGTGCGTGTGAAGAGACTTCCATCGCCGCCGCGCGTCCGCCCTGGGCGATGATTTTTGAAAGTACCCGATTTACCTGCACAACATCCGGCGTGGTGTGTGCACCTTCCTGCAGCGCACCGGGCATACCATAGCCGAGGGTGCCGATAACGCCGCAAGGGGTGCCGGTCTCCTGGAGCAATGTCGCTATGTAATGGCTTACCGAGGTTTTGCCATTCGTTCCGGTCACGCCAATCAGGCGCAATCGCTGAGAGGGATGCTCGAAAAATCGATCCGCGATCTTCCCGAGGTGAGCGCGCAACATCGTCACCGGAACAATAAGAACACCTTCATGCTCGTAGCATTCATCCGGCTGCGCTGACTCCAACAGGATTACGGTGGCACCCGCACCGATCGCCTGTTCGATGTAGTGGTCGGCGGGTGTTCGGGCACCGGCCAGGGCAACGAACGCGTCGCCCGACCTGACGTCACGGCTGTCGGTCTTCAGGCCGTGGATTGTGACATCAAACACCGACGGTACCGGTGCGATTCCCTGCAACAATGTGCTGAGTGATGTAATACACATAACCCTAACCCCGCTCCCCGGAAGCCCGACGCGGCGCATTTGCCTCGCCCAGCTCCAGTTCCGGCTTTACGTTCAGTAGCCGCAATGCATCACCCATTACCCTGGCGAATACGGGCGCAGCCACTTCGCCACCGTAGTATTCGCCGGACTGGGGTGCATCGACAGCCACGACTGTGACAATCCGCGGATTGTCGATGGGAGCCATACCGGCAAATATCGCCTTGTACTGGCTATCCTCATACCCATTCTTACCCACCAGGTGTACCGTGCCGGTTTTACCACCGGCAGAATAGAACCCCGGTTGAGCGCGCTTTCCGGTACCGTTCTCGACCACCTCTCGCAACATTTCCCTGATCTGGAATGAGACTTCTTCGGAAAGAACTCGTTCCCCAACGGGTTTTTCATCCGCCTTCAACAGACTCAGCGGGTAGCGGATTCCGCCATTGGCCAGAACCATGTATGCCTGCGCCAGTTGAAGCGCATTGACGCTCATGCCATACCCATAGGACAGGGTTGCCTCTTCGACGGGGCGCCACTTTGGTGGTGCCGGCAGCACGCCAACAGCCTCACCGGGGAACCCGATACCGGTAGGTTGGCCCAGCCCCAGGCGGGCATAAAGATCCCGGATAGTGTCACCACCCAACTCGGTGGCGATCTTGCTGATGCCGACGTTGCTGGATTTCGCAATCACGTCGGTCAGACTTACCACTCCATAATTCCGGTGATCACGAATCGTGAAACGGCCAAAGCGCCGGTACCCCGGCGCTGTGTCTATGGTGCTGGAAGCCTTGAACTTCCCCGATTCCAGTGCTGCAGCCATGGAAACAGGCTTCATCGTGGACCCCGGCTCAAACAGATCGGTAATGGCCTTGTTCCGTAAACGGTCAGGGCTCAGCTGGCTGCGGTCGTTGGGGTTGTAGGAGCCCTGGTTCACCATGGCCAACACCTCGCCGGTGTCCACGTCCAGCATCACCAGAGTGCCACCCCTGGCGTCGTGCGCGCCGACAACGGCTTTCAGCTCCCGATAAGCCAGATACTGGAGCCGCAAATCAATGCTGAGTTCGAGGTTGCGACCAGGCTTCGCGTCGCGGATCAACGTCAGATCCTTGATCACACGGCCACGGTTGTCCTTGAGCACCCTCTTGCGACCACTTTCACCACTCAGCCACTGGTTGTAGGCCAGCTCGATACCTTCCTGACCGCTTTCATCGATATTCGTAAACCCGACCACATGAGCCGTCACCTCTCCAGCGGGATAGTAACGACGGTACTCCTGGCGGCTGTACACGCCCGGAACACCCATTGCCAGCACCTGTCGTGCAATCTCTGGCTGAAGCTTACGGCGCAGGTAGATGAATTCCCGGCCTGAATACTTACGCAGCCGCTCCCGCAGTCTGGCCTCCTGGAGGCCCAACAGGCGTGCGACATTGGTCAGTCGCGGTCCATCCGCGTCGATTTCGGAGGGATTCGCCCAGATGGTCTGGACCGGAGTGCTCACCGCCAGTGATTCTCCGTGCCGGTCCGTCACGACCCCACGATGAGCATCGATACTTTCCACCCGAATAGTGCGCACGTCGCCCTGCTTGCGCAGGAACTCGTTGTCCACCACATGCAGATCCACCAACCGCCAGGCAAGGGCACCGACAACCAGCAGAAAAACACCCAACACGGTGCCGTACCGCCAGGCCCCAAGCCCGGCGGTCAGTCGCTGACCCCATGTTGCTGTTTTTCCCTGGTCCGACACTGTCTTCACCTTACGGTTTGTTGTTTTCGCTTAACGCGACCCGACAAGCGGCGCCATCAACGGCACCAGAACGATGTCCTGCTTGCCCGGCACGACCATTCCGAAACGCTCGGAAGCCAGTTGCTCTACCCGTCCGTGGGCGCTCAAAGCACTCTGCTCCAGCAACAACTGACTCCACTCACGCTGGTAGTTGTCACGCTGTTCCTGCAGCTGAGACAAGGAGTTGAACAATTCACGGTTCTCATGGGCACTGACAACAACGCCCAACGAGGACACAATCAACAGCATTACCAAACCCACGGTGATCAACACGCGCTTCTGCTGAAGTGCGGTAAAGACCTGGTTCGACAACCTGACCGCAGTGGCGACGCCGTCCCTGACACGTTTTCTGTTCAGTCGCGCTGTTTTTGTTGGCTGTTCAATCGCTACCGCGCCCATGATTACGCGCTCCCTAACTTGTGTTGTTCCGGTATCCGTTCAAGTACACGCATAACCGCGCTCCTCGCCCGCACGTTGTCGCTCACTTCTTCTGTATCCGCCTTGTTCGCCTTGCCGATCAACCGAAACGCCGATGCTTCCTGCTCCGCCGTCACCGGCACGCCTTTTGGCAATCTCGGCCCGCGCGCCAAGTCCCGCATGAAGCGTTTGACCAGCCGGTCCTCTAACGAATGGAAGCTGATAACCACCAGCCTTCCACCGGGCATCAGCTTTTCAACAGCGGCATTGAGCCCAAGCTCCAGATCTTCCAGCTCCCGGTTGATAAAAATCCGGATTGCCTGGAACGTCCGGGTGGCCGGATGCTTGTGCTTTTCTTTTTTCGGCACCGCCTCACTGACCAACAACGCCAGTTGGCGCGTGGTTTCCAGGGGCGCCTCCTTACGTCGCTCCACAACAAGACGAGCGATACGGCGGGAGAACTTCTCCTCGCCGTATCGCCAGATCACGTTCGCGATGTCTTTTTCGTCCGCCTCGGCCAACCATTGCGCCGCACTTGGCGCCTGCCCGGGGTCCATTCTCATATCCAGCGGCCCATCGCGCATAAAGCTGAACCCCCTGGCGGCATCGTCCAGCTGCGGGGATGAAACACCAAGATCCAGCAAAACACCATTAACCTTCATCCACCCCTGGGCTTCAGCGGCAGCGCCCAGTTCCGCAAACGAGCCGTGAAATGGCTGAAACCGAGCATCGCTCGCAGACAAGTCACGGGCCACCTGAATTGCGTCCGGATCCTTGTCGATACCCAATACCTTTCCGCCCTGCCCGAGCTGCCCCAGAATCAGCCGGCTGTGACCTCCGCGACCAAAGGTGCCATCGATATAAACGCCATCCGGATCGTTGACCAGCAAGTCCACCGCCGAGTCCAGGAGCACGGAACGGTGCCGGTACTGACCGGCAGGCTCCTGCCCGCGGCCGACTGTCATAGCGACAACGCCTCCATTTCCGGCGGCATCTCGTCTTCATCCGATGACTCGTCAAGCCAAGCGAACCAGCGCTCTTCGCTCCACAGCTCCAACTTCTTGCCCTGACCAATCAGCATCAATTTTTTCTCCAGGCGCGCATAACTGCGCAACGTGGGTGGCACCAGAATGCGCCCCGCCGAGTCCAGTTCCAAAGGCGTGGCATGGCCCAGCAGCAGTCGCTGCAACCTGCGGGCGGCTTTATTCATATTGGGAAGTGCTTCAATTTGTGGCCTCAATGCCTCCCACTGTGGTTCCGGATACATCAGCAAGCAGCGCTCTTCATCGGCATTGGCCGTCAATACAATGCGGCCACTGCAGGCATGCGCGAGCTCTTCGCGCACCCTGGCGGGGATCGCCAAGCGACCCTTCGCATCCATATTGATGGCATGACTGCCAAGAAAATTGCTCATTAGCACCAATTCCGGGGTTCAGAAACCACAAATAACCACTAGAAACCACTTTTTCCCACTTGTGCACACTATAGAAACACGCAATACACAATGCAAGCGCCGCGAACAGCGCCACACCCGGAAAAGTTCCTTTCACGACAAGAGGTTACAGAACAAGATTGGTCAAAAGCTGGAGATTACGGAAAAGAAAAACCTAAAAATCAATCACCTGCAGTCAGTTCTGAAGATGGCAAGTGAACTCTAAGATTTTTTGGCTATAAAAGCTTGCTGGTGAGAATGACAAATGTCACATCAAGCGGAGAAATAAAAATGAGCTCGCCGGTAAGCCGGGTTCTGTCTGGGACAGTCATTCATCTAGGGCCTGCGTCACCACAGGCCTCAAGCGACCTACCCGAATCCAGCGCGGGCCGCGCCATAGGATTCCTATTTGGTCTTGCTCCAGGTGGGGTTTACCATCGCCGTGAACTGTTGCCAGTCACGCGGTGCGCTCTTACCGCACCGTTTCACCCTTACCGGTGCCCGCGAACATGTCACGGCCACTTAGGCGGTATACTTTCTGTTGCACTTTCCGTCGGCTCGCGCCGCCCAGGCGTTACCTGGCACCTTGCCCTGTGGAGCCCGGACTTTCCTCCCCCGGTAAAACCGGCGGCGACTGTCTGGCGAGCTCGGGCGAGACCATACTCCAGCCTGCAGCGGCAGGCAAGAAAAACCGCGAACCAGCGACTTCCTGAGATCAGGCCTTCAGAGACAACGCTCGCTGATACAGCTCATTCTTGGAGATTCCGGTTAACTCCGAGGCCAGCTTCGCCGCCTTTTTCACCGGCAACTCTGTCAGCAGCAACGCCAACACCCGGTCCGCCTCTGCCGCCCCCACCGACAACTCCTCTGCGCTAGCGCCACGCACCATCACCACGAATTCGCCACGACTGCCATGGGGGTCCGCCTCCAGGGTCTGCCTGACATGGACCGCCGCCCCTACATAGAAAGTCTCGAACGTTTTGGTCAGCTCCCGGGCCAGCACGATCTCTCGCTCTGCTCCCATCACCTCCGCGATATCCCCCACCGTATCGACAATACGGTGGGGCGACTCGTAGAACACCAATGTGGCGGATTCCCTCGCCAGGCGGTCCAGGGCAGACTTGCGCGCTCCGGACTTGGAGGGCAGAAAACCCTCGAACAGAAACCGATCCGTCGGCAACCCTGCCGCGCTCAGCGCCGAAATGAGTGCACAGGCACCAGGCACCGGAGTAACCCGATAACCCTGAGCCCGAGCCTCCCTTACCAGCACAAAGCCTGGATCAGAGATCAGCGGCGTCCCCGCATCGGAAATCAGAGCCACATCCTGGCAGGCCGCAAGCTTGTCCAGTACCTGGCCAGCCCTGTCCCGTTCATTGTGTTCGTGCAAGGCCATCATTGGCTTGCTGATGCCCAAATGCTGCAATAGACGGCCACTGTGCCGGGTATCCTCGGCCGCAATCACCGCAACCCGCGACAAAACAGCCGCGGCCCTGGGAGACATATCGTCCAGGTTGCCAATCGGTGTAGCAACGATATACAGGGTGCCAGCCTGTTCTGGCGGCTCACTTTCTGAGTTCACACATCCCTCTCTTTGCCCCCTGCGCATGACACCAACGTCATGTGAATTCACGCGGGAGCTGTTAAACTTGCGGCCTGATAAATCAAACCATTAATGGGAAGCCCGGCGGGCACCAGGGCTCCCGGCATGATGCCGCCGATTACCCGGCGCCACAAGCGTAATAACCCGGAGTATTGTGAGCCAGCCATGACCAAATACCGCCAGAACCTGAAAACCATCACCATTCTCCTGGCCACGACGGTGCTGTTTGCGGGTTGCGCAAGCGTGAACCTGGAATCGTACATTGCCAAAACCGCCGGAGAAGCCCTTGAAGTCGCTGCCAGCGAAACCAACCGACAAAGCGCACAGGCTTACCTGTTGAGAGCAGCAGACAGGTTCCAGGGTCAAAACGAACACCGGGCCGCCAGAAAGTTGCTTCAGAGCCAGCAATTCTCGCCGGCCACGGAGGCCACAGAAAACCAACGGCTTCTGCTGGCCATGGCCAGCGCCACTGCGCTTGAGGATGGCGATTGGGCGAAGAACATTGCATCCGGCATTGGGCCAGATCATTTCCTTAATTATGAAAGAAACCTGATCAACCGCGCTGCAAGATTGCAGGAGCGAACCTATCGGCTTGCCGGAGACAACCTTGCGGCGGCCATTACCCTGATCTTGCTGTCCGGAGCGGACTCAGACGCCAATACACAATCGGTCCATGACGACATCTGGAAGAACCTGAAACAGACTTCCGACACCCAGCTCGCCGACAGGCAAGGCCGCGCCATTGGCTATGAAGCCCAGGGCTGGCTTGAACTGGCTGGCATTCTCCGGCAGCCGGGGATCAATCTGGACGAACAGGGAAGAATGATCCGCAGTTGGCAGAACAACTGGCCTGACCACCCCGCCGCCGGGGTTTTACCGGCTGAACTGCAATTGATTGCAAACCTCGCAGAGAGCCAGCCCGAAAGAATCACCCTGGCATTGCCGCTCAGCGGCCCACTGTCGAGTGCGGGCGCTGCCATCCGCGATGGTTTTTTCGCCGCTTACTACGGGGACAAGTCGGCGGAGCGTGGAGAAATCAGCATTCGAGTCATCGATACCTCGGATCGAGACTTTCGCTCGCTTTATGACGAGCTGACCAAAGAGGAACAGGATCTGATCGTCGGACCCCTGGAAAAAGAGTCCCTGGCAGCACTCGCCGGCATGTCGACTCTGCCTGTACCGGTTCTGGGCCTGAACTATCTGCCACGAGATGCCACAGCTCCCGACGGACTCTACCAATTCGGGCTGTCGGCAGAAGACGAAGCCAGACAAATTGCCAATCGCCTTGATGCAGAGGGCATCGACCAGATCCTTGTACTGATCCCCACGGGCGAGTGGGGAGACCGCCTGGAAAGCGCCCTGCTTGACCAACTGTCGCAAAACGGAGGCATTGCACTGGATATTGAGCGCTACTTCCGCGAGGACAATCTCCGTGCCGTCACTGCCGACCTGCTTGGCATCACAGTATCCCGCGATCGGGCCATAGACGCTGAACGCACGGCCGGCATTGACGTGGAGTTCGAGCCCCGGCGGCGCCAGGATGCTGACGGCATCGTTATGGTCGCAGAGCCAACCATCGCACGGCAATTCAAACCATTATTCGCCTTCTATTTTGGCGGTGATCTGCCCGTATACTCACCCTCCATGGTCTACGAGGGCAATCCGGACCCATCACGGGACCGGGACCTGAACGGCGTCACCTTTACCGACACGCCCTGGGTTCTTGAAAAGACAAACCGCTTTCGCGACATCGTCAAGGAAGCCATGCCCGATGTCCGGGGCCAGCTTGGCCGTCTGTTCGCCATGGGCGCCGATGCCTGGAATCTGAGCAAACGACTGCCACTGCTGAGACAGGTCGAGGGAGCCACGATAGACGGCCAGACCGGGGTGCTGAGCATGACCCCCGAAGGCAGCATTCATCGGGAACAACTCTGGGCCCGATTCAGTGAAGGAACACCAGAACAACTGCCACCGCTGGAACCCGAAGAAACAGAATCGGATGCCCCAGCTATGGAAGACGCCTCCAATCCAAATTAACAACCAGGACACCTTATGCCATGGATGGCAGCACAGGAACACGAAAAGCCACCGGGGACCATGCCGAGGGCGTTGCCGCACGCTACCTTCAGACGCGAGGCGTCACTATTCTGGCACGCAACGTGTTCAGTCGCGGGGGCGAAATTGACCTCATCGGCAGGGACAGTGATGTGCTGGTTTTCTTCGAGGTGCGATACCGCGGAAGCGGTAGCCTGACCGGCGCAGCCGAATCCATCACTCCCACGAAGCAAAAGCGCCTTATCCGCGCCGCTTCGTTTTACCTCCACAGGCATGGGCTGTGGAATGCGAACGCAAGAATTGACGTAATCGCAATCGCACCGGGCGATCGCAAAAAATACCGGATACAATGGATAAAAAACGCCATTCAGGTCTGACTATGACGGATACCGAACAACAGATAAACCAGTGGTTTGCTAACCATATGGAACACACGGCCCACGCCGCCAGCCTGACGGCACCGGCCATTGAGAGCGCCGCAGACGCACTGGTTAACACGCTACTGAATGATGGCAAGATCATTACCTGCGCCAACGGCAATGCCAACGTACTCACACAGTACTTCTGCACTGCGCTGCTCAACCGCTTTGAGCATGACCGACCGGCACTGCCCGCCATCAATCTGGGAGCGGACGCAACAACCTATTCCGCAATCTGTCGCGACAATCGCTTCAATGACACCTTTTCAAGACAGGTTCGCGCTATTGGCAAAGCCAACGATCTGCTCCTGGTTATTGTGGACGACGGCCACAAGGCCAACCTGATCCAGGCCATACAGGCCGCGCACGACAGAGAAATGAATGTGGTAGTACTGAGTGCCAAGGAGAAAACCGACATCACCTCCCTGCTTCACCCGGAGGACCACGAAATCGCCCTGGATAACCTTTCCCCGACGGCTGCAACGCCTATCCTGCTAGTGATTATCAACGCCTTGTGCGGACTGATCGACGAAAAACTGTTCGGCGGATAATCGAGTAGGAGGGGGAGTTACCTCCCCCGTCCTCTCACACCACCGGGCATACG
>OJBO01001199.1_pt1 | contig 10247 bp, 5 predicted proteins | sample 1590461 | NCBI WGS metagenome assembly OJBO01 (sample SAMN05416836, study PRJEB24817) | seawater metagenome | isolation source: Sea water | place: Canada:Atlantic | collected 2013-07 | reverse complement strand
CGAGATCATGCCTAGTCTCGTGGGCTCGGAGATGTGTATAAGAGACAGTCATAAACTACTACTTTTATTACACGACCTTTTTCCAAATCAGCCTTTAGCGTTCCATAAATGTTTTTTGCTTTGTTAGACACCATTCCTGTACTATCGTTGGGCATATATTCAATAGAATACCAAGGTGTAACTTTGTTTTCTTTATATGAAAGAAATTCTTGTAACCCAACAATAGAATCTCTATTTTCATGAAAAATAGATGCAACAGGTCTGTTATTAGTTAATGTCCATACAGCATATTGCATAGCTGAAACAGGGTATTTGTTTTTGTTTAAATGTTCGGCTAGTTTTATAATATTGGCATCTTTCATTTCACCAATAAGGTATTTTTCTCCTTCACTGGGGGAACTTTTATGAGCCTGAGAACAAAACCCAAATAAGTTTTTAGCACTACTTCCCATAGGTGTTAGAGTAAAAAAAGCTTCTTTAACAATTAAAATATCTTGTTTATTAGTGTCAATAGAAATTAGATTTCTACCTAGTTCAATCATTAAATTTAAAGTTCTTGAGGTTTTATTTTGTAAATTTATTGTAACACATTCTCCTTTGTGAGAGCCATTGTTTACTATTTCATAAGAGATTAAATCATATTTTAAAGCACTTTCTATAGAAATGGTATTGCTACTAATAGAATAATTTTTTTGCGGATAATGGGAGCTTAAAATTAAGCAAAGAAATGCTGCTGTGCCATAAAGGCACATTTTTTTTAATGCTTTCATAATAAAGGAGTTTTGTTAGACTTGTTAGAAAGAATAACGCTCCTTTATTATGAAATATTGTTAAGGGGATTTTTTGGATTTATTTTATAATATTAACCTTACCAATATTTTGGAATTTTTTACCATTAGTATCTTTGTAGTTAAGTTTCCAGACATAGGTACCATTTTGCACGACTTTACCTTTGTAGGTTCCGTTCCATCCATCAAAAGGGCTGTAAGACTCAAAGATAACTTCCCCCCATCTATCGAAGATAAGGAAGGCGTAGCCCTCCGGACTAACCCCGAACCCTTGAGGAGCGAAGAATTCATTTAAATTATCGCCATCCGGAGTAAAAGCATTAGGGACAAAGACCCCCGTTTCGCCATTAATTTTCACGAGTTTGGTAATAGAATCCGTGCAACCATTATCATTAGTTACCAAAAGAGTAACCGGATAAGAAGCCGTATCCTCCCCTGGGAAAGTAAAATTAGGATGCTGCATAGCACTAGCCCCGAGATTAGCGAAATTCCATTGCCAAGAAGCGATATTAAACAGAGAAAGATCAGTAAAATAAACCAGTGGGTCAAAAAGCGTAACATCAAGAGGCGAATAAGAAAAGTTAGCCGTAGGATTTTCAAACACTTCAATATAAGCCGTTTGAGTTAATACTCCCGGACACCCATTATTATCCGTAACAAAAAGAGACACATCATAAGTTCCGGGATTAGAATAAACAGTAGCAGTAGTATCACCAACAGCAATATTACCATTGCCCAAATCCCAATAAAAAGAATCAATCAAAGCAGTATCCGTAGCATTATAGAACGCCACAGCCAAAGGAGCACAACCACTAAGGACATCAGCAGAAAACGCGATAAAATTAATAGGAGCAGGCTGATTAACAGTAACAGTAATAGCTTCGGAACACCCATTAGCATCACTAACAGTAACCGTAACATTACCAGCCACTAAATTATTAGCCACAGGATTATTGCCCACGCCATTAACCGACCAGCTGTAACTGTAAGCAGGCGTACCCCCTTGTGGAGCCACCACAATTTGACCATCATTATAACCATTACAAGAAACATCAGTAACAACATTAGGAATAGAAATAGCAGCAGGCTCATTAATAACAATATTACCCCCATTAACAGCACAACCATTAACATCCTCCACCACTACCGTATAAGAACCCGGAGATAAGCCAGAGAAAACATTAGCAGCAGAAAAAGTAGCCCCATTATCAATACTATAATTTAAAGGAGCAGTACCACCAGTAGCAAAAACAGAAATGCTACCATCAGTATTATTACCATTGTTAGCACTATTACAACTCACATCAACATTAACAATAGAATCAAGAACCAGCAAAGCAGGATCAGTAAGCGTAAGCATCACTGTATCCACACAAGCATTATCATCCACAACCCCTACGACATAATTACCGGCACATAAATTATTAAAAGAACCACTAGCTTGGAAGTTAATACCATCAATAGTATATTGATAAACCCCTGTTCCACCGGCAGCAGTAACCGTTATATTACCATCACAAGCACCATTACAAGTTATATTAGTGGTGCTACTATTAAGTGTTAAAGGAGGATTAACAAAAATGGTCACAGAGTCAGTACCAAAACAATTATTAGCGTCCGTTACAGTAACTGTATAAGTAGTAGTAACAGTAGGAGAAACAGTAGGATTAAAAACAGTAGAAAAACCTAAATTACCAGGTTCATCCCAAGAGTAAGAATACCCGGCACCATTAGGAGTAGCCCCTAACGTAACAGCACCTCCAAAACAAATAGTGTCATTTACACCCGCATCAACCGCAAGATTCGAAGCAACCGTAACCGTAACCATAGTTCTAGGACTCACACACCCATTAACAGTAGTTTGTACATAATAAGAGGTGGTAGTAATTAGTATAGGCGTAGTATAACTAGCACCAGTACCTAATAAGTTACCTCCCACTGCAGCATCAAACCATTCATAATTCCCTCCGGGAGCTGTTGCAGTTAATGTAATGGCATTGTTAGGACAAGTTGTTTGACCTATTGCAGTTGGTGCTGCAGGGATGGGATTAACCGTTACATTAGTACAGGTTTGAGGGCTAGTACCACAATTATTTGTCCAATCTATACAAACGTTTCCTCCGGGGGTAGTATTCCAAGTAACACTAATAGAGTTTGTACCTTGTCCACTATTAATTGTTGCTCCAGCTGGAACTGTCCAATTATAGCTTATGGCTCCAGTTTGAGCAGCACAACTGTATGTTACTGTATTTCCCTCACAAGCAGTTGTTGAGCCTGTAATTGAAGGCACAGCTGTAGGAAGGGTGCAACAATTAGTATAAAGCGTCACTCTACCAATACTACCGTTATTTTCATTCCATATATCATGCATACCAGGTTGAGTGGCTAGATTAAATTGCATCCCACTTCTATATAAGGTGTGTGGAGTTGCATTAATGTTAACTACACATTGAGCTGCACCATAACTATTTACTGCATTTCCTCTTGAGCCATAAACGCCAATAATATCACCGACATTAACAGTAATATTAGGTACTGCTATCATTGTGTTGGGGACATAGTTTAAGCTTTGAAATAGTGTAACAAAGTTATTTGTAGTTGCTGCATAAGCCGGAGGAGCTCCAGCTGTAAACCTTACAATAGCAGCACTCTGTGCCGCAGTAGACATGTCATCTTCAACATAGATACCGCAAATCGTGAAACTTGTTTGCGCAGTAAAATAATACCCTCTAGTCATACTTGAAAAAGATCCAGACTGTGGACAAATTGTAATAGGTGTTTGTGACTTAACTTCAATAGAAGCAAAACCAATAACCAATAGAAAGAATATAAATTTTTTCATAAATAATTAATATTGACGAGGACCATATAGTTTGTCGTGAGCTTTTTTTCTTTCTTCTCTAATTTTATCAATTAAATTAGGATGTTGAACAAGATAGTTGTAAATATTTTTTCTTAAGTCAACAATTGTTGTTGATGTAGTTTTTTTAGGGAAATCAGGAAGTGAAATATAAGGAGTAACAAACTCATTATAAACAGTAGGGGCTTCAATTGCATCTATACAAATAGCAGTAACTTCTACTAATTTATCTTTTATAGTGATATTATTTTGAATAGCATCAGCTTGAGCCATAGATTTATTACCGAATGTAATAAGTAAAATTAAAAATCCTAAAGCAATAATTTTTTTCATAGTTCTCATATTTATATTCAACAAGGTAAATATATAATCATAGTAAGTACAAACACCAATTTTTTTAAATAAACATACTTATTAAACTTCTTATCACTTTACTATAGATACTTTGCCCATTTGCTCATATCTTTTTCCATTGGTGTCTTTATATTCTAAGCGCCAACTATAAACGCCATTTTCTACTAATTTGCCTTTGTACGTTCCATTCCATCCATCAAAAGGTACGTTAGATTGGAATATTACTTCTCCCCATCTATTAAATATTTTAAATGAATATCCTTCTATGTTAACACCAAAACCTTGTGGTCCGAATTGTTCATTTAAGTTATCCCCATCCGGAGTAAATGCATTAGGCACAAAAATCCCTGTTTCTCCATGAATTTTTACCATTTGAAAAGTTGAATCTATGCAACCATTTTCGTTTTCAACAAGTAGAGTAACTATGTAGGATGCAGTGTCATTTCCTGGAAAAGTAAAGTTTGGATGTTGCTGACTACTTCCTCCTAAATTATCAAAGTTCCATAACCATGAAGAAATGTTAAATTGTGACAAATCTGTAAAATAAACTGTTGGGTTAAATATGGTTACATTTTGAGGAGTGTAAGAAAATTTAGCTTGAGGATTTTCATAAACCATTATGTAATTAATTTCAGTTCTGGCTCCTGAACATCCGTTATTGTCTGTTACATATAAAGTGACGGTATAAATACCTGGGTTTACATAAACATGGGAAACCGTATCATCATATGAAGTGTTCCCATCTCCTAAATCCCAATAAAATGAGGTAATTAAATTGGTGTCAGTTGTATTATAAAGATTAACATTTAAAGGAGCACACCCGTTTTGGGTGTCTGCATTAAATGTTGCTATATTTACCGGACCTGGTTCTGTAATAGCAATAGTTGTATCTTCAGAACAACCATTATTATCGGTAACAGTTATTGTTACATTTCCAGCATATAAATTATTGGCTGTTGGCGAATTTCCAATACCTGATACTGACCAACTGTAGTTATAAGTTCCACTTCCTCCCTGAGGTGCTACTGTTATTTCTCCATCATTACCTCCATTACATGTAACATTTGTTACTACATTTGGGATGGTGATAGCTGTTGGAGAGTTTATTACAAAAGGAGTTGAGTACGGACAAGATCCGTCAGAAACATAAGCAGTATAATTGCCAGGACATAAGTTATTAAAGGTGTTGTTTGGTGTCCAGTTTATGCCATCAATACTATATTGAATAGTATTTGAGGCACTAATAGTAATACTTCCATCACATGTGTTGTAGCAACTTGCGTCAGTAGTGTTTATACTGTCTATAACTGCAGCACAACAAGAAGCTGTGGTAACATCAATAGTAGCAATTCCTGGAGGACAACCACTACCGTCATCTACTTGTACTGTAAAAGTTACTGTTCCTAAACCAGAAGGAGTATAGATAGGATTAGGGTCTGTTGGATTTGATAGTCCTGTTGTAGGAGACCACATATAAGTGTAAGGACCTCCATTTCCTGCTGCGCCTGTAGGTGTTCCTCCTAGTGTAAACGATGTCCCCATACAAATTGTTGTATCAATACCTGCATCTGCAAATGGTGGAGTATTAGGGTAAACAGTTATAGGTATTACAGAAGCGATTATTGTATTACAACTGCTAACGTTAGTATCTCCAATAGTCATAGTTAATGTGTAAGTTGTAGGTTGTGAAGGCCAAGCAGTAGGATAAGCACATGTATCACAACTAAAGTTTGTCCCTACTATTATAGGATCACCAGCAATAGATTGCCATAAAAATGTTGTATCTAATAAACAACCTATTGGACCACATCCACCTGAACCTGGTGTGTAAGTCCAACCTAGTTGTGTAGAGCCACAGAAATTAACCGGATTAGCAGTTAAAGTTAGTGTTCCCGGATTTCCTGTGTTTGGATCACAAGCTAAAGCTGGAAGCAAATCGGCAATTAAATCAATTACTGCACTATTATTAGGAGTTCCTAAAATTCCTACAGAACCACAAGTTCCACTTAAAGGAAATATATTAAAATCACCATTTACAATTAAAGCTCCTTGACCAGAAATCATATCGCCTGAACAGAATTTAACACCCACTACATCTCCAGTACCTATTGCCCCACCACATGTGTTATTTGCTTCGTATAAAATATTTACAGGAGGAGTTCCTTGAAAAGGACGTACAGCAGCACCATGACTAACAATTGGATTACACATTAAATTGGAGAATGCGTTGTATTGAAAGTTACCAGACTTTGTTGTGGTATGACTAATTGAACCTCCAACAATTACTGTCGCATCAATTAATTGATCAGCAAAAGCAGCAGGGTTTGTACAACAAGAAACTTCTGATTGAATATAAACAGCCCCACCAGCATTCATATAATTTATTATAGGGTTTAAAGTGGTTGCATTTGGAGCACCCATGTTTCCAAAAATCCATACTTGGTCATAAGTAGCGGGGTTTATCGATGCAGGAATTGCATTTACTCTCAATACACTAGTTTGAGTAGCAAGTAAACGATTATATATGTTACTTGCGTTGTTGTTTTGATCGCTAGAAAAATTATTGTTATAATCAATAACTAATACATTACTTTGAGCAAAACTCATTGTTGTAAGTATAGTTAAACTAATAAGTACTAAAAAAATTGATTTTTTCATTTGTTATAAATTAAATAAAATATTGTCAAAAAGACGTTTTTATAATGTTATAGTTGCCTAATAGACAATAATTATCTAATAAATGATAGTTACCTTACCAATATTTTGGAATTTTTTACCATTAGTATCTTTGTAGTTAAGTTTCCAGACATAGGTACCATTTTGCACGACTTTACCTTTGTAGGTTCCGTTCCATCCATCAAAAGGGCTGTAAGACTCAAAGATAACTTCCCCCCATCTATCGAAGATAAGGAAGGCGTAGCCCTCCGGACTAACCCCGAACCCTTGAGGAGCGAAGAATTCATTTAAATTATCGCCATCCGGAGTAAAAGCATTAGGGACAAAGACCCCCGTTTCGCCATTAATTTTCACGAGTTTGGTAATAGAATCCGTGCAACCATTATCATTAGTTACCAAAAGAGTAACCGGATAAGAAGCCGTATCCTCCCCTGGGAAAGTAAAATTAGGATGCTGCATAGCACTAGCCCCGAGATTAGCGAAATTCCATTGCCAAGAAGCGATATTAAACAGAGAAAGATCAGTAAAATAAACCAGTGGGTCAAAAAGCGTAACATCAAGAGGCGAATAAGAAAAGTTAGCCGTAGGATTTTCAAACACTTCAATATAAGCCGTTTGAGTTAATACTCCCGGACACCCATTATTATCCGTAACAAAAAGAGACACATCATAAGTTCCGGGATTAGAATAAACAGTAGCAGTAGTATCACCAACAGCAATATTACCATTGCCCAAATCCCAATAAAAAGAATCAATCAAAGCAGTATCCGTAGCATTATAGAACGCCACAGCCAAAGGAGCACAACCACTAAGGACATCAGCAGAAAACGCGATAAAATTAATAGGAGCAGGCTGATTAACAGTAACAGTAATAGCTTCGGAACACCCATTAGCATCACTAACAGTAACCGTAACATTACCAGCCACTAAATTATTAGCCACAGGATTATTGCCCACGCCATTAACCGACCAGCTGTAACTGTAAGCAGGCGTACCCCCTTGTGGAGCCACCACAATTTGACCATCATTATAACCATTACAAGAAACATCAGTAACAACATTAGGAATAGAAATAGCAGCAGGCTCATTAATAACAATATTACCCCCATTAACAGCACAACCATTAACATCCTCCACCACTACCGTATAAGAACCCGGAGATAAGCCAGAGAAAACATTAGCAGCAGAAAAAGTAGCCCCATTATCAATACTATAATTTAAAGGAGCAGTACCACCAGTAGCAAAAACAGAAATGCTACCATCAGTATTATTACCATTGTTAGCACTATTACAACTCACATCAACATTAACAATAGAATCAAGAACCAGCAAAGCAGGATCAGTAAGCGTAAGCATCACTGTATCCACACAAGCATTATCATCCACAACCCCTACGACATAATTACCGGCACATAAATTATTAAAAGAACCACTAGCTTGGAAGTTAATACCATCAATAGTATATTGATAAACCCCTGTTCCACCGGCAGCAGTAACCGTTATATTACCATCACAAGCACCATTACAAGTTATATTAGTGGTGCTACTATTAAGTGTTAAAGGAGGATTAACAAAAATGGTCACAGAGTCAGTACCAAAACAATTATTAGCGTCCGTTACAGTAACTGTATAAGTAGTAGTAACAGTAGGAGAAACAGTAGGATTAAAAACAGTAGAAAAACCTAAATTACCAGGTTCATCCCAAGAGTAAGAATACCCGATACCATTAGGAGTAGCCCCTAACGTAACAGCATCACCATAACAAATGGTTGTATCCAAACCAGCATCCACAACAAGACCAGGAGCCACCGTAACAGTAACCATAGTTCTAGGACTCACACACCCATTAACAGTAGTTTGCACATAATAAGAGGTAGTAGTAGTCAATACAGGCGTAGTATAACTAGCAGCAGTAGCCAATAAATTACCCCCCACCGCAGCATCAAACCACTCGTAAGTACCCCCCGGAGCAGTAGCCGTAAGCGTAGCCGTATTATTAGGACAAATAGTAATACCAGCAGCAGTAGGAGCAGAAGGAGTAGGATTAACCGTAATGGTATAAGAAACAGGCGTACCCACACAACCGTTAAGCGTAGGCGTAACAGCAACAGTAGAAGTAACAGCACTACCTGTAGAATTAGAAGCCGTAAAAGCAGGCGTATTACCAGTCCCCGAAGCAGCTAAGCCAATAGTAGAATTAGAGTTCGTCCAAGCAAAAGAAGCCCCGGCAGGCGTAGAAGAAAAAGCAGAAGCAGGCACATTAGCACCATTACAAACTGTGATGTTGGCAATAGGATTAACCACAGGTGAGGGGTTCACAGTTATAGTATAAGTTACTGGGGTTGGAGCTCCACTACAACCACTAGCAGGAGAAGATACGGTAATTGTACTTGTAATAGGAGCAGTAGTAGTATTAGTAGCGGTAAAAGCAGGTGTATTACCACTACCAGAGGCTGCTAAACCAATAGCAGTATTAGAGTTGGTCCATGTAAAAGTAGCTCCAGCAGGAGTAGAAGTAAAATTAGAAGCAGGAACATTAGCACCATTACAAACGGTGATGTTAGCAGGTTGATTGATGGTAGTACTTCCTCCACCTGTTGCCGGAACAATACAATCCATCAAAGCAATTCTTGAACCCGCTCCACACCCATTGTGAGTTAAAGTAAAAACTGTTGCTCCTCCTAGAACAGATATTGTAACCATACTTCCTGTAGTAGTAGCATTGTTATACAATAATCCAGTACCGCCATTAATTAATGAATATCCTGATCCGCAATAATTTGATAATGAAACTGTGCCGCAATTTGATGCAAAATAGAATTCTTCACAACTATTTGTACCATTAAAAATAACAGATATTGATGAAACAGGAGCGCTAAAAGTTAAAGTAATAGATTGAGCAGCACTATTTAACCACCATGCTGGGTTTGATGTAGGAAAAGTTTGTCCGTTACAAGAATAAGAAACGTCACTTAGGGTAGAAACTCCTACAGTACTAGCACTTACTGTAATTCCCGATCCAGCACTAAAGTATGGATAACTTGTTGCCGATATTTTAGGTATTGAACCATAATTAGATAAATTACAAGGAGATTGAGCTTTAGTTATTAATGGAAATACCACTAATAAAATAATTAATTTTAAATATTTCATAGTTTAGTTTTGTGCACTGCATGCACATGACGTAGAAATACTTAGATTGGATGCCTAAAGTATTAAAATAATTTTCCTTGATCGGTTTTAGAAAACACTTTACCTAAATGTTTGAATGCTTTTTCGGTAGCTTCTCTACCTCTAGGAGTTCGCATTAAAAAGCCTTCTTTGATTAAAAAAGGTTCATAAACTTCTTCTATAGTACCTGCTTCTTCACTAACAGCTGTAGCTATAGTGGTTAAACCAACTGGACCTCCTTTAAATTTGTCAATTATAGCACTTAATATACGATTATCCATTTCATCTAACCCATTTTTGTCAACATTAAGCGCATCTAATCCCATCAAAGCTATTGCTTTGGTTATTTTTCCATCTCCTTTAACTTGAGCAAAATCTCTAACCTGTCTCTTATACAC
>OJBO01001197.1_pt1 | contig 10272 bp, 12 predicted proteins | sample 1590461 | NCBI WGS metagenome assembly OJBO01 (sample SAMN05416836, study PRJEB24817) | seawater metagenome | isolation source: Sea water | place: Canada:Atlantic | collected 2013-07 | reverse complement strand
GCATTTTTTAAAGGCACCAAATTTGATTCATTCTCAAGCCTGACCAAAAAAGCAAAGCCGCTTAAAACGGCCTATATTGGTTCAGGTTTAAAAAATTAAGGGGTTGTGCAACGGTTACCAGTGTTGTACACAGTACTTTTTTCATTTATTACTTCTTTCCATCTGTCAGATTCCGCAAACTCTTTTACAATTCGGTTTCTTTCAGTTAGTAATTCAGTCATATATTTTTTAAGAAACAGTTTGTCCGCTAACTTTCCTAATATTCCAAAAGGCGATTTATAATAAAAAAAGTCAGTCATCAAAGTTCCGCCATTCGATTCCGCAAAGTGATGTTCGTGCTTAAATTCCGCAAACGTCCCTTTAATCATTTCATCCGCAAAGTAATTCGGTCTGTCAAATTCGGTTATTTTGGAAGTCAGTTTTTGATAGATTCCAAAGTGTTTTGCACGCCAAGTTACGCTTTCATTCATTCCGATTAATCCGCTTGTTTTTCCCGCGATTGCTTCTTCATTAGTTTGTTCTGTCGATATTTTATGCAAATCGATACTTCGAGATAAGTCAAACACGATATTTCTATCAGCTTTTATTTCAGTTTGAAGTTCGATTCTCGGCATTTTTGGGGTATTGTGTACAACGGTCTCGGCTATGAGTAGTTGCGTGGTTTAGCGGTTAACTTTGCAAGTACGCACCAAACTGAAAATCCGCGAGGATTTTCAGAAGTAGGCGAGAACAAGCAATTACTTATAGCCATTGTTGTGCGTTCGTTTTTTATTTCAATCTGATTGCTACTGGTGAAATAATTTCAACTTTTAATAATTCGTTTAACTTATGATTATTATTTATCCAATTTTTTAGTTCTTTTCCACCCATTATTCTAGGTGTTCCATTTTTATTAGCAGTACGATTTATGTAACCTTTTAATGGATTATCAATATTTTCATCGAGATGGATGTCAATGTTTGCATTGTCAGAACCAAATAAATTAGAGTATTCTTTACTTACATTAAAAAAACCTTGATTGAAATAAGTTTGCCCAAGTAAAATTTCAAATCTTGTTTTAATAGGGGCGAGTTCCGTTATCTGTTTTGGTTCTTTTGTAAATTCAGTTTTTTCACTATTCAGGTCAGCTTCTAAATTTCTCCCGCGTAAGTTCCATATAGGATTTATTTCGTGTATTAATGAGTCCTCAAGTGCTGCTGCTAGATTAATTCTAAACGAACCATATTTCAAAAGTCCATTGTCAATCAAAATAAATATATCAACAGGTTGCTCTATTTGAAGTAATTCTTTTATATCTCCATTAACTCTTATATTCGTCGCTTGAGTTGGTCCTGGGTTTTGATAACCATACATTCGTTGAGACAATTGCATTATAGTTTTTCCAATATATTTTATTTCTCCATTAGAAACAAAACTATACAAAACATTAGTTGTAGCGTGATTAGAAATTAGATTAAATGCTATTTGATTGTTATTAAGTTCCCAATTTCCAACTGGAATAAAGCCTAAATTTAGAAGTCTATCCATAGTGATTTAGTTTAATTTTTTATGTACACGATTTTTCTTAAATGACGCACAACGGTCAAGTATAAAAGCAGTAGCGGATTTCAAGGCATTTACCTTTCCGACATCACAAAAGTTTGTTAGATGTACAGACCTTGAATTTACCACTTTACCCGCTATTGCTTTTATACAATGTTGTGGGTAGTACTTACTTTATATACCCATGTTCTAAGTTCAAAATTGAGTTTCTGTCATCAAACTGATTATTGAATATTTTATTGAAAGAGAAGGATAATCCTACTTGAAATCTATGTTGGCTTTTGCCTAACAAAGGAGTTAACTCACCTCTGTTTTCGTGATATCTGTATTGAACCAATAAATCAAAATTGTTGCCTATTCTGTAAAACATATTTGAAATAAGAACATACTGATTGGCTCCACCATTGATCTCAGGTAATGACTTGTAACCACCACCTAATGATATCTGATAATTAGGTCGTTCAAGTTTCCTGTTTAAATAACGAACCATTCCAAAAAATGATTGGCTTTTGCTCCTTGTATAATCATCATAACTCGTTATATCTGAAATACCATCAATCCCAAAATTTGTTATGTTCATTAATTTAAAATCAACGAAATGAACAGGATCAGGGTGAATATTTAACGCTACATAGCTGGCTAGATTACTTAAATAAGTGTTTGAGCCTGGTGAATTCGGGTTTTCAATGTCAAAGTTTACCGAACTTACCCCAATTTCTTTTATAATTTCCCTTTTCCAAACCTGACTTTCAGGCACTCTATAAACTATTGAACCTCCTATACCATTTAAAGAATAGTCATTCGGGTTACTGAAAGATTGATAGTTTTCACCATGTAATGTTACATATAACCGATTCTTGAATATACGGGTGTACTCAAGAACATTTGCATATTGGTTGTCTTCTGTGTTAATGCCACTTGAGAATGGATTTAAAATATAATTAAACTGCATTACATCATCATCACGAAAAGTAGTAAACGAACCCAATGTTGTTTGGGTAGTTGTGCGCCCAATTGTGATTATATTCTTTTTATTTTCAATTCTCACCATTATTTGATTGTAGAAAACCTGACCCAGTCCGGTATTGGCATCAGGAAAAGAAAATCCCAAAACCATTTGACCTCTCCATCCCTTATATAGTTTCTGTCTAGCACCAATCATAAAATAACTATCCGAAAAATCGGAAATCGTTCTCTCTCCTTCATTCAACACTGGAATGTTTAAGGATGGAGTGCCTTTGTTTGAAAAATAATTGCCTGTTGTAATGGTTTTAAAGCCAATTTCTATTTCGGGTAATAAATCTTCACCTCTTCCTTGACCATATCCTTGCATAAATATTAACCCAAGGAATACTATTGTTAATTGATATTTTTTCATTTCTTCTTTATTTATTGGTTATTATTCGTCTAAAGCAATTTTGGGTAGCTTGTCATCGCCCATTAGCATACTCTTCATATTTGAATTCATATTCATCCCTGTATTTTTATACATTGGGTTTCCAGAATACTTAGAGATAATCAATTCATCTTCAGGTAAATCTTCATAAACCAGAGCTAACAAATTTCCACCTGGGTACAGACCATTATTAGTTACTTTTCGTGTGTCATGGTCATGGAATGTCCATATACCTCTATTGTTTCCTTCGATAATAATATCGTAAGTCTTTCCTGGTGTAAGGGGTACTGTGTTTCTTTTCCAAGGTTGTGGTATAGGAATACCATCATCAGCTACCATCCAAAAATCATGACCATGTAAGTGTAAATTATGTATTTCAGCACCAGCATTTATGAGTCGAACACGGATGTTTTCACCAGATTTAATGAAAAGATATGGTGTATCAGGATAAGATTTTCCATTTACTGTAAACCAATCAGCCTGTGGAATTCCTGCAGGTGCACGTCTGTTTAAAGCGTATGGTGGTTCCCATCCATTTTTAATAGATTCATTTAATTGGTCATGATTATTAAAGACTGCCCAACGTTCATGGTCAAATCTTCCTTTACTCATTAAATAAGAACGTTCATCCATGCGCTCCAACATTCTATTCATTTCTTGCCTGATAAAATTTACATCGTGGGCAGAATAAATTAATGTATATTCTCTCTCGTAAGGGAATTGCTTTTTAATGGTATCATTAGGGTCTTCAACTATTAAACTACCGAACATGCCAGCTTGCATATGTAAAACGGTTCCCCAATGACAATGATAAAAATGGGTCCCTATAGGTTTTGCTTCAAATTCATAAATAAATTCATTATTGGGCATTACACTTAGTTGTGTTACCATTGGTACTCCGTCCATACGCCAAGGCACATGCATTCCATGCCAATGAATGGTGTGATTTAATTTTGACTTATTCTTAAATTTAACCCTGACTTTATCACCATAATTCACTCTGATTTCTGGCCCAGGCACCATATCGTTAAATGCCAATGTGTGAAATGAGAAACCTGGTGCCGGTTCTTGTATTTTGACATCAACATAAAGTTCAAACTCTTTCCATTCTCCATCTTGTTTGAATGGTAAGGGTTGTGGAAATTTTGTCTTTAATAATTCTTTGCTCTCCTTAGCGAGCAGATTACCCGGGAAAAATATCATCCCTGCTGTGCTTAATGCACCTGTTGCAATGAAATCGCGTCTGTCCATAATTATTGTATTTATTAGTTCATAATGTAATTAATTGTTTCTTAATTTTTATTTTGTATGTCTCGTCCTGAAATATGGCTACAGGTTAAAATTGATTTACGCTGTTTTTAAATATACCATATTTGGGGTTTTGAAATTTAAAGATAAATGTAATCTTATTTCATTGTATAATTTAATTGCATTTTTTGTTGCCCTTTTGGCGTGGGCCACGTCCGTAAAGGTCTGGTCGAGATAGAATTCATCTTTCAATATACCGTTTACGCGCTCTGCCAAGGCATTTTCGTAGCAATGGTTTTCCTCGGTCATACTAATGTCTATCCTGTTTCTTTTAAGTATTTGCGTGTAAACATTGCTGCAATACTGTATGCCCCTGTCAGAATGATGGATAAGGTTCTTAATATCCTTGGCTTGGTACAAAGCTTTATTTAAAGCCCTCACGCACCCTTTAAGCTCCAGACTGTTGCTAAGGTCATAACCTATGATTTTACGCGAATGCATATCTGTTATGAGTGCCAGATAGCAAAAGCCCTTTACGGTCCTGATATAGGTAATGTCACTGGCCCAGACTTGGTTGGGTCTTGTAACCTTTACATCCTTTATGATGTTTTTGTATTTCCTGAACCTGTGCAAGGAGTTTGTTGTCCTGGAACTGTATTTCTTTCTAAGTGTCAGCATATCGTGCTTTCTAAGGATATTGAACAATGTATCCCTGCCAATTTTCAAGTTGGCGCTGTCAAACTCATCTTTGAGCGATCTTTCGAGCTTTCTCACGCCTTCTCTGGGAAGGGATTTGCGTCTTTGCTTTACTATAGCCACTACCTTTTCCTCGATTTCCAAACGTTCATCTGCTCTACGCTTGTATTTGTAGTAAGCGTCGCGTTTTAGTCCGAAACAGGCTGTTATAGTACTTAGAGAGGCAAATCCCTTAGATTTTACCTTGGCTTTTATCAGGGCTTGATACTTAGTTTTTTTTTAAGTTCAAGCACCGATTTGTAGCCCAGTTTCTCGGCCGCTACTTCTAGATAGGAGTCCTCTATCAAGGCATCCATATCCTTTTTCAAGAGAAGTTTCTTGAGCTGTGCTATCTCCTTTTGCAGTTCTTTTATTCTTGTTATCTCATCCTTTGTTTCCACTTTTACTCTTGTGTTCATTAGGTCCTTGCGGTTGTACTTCCTGATCCATTCGTTAATGGTGGTGGGATTGATCCCGTAGAGTTTTCCTAACTGGTTCTTGTTTAGTTTTCCGGTGGTAAGTTCGTCCAGAATTTTCAGTTTGAAAGGTTCTGAATACCGTCTGATCACTTTGTCATTTTTGTACATAATGTTTAAAATTATGTAGCCTTTATTCAGGACGGGTCATAATTGGCTACAACGTTTAGTATAACCGCAGTTACGAGATAAATTTAATGTTTTTCGGATAAGCACCAACGGTAGAAATTACGCGTGGATTCGGACGCAGTCGAATCCGCCGTAATTGCGGTTATACATTGTTGTAGCACGTTTTTATCCGAGTACAATTAAGTCTATTATTATTCCGAGAATTAAAAGTCCAAATATTTGCAAATATCCAGTTTTAATTTTCTTCTTACCAATGCACACTGAAACTCCAATAAAAATACCTAAAAGACCCATTAAAATAAACAAAATTAAAGTCCAACTTGGATACATAAAGGCAAATAAAATATCTGTGTAATTATAATAATACAGTAAAATTCCATAATGCCAAATCCAATATAGAGAAAGTAGTATTTGAATTATTCCATTTATTATAGAGTTTTTGTTCAATCCGCTAATTTTAGATTTAGTTCAATTTTTCGTTTTCTATTTCCGCAAATTTTGTTTGTCAGTTGCAATAATATCTGTCACTTCAAAACGAGTTTTATCTAACATATTGAAGTCAACTAAACTTAAATATTCCTCAACAACATTGCGGTCAATCATTATTTTTCCGCCACCTGCCCAATGTCTGTCGGTTCCATTTTTTTTAATTCCAGAAATCCAATATTCATCTCCATTTTCTATATCATAATAATTTCCCGCAATTCCTTGTGCATTTGAGTTTTTAAGAGCTTTTCCATTAAAATAAACAGTTCGACCAGACTTTGAAAATTCCGCCATTCCAATCCAAGCTGGTCCATTATCTACAAATCCGCTCTTTAATTCTATGTATTTTAATTCAGGTCTCATTTTTTTTTCAAATGTGCTACAACGGTTTTGGCTATGAGCTGTGGCGTGGTTTTGCAACTAAGTTACCAAAAATTCCCAAGCGGTAGGAAAATCCGTAAGATTTTCCGAGTAGGTTCTTGGCAAGCCATAGCTTATAGCCAGTGTTGTAGGCAGTATTTTTTATAACTGTTGCCTAATTTCTGGTATTAAAACTTCCAATGAATTTTTCACAGAAGTAATGAATAAACAAGTCAGAGGGTTTCCACAAGTCCACATTCCACTATAACTATTTGTACTTCCATAAACCTCATTTTCTAAAACTATTTTTTTCTCTTTGGCAGAATATAATTTTAAATCTGAACTCATTTTATAACTATCATTTTCTTCGGTTGCTTTGATATTCTCAAATATTACAATAAAATCAAGATCGTTTTTCTCGGCATACTTTGAGAGTTCTAAATTTTTAATTTCTGAATTCTTTATCTCATAAATTGCTGAATAAGGTTCATATTCATTAAAAGCCATATTTAAAATTGAAGTCGAATAATATGACAAAAGTTCATAATACTTATAGTTCAAAATTGTGCTTTCAAGACTATCTAACTGTTTCAATTCTATTTCAGCGTTTTTTTTGCTTTCCTCAAAATCAGCTCTCATATCTTCAGGATAAAAATTGGCATCTTTTGAAAGGGTCTCTTTTAATTGTTCCTTATAAGAAAAATATTGATTTTGATAAGTCAATTCTATTGAGTCTGTAAATACTTCTAGTGATTTTTCAATTTCCGCACCACTAGGTTTCACAATAGCCATTTTAAAGGTTCTCTGTGTTCCATCTTGCCCAAATGTCAATTGGTTAATTATTAAAAGTAGGAATAATAATTTTCTCATTTATCTTTTTTCAATATTGCCTACAACGGTTAGTATATGAAAAGTAGGCGTTTTTGAAGCTCGAACCTTTCAGTTACGCACAAACTTTGATACGAGCCAAAGCCCTTGAGTTTATTACTATCTCGCCTATTTTTTATATACATTGTTAGCTGCTGGCTTTTTTAATCAATTTCAATATCTTTTGTTTCTTGGTCTAACTTTCCTTTAAAATTTGGAACTGGTCTCTCTTCTTTCTCTAACTCAGTTTCGACAATTCCGTTCTCTTTAATGTCTTTAATCAACCATTCCATTTCCATAATTTCTTTGCGTTGAGCTTTAATAATGTCGTCTGCAAGTTTTCGAACTCTAACGTCTTTTATTTTTGCTCTTTCGCTCGTCAATATCGCAATTGAATGATGTGGAATCATTCCTTCCATATAATCGGTATCAGTTACAGTTACCTGACTCCTTACCAACCAAATTGCTCCAATTATCATCAAAGCTCCCAATCCAAATATTGCAGTGTTAGCTTTTTTACTCTTATACATATTAAGCATATAGAGAAGCATAATGATTATCATTGAGCCACCCATAATAATGGTCATAAATAATCGAGTTTCACTAAACCAAAAGTGGTCGATTATTTGATAAGAATGAGTGTACATTAAAAAAAACATTGCAATCATTGAAGTCGCAATCATTGCAAAAAATTTCCCGTATTTCTTTTTACTGTTATGTTCGTTTTCCATTTTGTTTAAGTTTTGAGTTATTTTTTATTCAGCTTGCAGCTAACGGCTAGTATAAGAATAGTAAGGGATTAAAACGCACTTACTTTCAAGTTTAGCACTTAGCCAAATTTACAATTTTTTCTTTAATTTTCTTTAAACCGTCAAATTGTAAATTTGGCGGACTTTGTTAATATGCACCGACTTTGGGTTTGGCACTTAACCCTTATTATTTTTATACCGTGTTACCTGCTGGCTTTATTATACCCATAATTTTTTTAACTTTTAATTCAGTCATTTATTTTGGCACTCGAATAAATCCTATTATCCTAATTTCTATCTAATTTCGAGTTACTTATTACTTCTTAGTTGAATTATCAATACGTATAAAATTATAGACACCTTTTCCTTCAGCGATTAATTCATCATTTTGGAAGGCTTTCATTTTCGTAACAAGTATTCTATTTCCCAATCTAACAATTTTACCTTCTACAATTATAGATGATGCTTCTGCTCCTTTTAGATAATCTATTCTTAAATCAATTGTTGCTAATTTATCGTCAAAAGATTTGAAATGAGTTCCGCCAGCAATTCCACCAACTGAATCCATTATTGTTGCAATAATTCCTCCGTGCCATCTATTTTTTCTAATGTCTCCAACAACTTCATCTCTAAAAGGGACACTTACTCTTACAAATCCTTTTTCTATGACTAACAATTTTAGTCCTAAAAAATTATGAATTGGAATATTTTTTTCAATTACTTGTTTAATAAATTCTATGTTATTTTCTATCATTTCTTTCGGTTTTAATCTTTGTTTTTTGCTTGCTGGTAACGGTCAAGTATAAGCGTAGTGCGGGATTTCGGAGCGATTCACTGTCCGCCTGCACCAAACTTTGATAGATGCCAAAATACTCAATTTTAGCCACTCAGCCCGCATTACGCTTATACAATGTTGTAGGTAGTGCTTTCTTTTTCGTCCGTGCGTTGGGGCAGACACACTTATTGACAAGCTTGGGATTGTGCGGCTGATTCGAGCGGCTTGGCAATGTGTGTGGCTGTCGAGCGTTGGCTTTGATATTAATGTCAATAGACATAATCCGAGGCTTTATTTTAGACGTTTATTAATCTTTGTTTCGGGATTTCAACTTTAAAGCAATTGAATGCCAAATCAAACCAACACCTAATAATGCAAGACCACCAATCCAAAAAGTGGGTTCAATCCAAAAGGCGAGAAACAGACATCCAAATAAGCCAAAAGCGGGAATCCAACGAGGATATAAGCGTAAGTCCGCAGGCATTCTCAGAGCCGCTAGATTAGTAATGGCGTAATAAATCAATACTGTAAACGCACTGAATGACCAAGTAAAAACAACATCTCCGCTTAACACCAATACTCCAATTATACCTCCTGTCACCCAAACAGCTACAGCGGGACTTTGAGTTTTGTGATTTATTTTGGACAATTTAGCAGGCAGGTCTTTTCTCCGTGCCATACTAAGAATTACACGCGACAAACCAAGCAGTAAATTAAGCACTACTCCTAACATAGCAGTAATGGCAGCAATAGTGATTACAGAGCCAATAACAGGTACTGAAAGTGACTGAGCAACTAACATCAATGGCGCTGCTTTTCCCTCAACGCTTAGACCAAATGCTTCCGCTCCCATAACATTTATCGCTGTAAGTGAAACGGCAAGGTAGAGTATTACAATAATTACCATTGCAAGAATAATGGCTTTGGGAATTGTAGTACGTGGTTCGGAAACCTCTTCCCCGAGTGTTGCAATTCGCCCATATCCGGTATATGCGACAAACATTAAAGCTGACCCATAGAGAATTGATGTAATAGAGGTGTCTTTTACAGAGTCAACAATTGGTTGAACAGGAAAGCCCTTAACAAAGAAACTGACAATTACGAGTGCAGCAAGTCCTAATAAGGTTGCAGAAACAATAATTATATTGGCCTGATTGCTTCGCCTAATACCACCGGAAACAAGTAATGTCATCACAAAAAGTAACAAAAGTCCGGCTCCTACAATGCCCACATTGTCAGCGTTTACACCAAAAGCATAAAATAGGTAGCCTACACACCCTAATACTGCGGTTGCAGCAGACGCTGATTTTGCTATCAAAAACATCCATCCTGCAGCAAATCCAAAATAAGAGTTTAGAAAGCGGTTTCCATACTCATATGTGCCTCCACTCACCGAATGTGCAGCAGCAAGCTGTGCACTGCTTAAACCATTGAAAGCTGCAAGTACAGCAGCGATTACCACCTGTCTCTTATACACATCTCCGAGCCCACGAGACTAGGCATGATCTC
>OJBO01001195.1_pt1 | contig 10280 bp, 8 predicted proteins | sample 1590461 | NCBI WGS metagenome assembly OJBO01 (sample SAMN05416836, study PRJEB24817) | seawater metagenome | isolation source: Sea water | place: Canada:Atlantic | collected 2013-07 | reverse complement strand
ATACTATTGAGAAAACAGCTTAACATCCGAAAGGGTCAAGCGGGTGGACTACTAGCTCGCGCCTCGGTCGCGTTATCCGGTGCTGCCCGCAGGCGCTTCCTCCATCAGGATGCCGGCGGCGTAGAGCGCGTCGATCTGCTCGCGGTTGCGGCCGAGCAGGCTCTCGAGCAGTTCACGGTTGTGTTCTCCCAGGGTCGGCGCGCGCCAGTCGCAGTTGGCCGGATAGCCCGAGGTCTTGATCGGCATCCCCGGAATCTGGAACTCGCCGGCGATGGGGTCGCGCACGGTGCGCACTGTACCCCGTTCCACCAGGTGCGGATGGGTCAGGGTCTCGGCGATGCTGAGCACCGGCGCGCAGGGCACGCCCTGGGCTTCGATGGCGGCCAGAGCGCTGGCGACGTCCGGGAAGGTCGCCAGCCAGTCCTCGACCAGTGCGATGACCTGCTCGCGCTTCTGCAGGCGCGCCGCATCCGTGGCCCACTCCGGGTCCGTGGCCAGCTCCGGCCGACCCATGGCGGTACAGAGATCCGGCCAGTGGTGCATGAAGGCCATCAGCACGATGCTGCCGCCATTGCCCTGATAGACCCCGGCCGGACAGAGATAGGCCAGATGGCGGCCGGCGCGGGTCGGCTGGATGGCGCCGTCGCTGCCGCTGCACTGGTGCACATTGACCTCGTGGCAGTGGTAGTAGGCGTCGAGGATGGCGATGTCGAGATGCTGCCCCTGCCCGGTGCGCTGGCGGTTGAGAATGGCCGCGGCAATCGCAAAGGCGCCGTGCACGCCGGAGCTGACGTCGCCGATACCGGCGAGCGGAATATGGGGTGGCTGGTCGGGATCGCCGATCATCGAGGTGATGCCGGCATAGGCCTGGGCGATGTAATCGTAGCCGGGCTTGCGCGCCAGGGGTCCGGTCTGGCCCAGGGCGGAAATCGAGCAGAGGATGATGTCGTCCCTGAGCTCGCGCAGATCCTCGTAGCCGAGCCCCATGTCGGCCATCACGCCGGGCTTGAAGTTTTCCACCACGGCGTCGCAGTGGGGCACCAGTTCCCGCACCAGGGCCATGCCCTCGGCCGAGCGCAGATCCAGGCACAGGCTCTTCTTGTTCAGACTCTGCTGGATCAGATAGAGGCTGCGCGGGCCGCGCAGCTGGGAAATGCCGCGCACCATGTCGCCGCGCGGCGCGGCCTCGATCTTGATCACTTCCGCGCCGAGCTCGGCGAACATGCGGGTACAGCTGGGCCCGGCCAGGGCGCGGGTCAGATCGAGAATACGGATTCCGGTGAGCAGGTGTTCGGCGGGTGGTGCCATGGGAGGATCCTCTTGTTGAGATTATGTGGATGCCGACCATGCTGGCCGAAGGCCGGTGGCCAAGGCAAGCGCCGCGATGGCCCGCGCCGGGGGGAAGGTCAGTGGTGGCCCGGTGCCTGGCGGATACGGGTCAGGGCAGTATGCGCCGCGCGCCCCGGTAGCTGCGTTGCCAATAGCGCGCGCCCAGGGGTTCTACCCGTACCTGGCCGCCACTGCTGGGCGCGTGGATGAAGTCGCCATCGCCGACATAGATACCGGCGTGATCGACCCGGCCACCGCGCTCGATCGAAAACAGCACCACATCGCCGGGTCGCAGGGCGTTGGCGGCCGGCGCCGGGGTGCGCAGTGCGCCGAGCCCGGCGACGGTGCGCGGCAGTTCGATACCAGCGGTTTCGCGGTAGATGTAATGGATGAGACCGCTGCAATCGAAGCCGGCGGCCGGTGAGTTGCCGCCGAAGCGATAGGGTGTGCCGAGGAGATCGAGGGCCCGCGATACCACCACAGTCGCGTCGCGCTCCGGCGGCGCGGGAATGCCGGGGGCCGGGGTGCGGGTGCAGCTGGCGAGCACTATGAGCGTGGCCAGCGCGGCCAGGATGACGGCGCGGTGGGGTCGGGGGGTGGGTGGCACGCTGTTCCAGCCGGCTGCGATGACCGGGACAAGTTACGGACATTTGCGCCTCGCGCAAACCCCCGTGATCGAATCGCCGCAGCCGGTCGGACGGTGGCTGGCGAGGCGGGCAGTTCGTGGTAGCTTTGAACGGCGTGTCGATCCGATTCCGGACCGCCGCCAGGAAACCCGTCGATAATCAACAACAGGCGGCCCGACCGCCGGGAGAACCATTCATGACCGCAACAATCTTTACCGAACTGCTCAGAGACAGCCCGAAGAACTGGGGCCGCTGGGGACCGGACGATGAGGTCGGGGCGCTCAATTTCCTCACCAGCGCGGAGGTCCTGCGCGGCGTTCGCGCCGTCCGCCAGGGCAAGGTATTGATGCTGGGTGTGCCGGTGGCGCGGCCCGCGGGCGATCCCATCTTCCCGGGCCGCGGCAAGACCACTCGTACCATGGCCATGGACAAGGGTCACTACCTGAACTGCCATGCCCATTCGCTGCCGGGCGGGATGGAATATGCCGACGACGTGGTATTCATGTATCTGCAGGGCACTACCCAGTACGATGCACTGGGTCACGTCTGGTACGACGATCAGCTCTACAACGGCTACGATGCCAAAACCACCATTGGCGGGTTGCAGAAGTGCAGTGTCGAGAAGATCGCCGAGCGCGGCGTGGTGGGGCGCGGCATCCTGCTCGACGTCGCCCGCTACAAGGGCGTGAAGCACTTGCAGGCCAACGAGGCCATCACCCTGGACGACCTGCTGAAAACCGCGGAACAGCAGGGTTCGCCGATCGAGAAGCACGACATCCCGCTGATTCACACCGGCTGGCTGAAGCGCTTCTATGACGAGGGTGAGGACGCCTTCTTTCCGGGCAAGACCATGCGTGAACCGGGTCTGGCCTACAGCCCGGAGCTGGTGGACTGGTTCCACAGGATGGAAATCCCGTCGTTCGGTACCGATACCGTGGCTTCGGAGCAGACCATGCACCCGGACTCGGGAGCCATGATCCCGCTGCATGCGGCACTGTTGCGCAATCTGGGGGTGGTGTTCAACGAGATCGACTGGCTGCACGATCTGGCCGAGGACTGCGCCAGCGACGGTCAGTACAGCTTCCTGTTCGTCGGCGCGCCGCTCAAGGTGGTGGCCGGCGCCGGGTCGCCGGTCAACCCGGCGGTGATCAAGTAGCAGCGCGCCGCGGTGCCGGGCCGGCACGGGCCCGGCGCCCCGTTGTCTGCCGTTGAACCAGTGCTCAGGCTGTTCCCAGCCCCATGGTTTTTCTCACCTCCGGTTTGAGGATCTTGCCGTTGGCGTTGCGCGGCAGGGGTTCGAAGACGATGTCGATGCGCTCCGGGACCTTGAAGGCGGCGATCCGCGCGGCGACCTGGCCGCGCAGGACCGCGGTGTCGGCCGACGAGCCGGAGCGCAGCTGGACCATGGCGGCGACGCGCTCGCCGAGCACCGGGTCGGGCATGCCCACCACCGCGGCATCGAGCACATCCGGGTGGGAGAACAGCGCGTTCTCCACCTCGATGCAGTAGATGTTCTCGCCGCCGCGCAGCAGCATGTCCTTGGCGCGATCCACCACGAACAGGCTGCCCTCCTCATCGACGTAGCCCAGGTCGCCACTGCGCAGCCAGCCGTCGACCAGGGACGCGGCGGTGGCCTCGGGGTTGTTCCAGTAGCCCTTGAACACCTGGGGGCCGCGAATCCAGATCTCGCCGGTCTCGCCGACTGGCAGTTCGTGCAGTTCGTCCGGGTGCATGATCTTCACTTGGGCTACGGGCGCGGGTAAGCCTGCGCTTTTCGGCTTGGTCAGATAGTCTTCGGCGACATTGACGGTGGCCACGCCCGAGGTCTCGGTGAGCCCGTAACCGTTGCTCGCGGAGGCCTGGGGAAACACCGCGCGGATACGCGCCGCGAGTTCGGGCGAGGGCGGTGCGCCGCCGAACAGCACTGCCCGGATCGTCGAGGTGTCGTGGTGCGGAAAGATCGGCGACTCGATCACCTGCAGGGGCATCGAGGGTACGCCGCCGAAGGAATGCAGGCGCTCGCGCTCGATCAGGCGGATCGCCTCTTCGGCGTCCCAGCGGCGCATGAACACCAGTTTGGCGCCCTGGATGGTGCTGCCGATCAGCATGGCGATCGAGCCGGTGACGTGAAACAGCGGCACGCTGATGAGCTGGCCGAGCTGCTCATCCGGCAACTGCGGGGTGCGGCCGTAGCGGAATTCGGTGCGCGCCCGCAGGTAGATCCCGGTGACCTGGTTGACGCAGATGTTGCGATGGCTGAGCAGCGCGCCCTTGGGGCGGCCGGTGGTGCCTGAGGTGTAGTAGATAGCGGCAGCGTCCTCCGGGTCGAGCGCGATTTCGGGCAGCGCCGCATCGCCGGCCGCCACCAGCTCGGCCCAGGACCGGTCCCCGGACTGCGAATCCGGGTCGGGGCGCACGGTGATCAGGGCTTCGAGTGCCGGCAGTTGGGGGCGGTGCGGTGTGATGGCGGCGCTGCGCTCGGCGTCTGCGAACAGCAACCGGCTGCCGGAGTCGGCCAGCGCATAGGCCAGTTCGGCGCCGCTCAGCCAGGCGTTGAGGGGCACGATGATGGCGCCCACCGCTACCGTGGCCCAGTACACCATGGGCCACTCCGGGTAGTTGCGCATGGTCAGCGCCACCCGGTCGCCCTTGCGGATGCCGAAGTCGTGGACCAGGGCCTGGGCCAGCGCCGCCACATGGCGGTGGTGATCGGCGTAGCTGAAGCGCTCGCCCTGGTAGACCAGGTAGTCGCGCTCGCCGAACCCGGCGCTGTGCTCCAGCACCGCGCGCAGATGGGGGAAGGCCTGGCGCCATACCCGGGTCTCGATACCGTGGATCGTCCGCGTCTCGATGGCGAAGGGGGAATCCTCGGCGGTGGTCAGCTGCCGGTCGAGCAGGGCGAAGGGGATTGGGGTCGAGTCGGTCATCGAAGGCTTTCGGTGGTTGGATTGTCTCCAAGGGTAACCGGGATCAACCTGAAGTGCTGACTGAAAAAGTGACCGGCGATTGGCAAACCCCTTGAGCTGCCAAGGGATTCCGCCCGAGCGGATGGGCGCGCCCGAGTGCGTGCGCACGGATTATTCCTGCGCCGATCTGCCAACGCCTCGCCGTCCCGACAGCGCAACAACAACCAGCACTCGCCCTTCAGGAGACGATCTGTGCAGGCGGTAAGCCGGCGCCTGACCCGTCGCTATCCCGGCGAATGCAAAGTCCTTCTCTGTGTTCAATCAACGGGAGCTCCAGCCTGGCGGTGGAACTCCGGGAAGTTGGCCGGCCGGTTCAGATCCCAATCGTAGTCGATGAATTTGATGGCGCGGGTGCTGCGGATCGTCTCGGCCGTGGCGTCGTCGGCGAAGCGCAGCAGCCAGGCGCGGATCGAGTCCGCCTCGGCGAGATAATCGGCTGCGTACCAGTCGAAGAGCTTGCTGAGCCGCAGGGTGTCGCCATCGCGCTGCAGGTGGTAGGGCGTGGCCAGCGCGCGGCGGGTGTTCTCGTCGAGCAGGGCCTCGAGGTTGGCGGCGGTGTAGACGCGGGCCCGCAGGGGCGGGCAGCCCACCGAGGCACAGTTGACGGCGAAGTGCACGCGCGCGTCCTTCCAGCCGCGCGCGGCGTATTCTTCACCGAGCAGCCGGCCCTTCTCGATGGTGTCGAGGCTGTGGTTGCGCCCGCCCACCGTGAAGATCTCGCGGCTGAACACCTGGTAGGGATTGAAGAGGCTGCCGTAGTCCTTGACGCTGTCTACGGGCGCGCCGTCGTGCGGGTTTTCCAGGATGTGCTGGAGCATGAAGAAGTTGTAGGCGTTGATCCAGAAGGCGATGGCGGTCGAGCGCGCCTCCAATTGCTCGGGGTCGAAGTTGGCCAGTGTGCTTTTCTGGGCGGCGAGCCGTTGCGCGATCACCGGGTCGGCCATGGCCGCGTCATAGTCGAAGGCCGCCACCAGCCCGCCACCGTCCAGCTTCTTCTCGATGAGATGCGCGTCGATGATTTTCTGATAGGGCGCGTAGAGTTGTTCGAGATCCGCGGCTTCGGCAGCTGGCGCTGCGGCTGGCAGCAGGGGGGTAATCATCAGGGCGATGGCAGCGATCAGGGGACGCATGGACAATCTCATTGTAAAGTGAACTCCGTGAGGTGAACGCCAGTCTGGTTGCCGCCTGGATTCCGCGCCAGCGGTGGTGGCGCGCATCGTGCACACCTGCCCGCGGTGTTCGGCCTCCGCGTCCGAAAAGCATGTGCGTTCGCCTGCGCCGGTGGCGGGCAGAGAGCCTGCGCCGCGAGCTTTTTGGCCCGTTCACAGGAGAGCATTCGATGCAGCCACGCATGCAGGACATCTGGAAGAGTTATCGCAGCCTGCCCCTGTGGGTGCAGATCTGGGTGGCGCTGATCCTGGTGCCGGTCAACGCCGCGGCCTTCTTCCTGCTCGATACCTGGCTCGGTGTGGCGGCGGCCATTGCAGCGGCCTTCGTCGTGCTGACCAACGCGCCCATCATGTGGGTCTGCCGCGGCATGAGCCGGCTGATGTCGGTACCACATGTGTTCGCCTGGTTGCCGCTGCAGATCCTCATCCCCCTGCGCCTGACCGGGATGGTCGGCAGCGGGTCCGTCTCCGGCGCGGAGTGGGTCTTCGGCATCATCCTGTTCCTCATCAACGGCATCTCGCTGGTCTTCGATGTGGTTGATTCCTGGCGCTGGCTGCGCGGTGAGCGCGAAGTGCCGGGCCTGGAGTGACGGCCGATCCGGCAGCGGATGCGAGTGGGCTTGCATTTTAGGACCGATCGGTCCTAAAGTAACCCCATGAGCACGGGACGCCCCCTGAAGTACGACCCCGACCAGGCGTTGGAGCAGGCCATGCTGACCTTCTGGGCGCTGGGTTATGAGGCGGCGTCGATGCAGGCGCTGCTGGGCGCCATGGGCCTGTCGAAGAGCAGCCTCTATCAGCGCTTCGGCGACAAGGCGCAGCTTTTCGAGCGCTGCCTGCGGCACTATTGTGCGGAACAGTCGCGCGAGATGCGGCGTCGGTTGAATGCGGCCGAGTCGCCCCTGGATTTCATCACCAACAGCTTCTACGCGGTCGTCGACGACCCGGAGGCTTCGCGTGCGCGCTGGGGCTGCCTGCTGATGAATACCGCGACCGAGCTCGGCGCCACCGACCCGGCGCTGTCCGAAGCCCTGCACGACGGCCTCGGGCGTTTCCGTGGTGTTTTTCAGACCGCGGTCGAGCGCGCACAGGCTGCCGGCGAGATTCCGCCCGATCGAAACGCACAGGTGCTGGCGCAGTACCTGGTCAGCAGCATGAGCGGCCTCAAGACGATGACCAAGGCCGGCGTCACGCCCGAGCAAATCCGCGCCATTGTGGCAGTCATTCTGCGGGGGCTGGCGTGATCTTTTTTGGCACAAATATGGACCGATCGGTCCATATATTGGCGTCCGCAACTCGCGGGCGTCGCGGTACCGGCTGAGGCAATCGCCGCAGCTGTATTTTTCTCCAACGACACAAAGAGGAACGAACAATGCCGAAAATCCCCTACGCAGAACCCGGTCAGGAAGCCGCGGGCGCCAAGCCCGTCTACGACCAGTTGAAAAAAGGCATGGGCGTGGTCCCCAACCTGGTCAAGCTGCTCGGCCACTCCGGGCCCGTGACCCAGGCCATGGGTACCAATCTGGACGTCTACTTCAACCAACTGTCACTGGATCCGAAGCTGCGTGAGATCGCCTATCTGACGGTGGCGCGGCTCAACGACTGCGGCTATTGCCAGGGCCATCACGTGCCGGCCGGCAAGCGGGCGGGCCTGAGCGATGCGCAGATCGGGCAGCTGGGTGAATCCGGCTTCAGCAGCGGTGACTTCAGCCCGGCCGAACAGGCGGTGATCCGCTTCGCGTATGAGACGACGCGCGATGTCAAGGCGTCCGACGAGGCGGTGGCTGCGCTGAAGGAGCACTACGACCACAAGCAGATCGCCGAGATCGCCTTCGTGGTTGCGCTGGGCAACTTCATCCAGCGTATCGGCAAGAATCTGGGCGTCGAGCTGGAATCCTGACTTCCTGAGTTGCGCGGCAGGCGGTGGCCGTTTGGCCTCGCTTGTCGTGCGTTGCGCCCTTCAGCCGGCCCAGCGGGACAGCTTCGTGCTGTCGGTCTGCCGGTGAAGCCTGGACAGGCGCCGAATTCAGGCGCCCAAGCCCGCGATCCGCTCTCGCTGCGCGACCAGCCGCTGCAGGGCATCGGCGGCCGCGGCCGCCTTCTCGCGCTCGCGGGCGACCACCTCGGGCGGAGCCTTGTCGACGAACCTGGCGTTGCCGAGTTTGCCTTGCAGGCGGGCGATTTCCTGCTCCAGCTTGCCGGTCTCGCGGTCGAGACGGGCGAGTTCGGCGTCGCGGTCGATCAGCCCGGCCATGGGCACGTGGATTTCGAGCTGGCCGGCCAGCGCAGTGGCCGACACCGGGGCATCGGCGCCGGCCTCCAGCCAGTGGAGGGCCTCGAGGTTGGCGAGCCGTTCGAGAAAGCCGCGGTTGGCGTCGAGCCGGGCGCGGTCGGAGGCGTCGCCGCCGCGCAGGTAGACTTGCAGCTTGCGCCCGGGGGCGATGTTCATCTCGCCGCGGATGTTGCGCACGCCGAGGATCACCTGCTGGATCCAGGCGATGTCGGCTTCGGCGGCGGCGTCGATGCGCTCCGCGTCCGCCAGCGGCCAGGGCTGCAGCATCAGGGTATCGCCGGCCTTGCCGGCGAGCGCCTTGACCCGCTGCCAGATCTCCTCGCTGAGGAAGGGCATGAAGGGGTGGGCGAGGCGCAGCAGGGCTTCGAGCACCCGCACCAGGGTGCGGCGGGTGCCGGTTTTCAACGCCTCGGGCGCGGCCTCGTCCCAGAGCACGGGTTTGGAGAGCTCCAGATACCAGTCGCAGTAGTCGGACCAGACGAATTCGTAGAGCGCCTGGGCGGCGTGATCGAAGCGGAAGCCCTCCAACGCCTCGGTGATCTCCCGCTCGGCACGCTGCAGGCGGCTGATGATCCAGCGGTCGGCCAGCGACAGCTGGAATTCGGCGTCTTCGCCGGCACCGCAGTCCTGCCCCTCGGCATTCATCAGCACATAGCGGGCGGCGTTCCAGATCTTGTTGCAGAAGTTGCGGTTGCCCTCCAGGCGGCCCAGGTCGAACTTGATGTCGCGGCCGGTCGAGGCGAGCCACAGAAAGGTGAAGCGCAGCGCGTCGGTGCCGTGGGCGGCGATGCCGTCGGGAAATTCCTTGCGGGTGCGCTTGGCGATCTGCTCGGCCAGCTTGGGTTGCATCATCCCCGCGGTGCGCTTGGCGACCAGGCTGTCGAGTTCGATGCCGTCGATGATGTCCAGCGGGTCGAGCACATTGCCCTTGGATTTCGACATCTTCTGGCCTTCGCTGTCGCGCACCAAGCCGTGCACGTAGACGGTTTCGAAGGGTACCTGGGGGCTGCCGTCGGCGTTCCTGATGAAGTGCATGGTCATCATGATCATGCGCGCCACCCAGAAGAAGATGATGTCGAAACCGGTGACCAGCACACTGGTGGGGTGGAAGGTGCGCAGCTCGGGGGTGTCCTCGGGCCAGCCCAGGGTGGAGAAGGTCCAGAGCGCGGAGCTGAACCAGGTGTCGAGCACGTCCTCGTCCTGATGCAGGGCGATGTCGGCGTCCAGCCGATGTTTGCTGCGCACCTCGGCCTCGTCGCGGCCGACATAGACCTTGCCGGCGTTGTCGTACCAGGCGGGGATGCGGTGGCCCCACCACAGCTGTCGGGAGATGCACCAGTCCTGGAGATCGCGCATCCAGGCGAAGTACATGTTCTCGTACTGTCTGGGCACGAAGCGGATGGCGCCGGACTCCACGGCCTGGATGGCGGGCTCTGCCAGGGGCGCGACCCGGACATACCACTGATCGGTGAGGAAGGGCTCGACCACGGCGCCGGAGCGGTCGCCCTGGGGTACCTTGAGGGCGTGGGGCTCGATCTTCTCCACCAGGCCGAGTGCTTCGAGGTCGGCGACGATCTTGTCGCGCGCCACCAGGCGGTCGTCGCCGCGATACACCTCGGGCAGGGTGGTGTCGACGTCCATGGCGAGGCCGCCCTGCCAGTCGAAGGCTTCGGCCTGCTCGCGAATGCTGGCGTCGCTGGTGAACACGTTGACCAGTGGCAGGTTGTGGCGCTTGCCCACTTCGTAGTCGTTGAAGTCGTGGGCCGGGGTGATCTTCACGCAGCCGGAGCCTTTCTCCGGGTCCGCGTGGTGGTCGGCCACGATTGGAATGCGACGGTTTACCAGCGGCAGCATCACATGCTTGCCCACCAGGTGCTGATAGCGCTCATCGTCCGGG
>OJBO01001194.1_pt1 | contig 10281 bp, 10 predicted proteins | sample 1590461 | NCBI WGS metagenome assembly OJBO01 (sample SAMN05416836, study PRJEB24817) | seawater metagenome | isolation source: Sea water | place: Canada:Atlantic | collected 2013-07 | reverse complement strand
TAGGCAAAACCGGATTTGTAGCTCATATCGCATCCATCCTTCTGAGTTCGGAAATAACTGATTTCCTGCTGGATCAACCGGTAAAGCTTCATACCGATTACCTCAACTCAGGCTACCTCCAAATTAGCGGGATGTGGGTTAAATGCGCAATACGGTCTGTTCACCTTCATTTCATGTTGGTTAATGTCGGGATGACAAATTTTTGAGGCACAACCCTGTTGCAAACATCGGAAGGCCTGCGGCCAGATCTGCCAACTATCCGAGATCTGCGCGCCTCAGATGGATGACTGAGGCGCGCATCTACGGTCAGTGATCTCTACCAGCATATCCCATACAGTTGGCGTAGAAGGTCGTGGTGGCGGGCCAATCCGAGAAGACACCAATGACCCCAACATCCCGGGCCAGCACATCAATCACGTTGAACACGTCGCCGTCGTTATTGATGGCGTCGGTGATGGTCTGGTGATACCAACCACCGCCATTGGCCAATGGACCACTACGCTCGACCGTCCAAGCGATCATATCTAGCCCCGCTGCCCTGGCGTTTTCAGCGTATTCCGACGGCACGATCTGTTGGTGGCCATCCAGGGTCAACATCTTCCACAGCGCGGGGGCCAGGATATTCACGCCTTGCGCCGACAGGCTTTCCATCCACGCCAGGGAGGAATTTTCCGGTGTCAGCGGTTCCTGATCCAGAAACACCGCCTGTCGACCAAACCGCGGCGTTTCATTGATCCAGAACAAAACATCATCCAGCAAGAACGATTGCGGCCAGACATCCCTCGGGTTCACACCGGCCTCGACGTAGTCCTGAATCATCTGGCGAGCGTAGTCTTCCTGGCTGTAGTCGCCCTCATAAGGCATCTCAACCACCGGCGTTTTCAGTTCCGGCGTGAACTTCACACCCAGGCGTTTGAAGAGTTCGATGCTCTCCTTATGGGTCAACAGAGTGCCGCGGCTGCTGTATAGCTCTGTGCGCCAGTCTGCTGTTCCTTCCAGGTATTCCTCAGGCGTGGTTGCCATGGGGTTGAAGGCATCCATCTTGCCTTCCAGTGACTTGAACTCTTCCAGCGTGATATCGCTGGTCCGGCATTCTGCCTGCGCCTCAGTGCCACTTGCCGGGTCCGCCGGGACAAACGGCTGCGTACACTTGGCGTTCAGTTCCGGAATCGTCACGATGTTGGTGGTGGTATGAAGATCATTCTGGGCGTGACGGCAAACCAGCTCCCGATCCTTGGTAAAGGCAACGTCGCACTCCAGGATGCCTGCGCCCATCTGAGCAGCCGCGACGTAGGATTCAAGCGTGTGCTCCGGGAACTGCAACGGCGCACCGCGATGGCCGATGGAGAAATCCGTGGGCCGGATTTTGTCGGCGCGGCAGGACTGGAGCCGGTCTTTCAGCCGCCCCTCGTCCATGTCTTCCACCAGCCAGAATGGTCTCGGCCCCAGATGGACCTCACGTTTACCGCGGTGATGTCTGTCCTTCAGGTCCGGCCACTTGTCGTGCCATTTTTCAAGGCCCGGGGGTGTCCAGTTCTCACCCTTGCCATGCCAATCCGGTGCCGCATGGGCAACAGAGAATAGAGACATTAGTAATGCCATAACCAATAACGTGCGTAACTTCATAACAAGCTCCCTGTGCGATGAATGGTACTGCACGGCTATTGTCGGCGCGGGGGGTTACGCTCAGGTGACGATTATGTGACTGGCGCCTCCGTGCCACTTTCCCGTGAGTCCGTTTTGTCTTTGTCTCGGGCCTGCTCGGCTTCGGCTTCCTTCATCAGGACCATCCCACCCTGCAACAGCAGTGACTTCAGGCGAGGGTCTCCGTGCTCCACCACACCGAGCGTGAACGCCGCGAATGCGGCTTCCAGCGGGTTGTTACGGACAAGCTCCCTGATGGTATCGATTGGTGAGGCGGAAGACCGATCACCCTTACTGGCGGTTTTTTTGGACGTAGCGGGACGTGTCATCCGGTAGAAAAACAACGCCAGCAGCAACAGACAGGAGACGCCCGTCACCGCCATGGCGCCGGCTTCACCCAGCATGGGTGACAACGCCAGCGTGGCGGCATTAACGAGCATGTAGAATCCCGTGATCAGCAGGGCGACCAGCAACACAAAGGCCAGCATAAAACCAATGATGGCCGCGACTGCCTTGCGCAAGACGCCCTGCAACCAGGCTGAATCAGGCATGATCAGCGATCCAGCAACCGGCCAACCAACAAGCCTGCCAGGAACATGAGCACAACACTCAGGAACGGCCGTTCCTCGATTTTGTGCTCAACATCGTGCACCGCCTTAGTACTTGCATCACGGGCGCGGTTGAAGGCTTCATCCCCACGCTGCCTGACCTGGTCAAAAGCCTCCCGGCTTTCCCGGCGAATTTCATCACGCAAGTTGCTGATATTGCTCTTGTGCCCATCGGCAACGGTTTTGGTGAGTTTTGACAGGTCTTCGCGAAGTTGCTGCAGGTCCTGCCTGACCTGCTCATAGTCATTCTGACCGGATTTCGCTTCCATTTGTTGCCTCCTTATCAGTAAACCTTACTGCTATTTCGGCTTGTGGTAACGATACACACTGCTCACTGAACACCGCTTGAAAAACTGTCCTTGCAATGCGGCTATTCAGCAACCATGGAAAGATGTAGAACAACCACGGTTAGATTCACTGTAGCACAAGGTTCGGGGCGCCATGTGAAGACCTCGTAATTCAGCGGGGTAACTCAAGGCGCCGTGGGTTCGTCATTGCGAACTCGACGAAAACTGGCAAACCGTGGAAGGCCCGTCGACGTGAAGCCGTAATATTTATAGGTAATGGTTGCTCCAATCGGCGGTGGGCTCTCTCGTTGTTTATCACTGAACCCGGTGCCGATGCGGAACTGTCGCCCATCATCCCGTCTTACCCGCACCGATCCGAGCATGCCTTCGTATTTTCCTCTGCCGGCAAGATGCTCCACCACGACCGCCTCGGCATCGTCATAACGCTTCACCTTCAATAGGTCATCTGAGCGGCCCGCTGAATGAAGACTGCCGCCGCGCCGCAGCATCAAACCCTCGCCGCCCTCGGACACCACCTTGTCCAACGCCGACATCAAACGCTCATGATCCGCGGCCTTACGTTGCACGACCATGGCCAGGAATGGCGACAGTGATGGCTGCAATAACGCCTCCATAGCCGCAATACGTTCAGAAAAGGGCTGATCGAGCGCCGGAAGATCAAACACCATAAACCGGATCTGGCGCCAGCTCGGATCTACCGGCTCCAGCCGTCGAACCGCACCGGACAACTCCGAAAATCGGCCTCGTCCCATCCAAAGTTCGCCGTCCATCGGCACATCAGGAAAGCCCTCGGTAAACCAGTCCGGCGCCCGATACTCGTTGCCACCCCGGGACCAGAATCGTTCACCATCCCAATAGGCCCGAACACCGTCCAGTTTCTCGCTTACCCAGTAATCATTGAGGGCAACGCCCTCCTCATAGACGCCAGCCAGCGCGAGTTCCGGTGGTTCTGCATGGGCGTTGAACGCTGCAACGAGAGCAAAAACAAACCAGAACGCAATCAGGCGCCGCATTCACTCTGTACCTTGGCACGAAACTCCTGACGGATACGCTTGTTTTCCTCATCGTCGACAAACACTCGCTCGCCGTCATTATTCAGCCGGTAAATCCCCGATACGCTTTTCATATACTTCAAACGTGCACGCAACGACTCACACATAGCCTCATGCTTCGCCGCTTTCGCCTCCTGCTGTGCTTTTGCCTCATTACGCTCTGCCCGCTCCTGCTCGGTTTGCTCGAGGAATTCGTTCATCCGCTGCTTGCGCGCACGGGCATCGGTATCGGAAGACGGTGCGGGGGCTTTCAGTGTTACCTCATCCGAGGCTGCGTTCACCGGCGGCCGGTCCCCGAAGTGAGTCTGGCCGTTTTCATCGACCCAGCGGTAGGTACCGGCCTGGGTGATCGGGGTGATTAGTAGGCAGAGGAGGAGTAGGAGTCCTTTCTTCATTTTTTAATCTCCGTATACGGGACTACAGTTACAACTTACAAGCAGGAAGACCGGCAGGCCGCTCATCTTGGTTGCGATCCGCATAAGCCGAAGTCAGCTAGTGCAAATAGCGGAGAATCAGTAGTAGTTAATCTTCCCAAATATTGCTTCAATCTCTTCCGGCCATTTGTATTTTGAGGGTGTATACTTCGACCATATTATGGTCGGCATAAAGAAGAAAAATAATACATGCCCGAAAATACGACGACCCATTTGGCCAGCCACGTGCTGATTATAGGAGTCATAATTTGCTCCGTAGAGATTCTCCTCATCCTCTTCAACAACCCCTTCGTCGTAATACCTGACAATGAAATTCCATTTCCGATACATATCCTCTTCCTTAAACCCAGAAAAGATCTTCTTGCGCTGTAGGGGCATCTTGGGGGGCTTCCCGCAAAAGTAATGCTTTTCCCGCATGAACAGGTGGGCGTAGTACTGCCGCTCCCACACTACGCCAGAGCCCAGATACTGCCAGTTGTAGGAAAAGGTCACTTCCAGCTCGTCCCAGGGAATCCGGTAGAAGGTGCCGCGGTGTCCTATGTAGACGAACCCCTCCTTCCGGTCGATCCGGACCGGAAGCGTGTACGGAAAGAAGATTTCGAACAGGTAGACGGCCACCCAGACAGGACCAAAAGCGATCAATACTCCAAGCAACGCCTTTGAGTAGAACAAGCTAACAATCCAACCCAACGCCAGAACAATTATCATGAACATGCTTACGATGACTGGCATGGCCCTTCGAAGAGACAAGAAGGCCGTCCTAATGTCCATGAGCCGCTCACTAATGAAAGCAACGCCTTGATCCATTCCTTCCGAGGAATCGGACACCCCCGCCACCTTACGGGCCGGCGGACTGGCAAGCCGCGCACCATGGGTGCGGTACAGCTTCTTTTCCAGTTGTTGCTCCAGGTCCGTTTCCGGAAAATCACACTTCAAAGGCGAGTCTTTCATCGACACCCAGCTCCTCTACATTGCTATCGTCCAAGATGATTCGGAGCCCGTTTTCACCCGTGAATTTCCGGCCGTCCTTCTCGTACTCGATCAGCAGTTCAATCGGTGAAAACAACATGGAGTAGAACGTAGCGGCAAGAGATTCTCGATATCTGTCGATGGATCAGTAATAGTTAGCCTTCCCAAAAATCGCCTCTACCTCCTTCGGCCACCGATATTTGAAGGGAGCAAACTTCCACCAAATGATGCTCGGCATAAACAAAATAACGCTCAAATAATCAAGAATCAAAATCCCTACGGATTTGTTATTTACACTTTCCTTGTACGATTCATAATTGATCCCTGAGAGGTTTTTAACGTCCTCTTTAGCGACCCCTTCGTCATAATACCTGACAATAAAGTTCCACTTTCTATATAGGTGCTCCTCTTTAAAATAGGAAGAAATTCTTTTGCGCTGGAGGTTTTTTTTTGGAGCTGTACCGCAAAAGTAGTATTTCTCCTTCAGGTAAAGGTGGGAATAATACTGTTTCTCCCACATAACTCCAGACCCGAAATACTGCCAGTTGTAGGAGAAGGTCACCTCCAGCTCGTCCCAGGGAATCCGGTAAAAAGTCCCCCGGTGCGCCACGTAAACAACCCCTTCCTTCCGATCAAGTCGGACAGGCAGCGTCAGCGGGAAGAAAACCTCAAATAGGTAAAATCCAATCCAAACAGGTACAAAAAAGGCGGCCGTTGCTATCAACGCCTCTGAATAGAATTGATCGACAACCCACATCAATACCAAGACGGCCATCATGAACAAGCCTACGATGCCTAACATGTATCTACGAAGAATCGAAAAAGCCGTTCGGATGTCCATGAACCGTTCGTTAATATAGGCCACACCGTGATCCATATCTTTCGACGAATCGGAAATTCCCTTCACCCGCTTCGCTGGCGGGCTTGCAAGCCGAGCCCCATAGGTACGGAACCTGCGGGTGTCCAACTGTTGTTCCAGATCCGTCTCCGGAAAATCACACTTCAAAGGCGAGTCTTTCATCGACACCCAGTTCCTCCACATCGTTACCGTCCAGAATGATACGGAGCCCGGTTTCACCCGTGACTTTCCGGCCATCCTTCACATACTCAATCAGCATTTCAAGCTGATCACAATTGTTGTGGTTGTAGTGGTCAAACCGAAATAAAACACCCTCAGTAGAAGCGTTTAACTGCTTATTCCTATGAAACAAGTCTGAGATATCCTTCAGTTCATCTTTCTCAAACCAATTGGTGTCCACCTCGAACAGCTTGATGGAATACGTGCAACTCCCATCACTGTAACCCGGCAAATACACCACAAAAGAGGTCATTGCCGACATGACCTGATGCTCACCCCGGTTTATATCCCAATGCCGACCGATGTGCTCGGTTATCCGCACAATGGGAGAAAACAGCATGTAATAAAACGCATCCAATTCCGCTTCAAAATAACGCCTAACATCGACGCCTTCATCCTGAGAAATAACGGTTCGGCTTTCCTCCAGCAATTCCGCGCTTGACGGCCTGGACTGCTCGTCCCAGTAACGCAGCGTGGGCGCGTTGCCCCAGAATGACAGCGAGAGGAAGTCCTCGATCCGGGACCGGGCAATATATAGCTGCACGATACTGATGACGAAGGAGACTGCAATCAGAACCGCGCCCACTACGAGCACAACAGCCACCCCCGCCCCACTAACCGCACCTGCCACCGCCAGAGTAGCCAGGTAAGTGATACCTATGCTCAGCCCGATCTGGACTCCGACCAAGGCCACCATTGTGTGGTGGCCTGTGTCCAAGGCTTTGTAGCCCCTCCTCATTTCCAGGCCTATCGAGAGTAAAACCCCGACATAGGGAAGGGCTTTTACAAAACCTCTCGCTATTAATTTTGCACCAGTAGATAACAGCTGGAGACCACTCAGTCCGTTTATTACCACCGACACCCGTGCTCCCGCAGCCGACAGATTCGCCCCCAGAGCCTTGGCGTATTCCTCCCTGATTAGCAACCCGCTGAGGTTGACCACGCCTTCGCCGATGCTCAACAGGCCGGATACAAAGTACCCCCACCGGTCAAGGATGGACCGGTCGCCCAGCATCACATCCTGGTGGGTCTTATCCAGGCCGGACAACAGGCTTGCCACATTCACCGCGTGGAAGAAGGTTACGGCCCCGATAAACTTGCCCCGGTTCTGCTTGATGTTTTCAACCACCGGGTCCAGCCGGGTGTGAAGCCAGCCAAAGGGATTGTCCTTGAAATCCGGGGTCAGGTGGAACACGTCGATCATGGTGCCACGCAGGTAATTCCTGATCCTGGCATCCGCCATGCCGGCGGCCAGTGGCGTCATTGTGAGTTCAGACAGGTTATGGCCAGCAGCTTCCAGTGATTTGCGGTGGACCGCCGTGAGCAGGTCCGTCGCGGTATTCAGGGTTATTCCCTGGCGATGAACATCAATGCCATAGCGTTTCTGGACGGCCTTGGTCCATTTTTTCCACTGCGGCCAAGTCTGAGGGTCTTTCGCCCAAGTTCCCATCTTGGCGGCGGGGGCGGCAAATTCTAGCATCAGAACATCAGTGGCAGTGCTCACTCGCACATGCGCCGGCATGTCGAAGATACTGTCGACGATCTTCAGGCTGCCATAGTCAAATCCGGGGAGGTCTTTCAGTTTCTGGGTAATACCGTTGGCGGCAGATGCCAGGAACAACACCGTGTTTAGCATGTTACCGACAGTGCCGGCTTCGCCTTCGTCTGCTTCCAACCATCGCTCGGCGTCTTCCTTGCCCTTTTCCGCACCGACATAGCCATCCAATATATCGGCCAGTTCCTGTTCAACCGCTTCAAACCCTTCCGCGCAGTAACAGTCGTTGAACTCCAGTTTCCTGGCCAACTGGTCGGAGTCAACCCACTGTTTCCAGTCATCGAATACCGATGCGCGGGCTCGGTCATATTCTTCAATCTGTTTGTGGTAGCTTTCGACGAACGCGTCTTTTTCCCCTGAACGAATTCGTTCTTTCAGTTCCTCGGTGACTTCCTCCTGGTCTTCGGGCGTTTCCTTCTTACTGGCCTCACGGGCGATGAGCGCGTCCACCATCTGGGAGGTTGTGTAGGCGTATGCGTTCTCCTCCGCGTAATTCGTAATCAGATTTACATGAAGGGCATGCAGTTGGCCTAGTTCGGAGGCGATACCGATCTCATCGTCAAGGGCAACGCAGTACGAAAACTCAGTTTCTTTCTTGCATTGCCCCTGCAAATCCGACTCTCTGATTCCTTGTGCGAAATCCGTCAGGCTCCACTCGAAATCCATTGGCTCTGGCCGAAAATCTTCAACCACTTCATTTATAGCTTCTGTTTCACTGATATTTGCGCCTTCACGCTTTTCCGGAAGACCGCTCAAGTCGAACGACCGCATATGCTCGTCACGAACCTGTGCATCTGTTCGTACAAGTTCCTGCAAACGCACAGTCCATCGATGCTGCACGAATTTCAGGAGCACCTTTCCTTCAGCCGGGTGGAGTATAGCGGGCAAAGCACTTTCAGCATCGACATCTGGAAGTAGTACAGAGTTCACACCGGGCTGTACTTCGGTTATCAGGCCCTGCTCATTGACCCGGTACTCATGTAGCGTTCCGAAAACTTCGGAGAACATGTAGACCCAACCGGGTGTCAGTTTTCGAACACAGTAATGAGTGGTTCCAAGCGCAACGGAAGGTGGGCGGAAGTTGGGGGGCAAAGTAACCTCTTCCTGACTGATCGCCCAACGAACCGGGTACAATGCGACGGTTTTTAGCTGGAGCGGGCACATCTGTGCCGATGAATCGATGTCATCTCCACCCTGTAAAAACGCTGAGCTGTTAGCACTACCCATGGACCAGTCCCTCCGTTGACTTTTTCTCGGCGAATTCTGCAATTCGCGCTATGGCTCTGCCTGGCGCTGCGGAATTCTCTTTCCACAGAGTCTGTACTTCACTGCCTTCGAATGCATGGTGCCCAAGCCAGCCAATTGTATTGATATACAGGGCGATATCGCGGGTACTGTACAATCCCCGCGCTTTTGCTCCGTCGACTAGCGCAGAGACTGCCCCCCAATCCTGCCGATCTGCATTCATTTTTTGAAGCATATGGGGAAAGTAGTTTGCAACATGAAGCTCGAGCTTCCTGAGAGCTGCCTGTTCCGCTGCTCTCTCCATCGCAACCTGGTGTTCCTCACGAATGCTGAACATCTCAGCCTGTTGCTCACTATTGGGTTGGTCATTGTGAAAGAACTCCCACTCACCCGTGCGACGATCCTGAATGGCAAACAGGCTACAAGGCCCCATCAATCGCCTCACATCTTCACCTGATGAATCCAGCTTCAACAGATGCCGAGCGATTTCAGGATCATAGAATCGGAAAACAACGTCATCCCCCGTCACCAACCTGGCCATAAGCAATCCACGCAAATGGTCCATGACCCCTTCAAAATTGCAGTCAGACTGCATTGCGATCGCTACACCCTGAGACTTCCATTCTTCGAAACATCTAAGCGCCAGAGAGCTGTCTATTCCCGTTTCAACTAGCCACGGTGAAATTTCCAATAGGTCAGCAAGCTCAGTTTCCCTGTAGAGCGCATCGCAATGAGGTGTTTCTAGTTCACGATAAATAATCTGGGACAAATCATTCACTTTTGCACCATCGACAAGAATGAACGTTCTGCCCTTGTCGGGAAATTCAGCCAGCTTACCCATCAGACCGCCCCTTGCGATTCTGGTGAGCAAACCTGGCAGATACCCTTGCCCTGGTTCGCGGCATTTTTGATGGCGCGTATCTGGTCGGGCTTGGCCATCGGTCTTTGGGGTGTCTCCGGCAGTTCTTCGGGCGCAACAGCCCCACCATTCTTCTCCACCAACCCCGGCATTTCTGGCACCTGAACCTTCTGCCCACTGCCCTTGCCCGGTGACCCACCAGCATTCAACTTAATGGCGGCACCACCCATGGCAACGCCACTGGGGTCAATCTTCACGAAGCTACCGCCGGCCTTGAGAGTGATTTCCGCACCGGCTTCGATAACGGCTTTCTGGCCGGCCTTGATGTGCAGTTCGGTGCCGGAATCGCTGAGCCAGGCGGTGCCAGCTTTGAGATGCAGAGTGCCGCTCACGTTGAAGCTGTGATCCTTGCCGGTGTGTTCCCGCTTCTCACCATCCACGGTGGCGTGGTCATTGCCCTTGATGTGGGCCTTGCGGTGGTTGTCCACGGTCAGGTGGCTGTCATTTTTGATGACTTCGGTGCGGTTGT
>OJBO01001187.1_pt1 | contig 10340 bp, 9 predicted proteins | sample 1590461 | NCBI WGS metagenome assembly OJBO01 (sample SAMN05416836, study PRJEB24817) | seawater metagenome | isolation source: Sea water | place: Canada:Atlantic | collected 2013-07 | reverse complement strand
CACCTCTCAATAGTTTGCCGAATACTATTGAGGAAACAGCTTAACATCCGAAAGGGTCAAGCGGGTGGACTACTAGCAGCGCCCGGGGCCGCGCCCAGCGACAAGACGGCTTGGGCTTGACCGCCCTCGCCCGATGTGACGAAATCGCGGCCATCAACCGGGCTGTCCCGTGCGCCTGGGCACGATCCCGAAATAACGACACAAAAGAGACCAACGACATGACTCCCAAACACCTGCTCGACGGCATCAAGGTACTGGACTTCACCCATTATGTCGCCGGCCCCCATTGCACCCGGCTGCTGGCCGAGGCCGGTGCCGATGTCATCAAGGTCGAGGCCCTGCACGGCGATACGGCGCGCATGCTGCCGGTTCAGCGCGAGGGCCGCAGCGGCTATTTCATCCAGCACAACCGCGGCAAGCGCACCATGTGCATGGACCTCCGCAAACCGGAAGCCCAGGAAATCTGCCGCGAACTGGTCAAGCAGGTCGATGTGGTGGTGGAAAACTTCACCCCGGGAGTGATGAAAAAATTCGGCCTCGACTGGGAAGCACTGCGCCAGGTCAACCCCGAACTGATCATGTGCTCGATATCCTGCCTGGGCCAGGAGGGCGAGCTCGCCCACCTGCCCGGCTTCGACTACATCGGCCAGGCCTATTCCGGCATCCTCGCCATGACCGGCCAGGCGGACGGCTACCCCGCACTGTCGGGCATGGCGTTTGGCGATATCTCCACTGGCGCCCACGCCTATGGTGCCATCGTCACCGCCCTGTTCCACAAGCTGCGCGGTGGCAGCGGCCAGTATCTCGACATCGCCCTGCTCGACTGTCTGTTCAGCTATCACGAAATGAACGCCCAGGTCTGCAGCGCTTCCGGCGGCCAGATGCTGCCCAGACGCAGCGGTCACCTGCACGCCTTCGTGACTCCGCTGGGGCTGTACCAGTGCGGGAACCGCTATCTGGTGATCGTGGCCATAGGTCCGCAATGGGAGAATCTCGTCAAGCTCATCGGCCGCGAGGACATGCTCACCGACCCCCGCTTCGTGGATCTCGCCGGCCGCCACGCCAACAAGGACGAGATCAACAGGGCCATCGAAGCCTGGCTGGCTGGCGTGGGCGACCCCGACCACGCCCTGCAACTGCTGCAGAAAAACCACGTGCCCTGCGCGCCGGTGCTGGAGGTCGAAGAGGTCATGGCGCACCCACACATGCGCAAGCGCGGCACCGTGCAAAAAGTATCCGACCGGATCTTCGGGGACGTGGAGCTGCCCGCCTGCCCGCTGCGCTACTCCGCGTTTCCCGAACCGCTGGAGCTGCAGGCCGGGCTGCTGGGCGAGCACAATCACCAGGTCCTCGAGGACCAGCTGGGCTACAGCGCCCAGCGGATCGCGGAGCTGGAGGCGGCCGGTATCATCGCCTCAAAGGACATCTGACGACGGTTGCCCGCGGCGACCGCCGCCATCAACGACATCGCGCATTGGCAGCGGCCAGCAGATCGAGCGGCGCGCACAGCGCCTGCGCCACCTCGAAGGCGACCGCCCCGCCGCCATCGCCGAGCACCGCGGTGGGTCGGTACAGGTGCAGTCCTTGCAGCCCAGATCATGGGCCCGGTCGTAGAGCGCGCGAAACGCCGCGAAATCAATTTCGGCGGACAGATTGATGGTTTTGGATACCGCGGCATCGGTGTACTCCTGCACCAGCGCCTGCACCTGCATCTACAAATGCGCCTCCGGGGCTCAATTCTGCAGCGGCCAGGACGCGTCGGCATCCACGGCGGCCAAGGCGTCAGTGACCAGCACCGGCAGTTGGAGACACTGGCATCCCCCGGCACTCAAGGCGCTGCGGAGTAGCCGCCGGTCCGCGGGGCCGAGCCGGTTCGGGACCGGCACCCGGCCGCGCTGATCACCTGTGCATCAGGGTCCGGTCGAACTCGCAGACCGAGATTCCCCCTGCAATTGATGATTGCGTTGCCCACTACCATGGTCGCGTAGCGCCCGGGAAGCGGGAAGCCCTTATCGGCAACCACGCCGGGCGGCGGGGAAGTCACGCTCCCGCGGGCGCCGCTCGGCACTTGCTACAAATGCCTCGGCGGTCATTGGCAGATCGCGCATTCTTCCCGTGGGACAACTCTGGACGCCGCCAGGAGTTTCGGGCTCCTCCGGACTCCTCAGTAAGACTTGGGCAGACCGAGGATAAACTCGCCGATGTAATTGAGGGTCATCTCGCGGTTGATGGGCGCCACCTTGCCCAGCCGCGCGGCGATGAAGTGGCTGAGCATGTCGTAGCTCTCGCAGAATCCATAGCCGCCGAAGCACTGGATGGCGGCATCGGCGGCCTTGAAGGCGGCGTCGGTGCCCACCAGCTTGCCCATGTTGGCCAGATCGCCGACCACCTTGGCCGGCTGGCCGCTATCGTGCAGCCAGGCGGACTTCTGTACCAGCAGAGACGCCGCCTCCAACTGCGCCCGGGCCTCTGCCATGGGGTGTTGGAGCGCCTGATAGGCACCTATGGGGCCTTTGAAGATGCTGCGTTCGTTGGCGTACTCGACGCCGCGCGCGAGGGCATGGCGGCCGCCGCCGATGGCGCCTGCGGCTACCACCATACGCTCGGGATTGAGGGCGTCGAAGAGCACTTCCACCCCCCGCCCAACCTTGCCGAGCACATTTTCGCGCGGCACCCTGACATTATCGAAATACACGAAGAACTGCCCTTCGGCATTCATCAGCATGGTGTCCATGCGCTCCCAGCTCAGGCCGGGGCTGTCGGTGTCCACCACGAACAGGGTGAGCTGCGCCCTGCCGTCCACCGTGTCCGTCTTGGCGACCACCAGCACCTGCTGGGCATCGTTGATGCCACTGATGAACAGCTTGTTGCCGTTGAGCACGAAGTGATCGCCGTCCTCGGCCGCCTGAGTCTGAATCCTGAAGGTATTGGTGCCGGCGTTGGGTTCGGTAATGGCGAAGCAGCAGCGTTTCTCGCCGCTGGCGATGGCCGGCAGCCAATGTTCCTTTTGCGCCTCGCTACCGTGACGACTGATCGCCGGCACCGCAATTCCCTGATTGACCACGAAGAACAGCGGCGCGACACCGTGCTCAGCGAGGCGTTCCTGTAGCAGCACCAGCGCCAACATGCCCATACCGGAACCGCCGTAGGCCTCGGGAGTATTGATGCCGAGAATGCCTGCATTCGCCAGCGCGTCCCACTGCTCCTGTGGGAAAGTCTGCGCCTTGGCATGTTCAACGTAATAGGCCCTGGGAAAATCCCGGGCGATCTTGTCGGCGGTATCGAGCAGCATCTGGTGCTCTTCGGACAGGTGGAAATCCATCGGCTCCTCCCTCGTTGTAATTTGGAAAACGGAAAATCGACAAGCCCGGCAGGCCGGCCGGACTGCCTCTACCCAAGGGTAGAATCGCCAGCTTACGCCCGCGCCCCGGCTCCGCAACCCCGTCCGGTGACCGAGCCGCCACGGCCGGCGGCGGTTTTGATCATAATGTGGCGCTCAACACTCGCGCGGAGGACATCACATGAAGCCATCCGAGCTCGGCAGACTGGGGGTGTGGACCTGGCTCGAAGCCTATTCCCACAACGATTGCGTGGCCCTCGCCCAGCAACTCGAACAGCAGGGCTACGGCACCCTCTGGGTGCCCGAGGCTTTCGGCCGCGATCCCTTCGTGCTGCTTACCCTGCTCGCCCGGGAAACTTCCGGCCTGAAACTCGCCACCGGCATCGCCAATATCTACGCCCGTGACGCCATGGCCATGAACGCAGCGCGCCTGTCACTCCAGGAGATCAGTGGCGGCCGCCTGGTGCTGGGACTCGGCGTCTCCCATGCCGAAATCGTCACACCGATGCGCCAGCACGACTATGGCAAACCCGTGGCGACCATGCGCCATTATGTCGCTGCCATGAACGCCGCCAATTACGCCGCGCCTCAGCCCGACAAACCCGTGCCCCTGGTACTGGCTGCATTGCGGGAGAAAATGCTGGGCCTGGCGGCGGAGGTCGCCGACGGTGCCCACCCCTATTTCGTGACCCCGGAGCACACCGCCCGCGCCCGCGCCATTCTGGGCCCGGACAAGCTGCTCGCGCCCGAACAAAAGGTGTTGCTGGTCCGCGATGCCAGTGAGGCGCGGCGCCTCGCCCGTCAGCACATGGCGCTCTACCTGGGTCTGCAGAACTACCGCAACAATCTGCTCTGGCTGGGTTTCGAGGCAAGCGACTTCGAGCACGACGGCAGCGATCGCCTGGTCGACGCCATGGTCGCCTGGGGCGACGAAACGGCGATTGGCAAGCGTATCGAGGCCCATTGGGCGAATGGTGCAGACCACGTCTGCATCCAGCCGCTGCGGCCCGACGGCAAACCGGGATTCGACCCAGAGGCCCTGCGCGCCCTCGCCCCCGGACGGTAGGCGATCTCTATACGCGATAAGCGGCGCGGGCCCGCGCACGGACCAGCGCCGCAGAAATGCTTTACCGCGTTCCGCTCACGCCCGCCTGGCAGGACTCCAGCGAGCGCCGCGAAGCGGCACTTACCGCAGGTTCATGCAATTGGCGTAGTAGGTCACGGTCGCCGGCCAGTCGCTGAACACCCCGAGTACGCCGACATCGCGGGCCAGCACGTCCAGCGCGGTGAGCATGTCGCCGTCGTTGTCGATGGCGTCGGTCACCGTCTGGTAGTACCAGCCACCGCCGGTGGCCAGGGGCCAGGAACGCTCCAGGGTCCAGGTGATGATGTCCAGGCCGGCGGCGCGGGCATCCAGGGCATACTGCGAGGGCACCATGTCGCCCTGTCCGTCCAGCGCCAGCAGCGCCCACAGCGGCGGCGCCACGATGCGGATACCGGCGGCGGCATAGCCGGCCAGTTCGGCGGCATCGGGCAGATCGGCCGGGCTGTCAGCGTCATCCAGAAATACCGCCTGCTGCCCGAACGCCGGGTCGTGCTCGATCCAGTACTGGACGTCGCCGCGACTGAACGACTGCGGCCACACCCGGGAAGCTTTGATGCCGGCGACCCGGTACTCGTCGATCAACTGCCGAGCGTAGTCCTGCTGGCTGTAGTCGCCGACCCCATCACCGTCGCTGTCAAAGGGCATGGCCACGCCCGGCGCTTTCAGCTCGGGGGTGAAGTCGGCGCCCAGGCCGTCGATCAGCGCGATGCTTTCGGCATGGGTCATCAGGGTGCCGCGTGCGCTGTACAGGTCGGTGCGCCAGTTCGGCGTTCCCGCCAGGTACTCCGCCACCGTCGTGGCGGCCGGATTGGCGCCGTCCATCTTGCCCTGCAGCGTCCTGAACTCCGCGAGCGTGATATCGCTGGTGCAGCATTTCGCCTGCGCCGGCTGCAGCAGTTCACCGGTCACTGGATCGTACTCGGCGGGCACGAAAGACTGACTGCATTTCTCGGCCAGCGGCGTGGCCAGAATATCCGTGGTGGTGTGCAGATCGCACTGGGAGTGGCGGCAGACCAGCTCCGTGTCCTTGGTGAAAGTCACATCACATTCGATGATCCCGGCCCCCATGCGTGCGGCGGCCTCGTAGGATTCCTTCGTGTGTTCCGGAAATTGCAGCGCCGCGCCGCGATGGCCGATGGAAAATTTGCTCGACGCGAAGGGACCCTTGGCGCAGCTCGCCAGCCTGTCCTTGAGCCGGCCCTCGTCCATATCGGCCACCAGATAAAAGGGCCGCGGCCCCAATTGCGTTTGCTGGCTGCCCTTGCCGGCCCCGAAACCTGCATGGTCGGGCACGCCGAATGCGGCTCCCGCCATGCCGGCCAGCAGCACAGCCACCGCCATCCTACCCTGCATGTGCTTGATCATCGTAAGTGTCTCCGAGGTGATTGCGGCCGCAGCCGGAGCCGCGCCGTGGGGGCGGATACGCCCTCCCAGCCCCAGTCTGGTAGCACAGCATGACGGCACGATGCCGGCCAGATGACAGAAGGATAACGGCGACCATCGCCCGGTCAGCGGGAGGCGACGATCAAAAGGCTCGGAAATGGAAACGGGCCCGCGAGGGGCCCGTAATCGGCGCTGGGTGGAGCTGATCCCGGGGTAACGGGTCAGCGCAGGCCGCGGCGGCGCACTTCCGCCGGCGTGAAATAACTGAGATCGGCACGGAAACTGAAATCGATCCCCTTTTCCTGGTTGTCGAGGCTGCGGATCACCATCCGCCCGGCCTGCATGTCGTACTGGTTTTCGGTGGTCAGGTCCATGGCCTTCTGGTCGTAGTACATCAGGGTGTGTAACTCATAGAGCCGCCATAGTTCGCCGCGGCGGTCGTAGTGATCCCCGAGCATGGCCCACCAGCTGTCCTCATCCAGATAGAGCACCCGCATACCGTAGTCATGTGTTGTGCCTTCCTTGAGCGTGCCTTTCAGCTTCCACACCCGGTGCAGTTCGTAGCGCGCCAGGTTTTGATTGAGGCGCCCCTCCGGGGTGACGATATCGGCAGGCTGCAAGTCTCCCGAGTGCAATCGATAAGCGTTGTAGGGCACATAGACCTCTTGCCGACCTTCCAGTGTCCAGTGGAAGCGGTCATTGGGCCCGTTGAAGCCCCAGCCCTGATCGGTGGTCATGAGCCCATCGCTGGAAGTAGCCGGATTGTCGTGGACGATCTGGGGCGCCCGCTTCACCCGGCGCTGCCCGGGACTGTAGCTCCAGGCTTGCCGAAACTGCTTGGCAAAGCTGATCGGATCGCGCGCCAACACCACCTGGCCGGCCTGCTTGGCAGGCGCAGTGGTGGTCTGATAGTACATGGCCGCAGTGCCGGGGACCGTCAAATCGAAATCGGCATTGTTCCAGCCGTTGGCGGGATCACTGTAGGGTCTGTACACCTGCACCGACAGCGTGACGATCTCGTAGTTACCGGATCCCGTGACCGGCGCGATGTTGTCGAAACCGTCGCGCCATGGCACCTGGGGTCTGGTATACAGATTGCTGAGCGCCTGTGGGCCATTCTTGGCGACCGGAAAGGCCCAGCACAGGCGGGCGTTCTCGAACCCCAGCAATCCGGGGAATCTGTCTGACGGCACGATCCGGGAGCGCCTGGCATTCTCCAGCGCGGCCTCGTAGCAGTGGGGCTGGAACACGGCGGTGCGCCGGGTCGGGTAGATGTTCATGAAATAGTCGGGATAGGTCTTGAACATCGCTTCCTGACCGGGGGTGAGCTTGTCGGCGTGCTCCCGGTAATTCTGTGCAGTGATGGTGAACAGCGGCCGATCTTCCGGAAAGGGGTCCGGATGAAAGGAGCCGGGCTCGAAACCATCGGGAACCGGTAGCGGCTCGTTTTTCCAGGGCGGAATGGTGCCCTCGGCGTTCCCGGCGCGAATCGCACCCGAGGGGGTCCACTCGGTCCCATCCAGACCCAACTTTGCCAACTCCTCGGCGGTTGGCGGCTGATTGAAATCCTCGGCCCAGGTCGCTTGCAACAGACCCCCGGCAACGAGGGCTCCGACGAACAGGTGACGGATGTTGCCACCCCGGCAATGCTGAATTCTCATGGTTTCTCTCCTCGACCCTGTTGTTATCGGTACTCCATGCGCTTCCCAGACTACGGGAGATCCACGTGCGGGTAGCGCATACCCCCGCCTGAACATAACAAGCATGATTCACAATTATCGATACCGAAGATGACTCGCCAGTCGGTAACCCCGGATGTGCAGTGCGTGCCGGGCATCCCATCCCACCAGATCGAAACGCGCGCCAATGCGCTTGCGCAATGCACTCCAATGCTATGCTTTGGGCCATCACGACAGAGTACGACTTGCCATGAAATTCCTGATCATCCCCGTAACCCCCTACCAGCAGAACTGCAGCCTGATCTGGTGCGAGGAAACCATGAAGGGCGCCCTGGTCGATCCGGGCGGCAACCTCGATCAGCTCCTGGCCGCGGCCGCGAAGGAACGCGTACAACTGGAAAAGATCCTCTGTACCCACGGCCACCTGGACCATGTCGGCGGGGTGGCCGAGCTCGCGCGGCGCGAGAACCTCCCGATCGAGGGCCCTCAGCGCGGCGACAACTTCTGGATCGAAGGCCTGCCCGACCAGTGCCGGATGTTCGGTTTCCCCCCCACCCAGGGCTTCGTGCCCGATCGCTGGCTGGAGGATGGCGACACCCTGACCGTCGGCAAGGAGCAATTGCAGGTGCTCCACTGCCCCGGCCATACCCCGGGCCATCTGGTGTTTTTTCATGCGCCTTCGAGGACTGCCATCGTCGGTGACGTACTGTTTCAGGGTTCCGTGGGCAGGACCGATTTCCCCGGCGGCAACCACGACACCCTGGTCCATTCCATTCGCGAAAAACTCTTTCCTCTGGGCGACGACGTGCGCTTCATCCCCGGCCATGGCCCCATGTCGACCTTCGGCGCCGAGCGCAAGATGAATCCCTTTGTCTCGGATCTCAACTTCGGATGAGAAACTACAAGAAGATCACATACACCTAACAACATCAATTAGTTGGAGCACTATCGTGAGAATCGGAATAAACTCTGGAGCCATGTCCGGTCCGGAGACCACTTTCCCGGGACTGATCGCCCGCGCCCGCAAGATGGAAGCCCTGGGATTCCACAGCTTCTGGCTGGCGCACATCTTCGGTTTCGACGCCATCACCGCGCTCGCGGTGGTTGGTCAGGCCACCGAGCGCATCGAGCTGGGCACCGCCGTGGTGCCCAGCTATCCACGGCATCCGCTGGTCATGGCGCAGCAGGCGGCAACCGCCAATGCCGCCGCCGGCGGTCGCTTCACCCTGGGCATCGGTCTCTCCCACAAGCCCATCATCGAGGGCATGTTCGGCCTCTCCTATGCGCGCCCGGCGCGACACATGGCGGAATACCTGCAGGTGCTGGCGCCGGCGTTGCGTGGCGAACAGATCGACCATCAGGGCGAGCAATACGGCGCCCATGCCAGAATTCAGGTGCCGGAAGCGCCATCCACCCCCCTGCTGGTCGCTGCACTCGGCGAGCGCATGCTGGAGCTGGCGGGAACCCATGCCGACGGAACCATTACCTGGATGACCGGGCCCAGGACCCTGGAGCAGCACGTGATCCCGAAAATCCGCGCCGCGGCGGCCCAGGCCGGGCGTTCGGAGCCGCGTATCGTCGCCGGCATTCCCACCGCGATCGTCGGCGACATCGACGCCGCCCGCAGCCGCATCGACAAGGGCATGGCCATGTACGGCAAGTTCGACTCCTACCGCGGCATGCTCGATCGCGAAGGGGCTGCCGGCCCCGCGGATGTCGCCATGATCGGTGACGAGGCGGCGCTCAGAAAGCAGATCCAGCGATTTCGCGATATCGGCGTGACCGACCTCAATTGCGCCATCCTCGGCGTCGGCGATCACGACGCGACCGTGGAATTTCTTGCCGGAGAACTTCGATGATCACCGGCATGCCACGGATCGCGATCGCGGCCTGGGATTTTGACGCGCTCCTCAAACGCTTTCGGGACGATCTGGGCTTGCCGGTGATCGACCTGTCGGACTTCAGCCGCCGGGAATATGGCGCGAATCTGGCGATGTGTGTCCCCGAGGGCGGAAGCAATATCGAGCTGATGAGCCCGGTGGATCCGGAGTCGCCGCTCAGCAAAAGCCTGCGGGGATTTCTGGAGCGCCGGGGAGAGGGGCTGTTTGCGCTGATGCTGGAGGCCCCGGTTCCCGACGAGGAAGCTGAAATCCTCGCCGCGCGGGGATTGCGGACGCTGCCGCTGATGCCCGGCGCCTTCGGCCGGGATCTGCACCCGAGTGCGACCCACGGCGTGTTGATCCGCATTTACCCGGTGAACTCTTTCCAAAATGAGCCTCCGCCGCCGATCGACCGCGAGGTCCCGGAGTTGTCGGGCATCGTCCGGGTGATGATCGCGGTGCGGGATCTGGAAACCGCGATCGAGGTTTACGGCACTAGGCTCGGCATGGCGGTGGAAGCCGAGACGGCAGACCCCGAGCAAGGCGTCCGCAGCGCCTTGTGCCGCCCCTCCAGCGGGGGCATCATCGAATTGGTGACGGCGAGCGACACTTCTCGCAGCCTGGGCCGCGCCATTGCCACACAGTTGGAGGAAGACCGGGAAGGCATGTACGCCCTGACACTGGAATCTCCCGACCTGCCGGCGACCGCGCGTCAGCTGATCGATCGTGGTATCCGGGTCGCAGAGGCGGCTGACAGTGCGCAGATATTGGATGTCGATCCGGCGGACACCTTTGGCGCGCGAATCCGCATCCGGTCTGCATGCGCCTGAACATTGGTGGGCAAGGCACGATCGCTCGGCTTGGCCTGTTAAGCCTAGTGGGCCATGCGGTTAATTCTGTAACGCTCAGCCGTCGCACAAGCGTTGTGGGCAAGGCGCGCGAGTGCAGGACTG
>OJBO01001186.1_pt1 | contig 10340 bp, 9 predicted proteins | sample 1590461 | NCBI WGS metagenome assembly OJBO01 (sample SAMN05416836, study PRJEB24817) | seawater metagenome | isolation source: Sea water | place: Canada:Atlantic | collected 2013-07 | reverse complement strand
GGTTTACTCCGCTGTCCGGTCAGGGTCAACCGAGCCCGCCATATTTGCGTCATCCCAGCCAGAAGCGGTTTTACCCCTGCCCCGTCCTGTGCGAACGGCGCATTTTTCCAAGCCGATCGCGCCTTTCGCATACGCCTGCACCGTGGTGTTCTGATGCGGATCACTGGCGCTCAAAGCGCCTATGCGAAAGGCGCTGGATCAGCTTTCATTATCCGCGCCGCAGCTAGAGGTCACCCGGTGATCCACGACGCCTTGCGTTTGTCAAAAAAGGCACCGATTCCCTCGGCTGCTTCTTCGGTCTCCCAGCGGTCCGCGAGCGCCGCGATGGTATGCTCCACGACCTGAGCGTCGATCCGTGGCCCCAGATCCCGCGCAAGTTGCTTGGCGGCGGCCACAGCCCCCGGTGCACAGGACAGATAGGGGATAACCTCGGCCTCGATCGCGCCGTCCAGTTCATCCGCTGGCACCGCGCGCGCGAGCAGCCCCAGATCGACCGCCTCTGCCGCATCAAACAGACGGGCCGACATGAACACACGCCGCGCCCGCCCTTCGCCCATTCGCGCCAATACATATGGGCCAATTGTCGCCGGAATGATCCCCAGCCGCGTCTCGGTAAACCCCATCTTGAGCGTATCCACCCCGATCGCCACATCGCAGACCGACGCCATGCCGACACCGCCGCCAAAGGCATTGCCCTGCACGCGCCCGATCAACGGCTTGGGCAGCGTGTTGAGCGCGCCCAGCATCGTGGCCAGCTTTCCCGCCTCGGCCGACCGTGTCGGCCCATCCATATCGCGCTGCGCCTGCATCCAACCCAGATCGCCACCCGCGCAGAAGCTTTTGCCTGCGCCCGTAAGCACCACGACCCGTACGGCGTCATCGGCGGCCAATGCGGCAGCGGCTTGCGTCAGTTCGTCGATCATCTGCGCGGACATCGCATTGTGCTTCTCCTCGCGTGCCAAGGTCAAGGTGGCGACACCGCGATCATCGGTCGCCAGCTTCAATGTCTCGTACATCACCCTGCCCTCATGCCGCGCGCCATCGCGGCGGCCTCTTCGATTAAAGCCTGATCCAGCCCTGTGTCATAGCCCAGCCCTACCAGATGCGCGTTGACCCTTTCGGTGGCGACGTTGCCGGCAGCACCCGGCGCATAGGGGCATCCCCCCAGCCCACCGACCGCGGCATCAAACACCCGCACCCCCATCGACAGCGAGGCATCAATATTATCCATCGCCCGACCGTTGGTGTCGTGATAATGTCCGGCCAGACGGCTCACTGGGACAGCTTCCCGCACTGCCAGCAGCATCCGTGCGATCGTGTCCGGCGTGCCTGCCCCAATGGTATCGCCCAAGGATACCTCATAGCAGCCCATCGAGAACAAGCGGTCTGCAACCTCTGCCACTTTCGACGGATCAACCGCCCCGTCATAGGGGCATTTCACCACGCAAGAAACATAGCCCCGCACCGGCATATCCACATGGCGCGCTTGTTCGAGGATCGGCGCGAAACGCTCGAACGCCTCTTCGATGCTGGCGTTAATGTTCTTCTGGCTGAACCCCTCGCTGGCCGAGGCGAATACAGCGATCTCCCCCGCTTTGGCCGCGACCGCATCCTCATAGCCGCGCATATTCGGCGTCAGCGCGGCATAGCGCACGCCCGTGGGCCGCGCGATCCCGCCAAGCACCTCGGCTGATCCCGCCATCTGCGGCACCCATTTTGGACTGACAAAGCTTGCCACCTCGATCCGCGAAAACCCCGCACGGCTAAGCAGATCCACCAGCGCAATTTTCTCCGCTACTGGTATCTCGCGTGCCTCGTTTTGCAGCCCGTCCCTCGGACCGACCTCGAAAATCTCGCAGAACCCTTTATCCATAACGCCACCTACCCTTCATTTTGCCAAATAAACTCACCTGCGTGACGGTAGCATCACTCGACCGGCCACGGGTCATAAAAAGATCGGTCAAACAGCGGCACGTCTTTGGGTAGCGACAACTGGAACGCCTCGCGGTCGGTGATGCGCGCATACCAGGCCGCGACATTGGGGTGGTTGTCGAGCTTGGCGAAATGCTGCGCCATATAGACTGCCTGCCCTACATTCACATCCGCCGCGGTAAAGCCGCTCATCAACAGATAATCCTGTGTCAGGATCCCGCCGCCCAATCGCGCCTCGATCGCGTCGTAGCACTTCATCAAACGCGCGGCTTCCAGCTTCATCACGATGGGGCTGCGCATGGAATCGTCGCGCAGCGCCACATGCTGCTGGGTCAGCGCCGCGCAATGCTGCGATACGGTCTCGGCAAAGTGGATCCACACCAGCCACGCCATCCGATCCGGCGCCCCCGGCATCCGCCCCAAACGGTCGGGGCTGAACCGTTCGCAGAGGTATTCGGCAATGGCACCGGTCTCGAACATCCGCTCCCCGTCGATCTCGAGCGAGGGCACACGCCCCGCCGGCGAAATCGCCAGATACCCCGGGTCGCGCAAAGATTTGTCGAACGCGTGGATCGACACCTCAAAGGGCACCTCGAGCTCGTGCAGCAACCACAGTGTGCGCATTGATCTGGTCTGTTCGACATGGTGCAGGGTAATCATGGTGCGGGCTCCTATTCTTCGGGGTCTAGCCGCACCAGTGCTACACCCGCCTCGACCTGATCACCAGCCTGCGCCAGAACCTCGGCGACGGTGCCATCACGCGCGGCAAGCAGGCTGTGCTCCATCTTCATCGCTTCGAGCACGGCAAGGCGGTCGCCTTTGGTGACCTTCTGGCCAACCGTAGCATCCACGACACGGACAAGGCCGGGCATCGGGGCCTCGATCAGGTTGCCGTCGCCATGTCCGCCCGCAGCTCGCGCAAGCGGGTCGATGACGTCAAATACCAAGCCGTAACCGTCAAACACCGTCACGCGCCCTGCTGCGACAGAAACCGCGGCCGCGTGTTGCCCGCCCACAGACCAGCGCCCGCCGATCCGCTGCGCGATAACTTCGGTCCCGCCCACGGACCAGACTTGATGATCGGACGATACCACCTGCACATGCAGCAGATGATCCTCGCCGCCCCAGGTCAAGCCGACTTCACGGCGCAAGGGCTGCCACAGGGTGAATCCTGCCGCCTCGATCGGGTCCAGCAAAGACAGCGCCGCCATCCCCGCAAGGGCTGCATGGCGCGGCTGAACCTCGGGAGCTTGGGTTAACGCTTCGATATCGCGTCCGATCAGGCCGGTATCCACATCCCCCGCTGCAAACCCTTCATGCGCCGCCAACGCGCCCAAAAACGCAAGGTTTGTCACCGTCCCCGCGACCTCGCACCCGTTTAGGGCTGCGCGCAACCGCGACAAGGCGATCTCGCGCGTGTCTCCATGCACGATTACCTTGGCGATCATCGGATCATAGAACGGGCTGATCGTATCGCCTGCGCGCACGCCGCTGTCGGCACGACACGCGGGGGTAAACTGCAAATGGGTCAACGTGCCCGTGGCGGGCAAGAACCCTTTAGGCACATCCTCGGCATAGAGCCGCGCCTCGAACGCGTGCCCTCGGATCGACAGGTCTTCCTGCCGCAACGGCAACCCTTCGCCCGCAGCAACCCGCAACTGCCACGCGACCAGATCGACGCCGGTAATGGCCTCGGTCACGGGATGTTCCACCTGCAAACGGGTGTTCATCTCCATGAAAAAGAACCCGTCTGTCTGCAACCCGCCAGAGCCGTCGACGATGAATTCGATTGTGCCTGCACCGGCATAGCCGATTGCCTCGGCTGCTGTGACCGCTGCCTGCCCCATCGCCTCGCGCATTTCGGGCGTCATGCCGGGGGCCGGAGCTTCTTCGATGACTTTCTGATGCCGCCGCTGAAGCGAGCAATCGCGTTCAAACAGATGCACGGCTTTGGACCCGTCGCCAAAAACCTGCACCTCGATATGACGCGGCTTGGTGACGAATTTCTCGACCAGCACATCCGCATTGCCAAAGGCCGTCTTGGCCTCTGAACGCGCGCTGTCCAGCGCCGCCTGAAAGCCGTCTGCCGCTTCGACCAGTCGCATGCCCTTGCCGCCGCCTCCGGCGACCGCCTTGATCAGAACAGGATACCCGATCTTGTCTGCCTCTGACGCCAGCAAAGCATCGTCCTGATCCGCCCCGTGATACCCTGGCACAACTGGCACACCTGCCTTGATCATCAACGCCTTGGCCGCATCTTTCAGCCCCATCGCACGAATGGCTTTGGCTGACGGTCCGATAAAGACCAGCCCCGCCGCTTCGACCGCATCCACAAAATCGGGATTTTCGGACAGAAACCCATAGCCAGGATGGATCGCCTGTGCGCCGGTATCCAGCGCGACCTGAATAATCACCTCGCCGCGCAGATAGCTATCCGCAGGGGAAGACCCGCCGATATGCACGGCAGTATCCGCCATTGCCACATGTTTCGCCGCGCGGTCCGCGTCTGAATACACCGCCACACAGCGCACCCCCATGGCCTGCGCTGTCTCCATGACGCGGCACGCAATCTCGCCCCGGTTCGCGATCAAAATTGTATCAAACATCAGGCGTAATCCTCGATCAGAGTGAAGCGCTCGCACATCAGCTTCATGTCGGGCTTGAAGCCGCCGGTCCGGTGGAAATACGCTTCGTACGCCGCGCGCCAGTGGTCCAGATCCCTGAACTCGCCCTGTGCTGCGACAAATTCGGCATCTACCTCGTTGAACCTTCGGGTCGCGACCTCGACCGTTTCAATCATCACCGCCGGTGTGCCGTCCCAATTCAGCGCGATATCGCGACGGCCCACCTCGGGGTAGGCATCGCCACCTGCGCCATAAGCAGAGGCCGCCTCGCAGGTGGCTGTTTTCTTGCCCGCACGCACGAGGGCGATAATCTCGGCGCAAACGGTCGGGTTGTCACCAAACCGGAATGTCTCCGCTTCCGGATTGGCATCGACGATCTGTTGCAATGTTTTTGTCATAGCGTTTCCCCTTACATCCGGAACACGCCAAAGCGTGTATCCTCGATCGGCGCATTCAAACTTGCCCGCAGCGACAGCGACAGCACCTCGCGGCTGTGGCGCGGGTCGATCACGCCGTCATCCCAAAGCCGCGCTGTCGCATACAGCGGGTGCGACTGTTCTTCGAACATATCAATCGTGGGCTGCTTGAAGGCCGTCTCTTCTTCCTCGGTCCAACTGTCGCCGGCGCGTTCAATGGCGTCCCGTTTGACCGTGGCCAGAACGCCCGCCGCCTGCGCGCCCCCCATGACCGAGATGCGCGAGTTGGGCCATGTCCACATGAAGCGCGGGGAATAGGCGCGCCCCGCCATGCCATAGTTACCGGCCCCAAACGACCCGCCCACCAACATGGTGATCTTGGGGACGTTGGTCGAGGCCACGGCTGTCACCATCTTGGCCCCGTGCCGCGCGATGCCTTCGTTCTCGTATTTCCGCCCGACCATAAAGCCGGTGATATTTTGCAAAAAGACCAGAGGGATTTTGCGCTGCGAACAGAGCTCTACAAAATGCGCGCCTTTCTGGGCGGATTCCGAAAACAGCACACCGTTGTTGGCGATGATGCCGACGGGGCAGCCTTTGACATGGGCGAAACCGCAGACGAGCGTCTCACCAAAGCGGGCCTTGAACTCGTCGAAGCGACTGCCATCGACCAGCCGCATGATCACTTCGCGGATGTCATAGGGTGTGCGCAGATCGGCGGGGACCACGCCGAGCATCTCGGCCGGATCATAGGCGGGGTCTTCGGCGGGTTGCCACTGCACGTTCATCGGGGCCGCGCGGTTCAGACCGGCCACGGCACGACGCGCAAGCGCCAGCGCATGGGCGTCATCCTCGGCCAGATAATCCGCCACACCTGACAGACGGGTGTGCACATCACCACCGCCAAGGTCTTCTGCGGTAACCACCTCGCCCGTAGCGGCCTTGACCAGTGGCGGTCCCGCCAAAAAAATCGTGCCCTGCTCTTTGACGATGATCGACACATCCGACATCGCGGGCACATAGGCACCGCCCGCAGTACACGAGCCCATGACCACCGCGATCTGGGGGATGCCCTTGCCGCTCATCCGCGCCTGATTATAGAAAATCCGGCCAAAGTGATCACGGTCGGGAAAGACCTCGTCCTGATTGGGCAGGTTCGCGCCGCCACTATCCACCAGATAGATGCAGGGCAGATGGTTTTCCTCTGCGATCTCTTGGGCGCGCAGGTGTTTTTTGACGCTCATCGGGAAATAGGTGCCGCCCTTCACAGTGGCGTCGTTGCACACGATCATACACTCGATGCCCTGCACCTTGCCGACGCCCGCAATCACCCCTGCCGCGGGGGCCGCACCACCGTAAAGCCCATGAGCAGCCAACGCGCCGACCTCAAGAAAGGGCGATCCGGGATCAAGCAAATTGGCCACCCGTTCACGGGGTAGCATCTTGCCTCGGCTCACGTGGCGGGCACGGGATTTCTCGCCGCCGCCCAGTTCTGCCGCACCCGCCGCTTCGCGGATTGTTTGCAGCGCAGCCAGATGCGCCGCCTCGTTCGCCTTGAAACTTTCGGACGAGGGCAAAGCTTGCGAAATCAGCTTCATTTCGGTCTCCTTGATCGAATGGAATGGGGGGACGTCACGGTCGGGTGTTGCATCATGCGGCCCCTTCGGCAGCGGCGCGGGCCTTGAGCTCGCGGCGGATGACCTTGCCTGTGACGGTCATTGGCAGGGCATCCAGAAAGGCCACCTCGCGCGGGTAGGAATAGCTGGCAAGGCGGGTCTTGACCCAGTCTTGCAGGGTCTGTGCGTCAACGGTCGCACCGGATTTGCGCACGACATAAGCTTTGACGATCTCGGTCCTCAGCGCATCGGGCTTGCCGACGACACCGCAGGTTGCGACTTCTGGATGGGTCAGCAGGCAATCCTCGATCTCTGCCGGACCGATGCGGTAGCCGCTTGACGTAATCACATCATCCTCGCGCCCGACAAAGCGCAGATAGTCGCCATCGAATACGCCGCGATCGCCGGTCAGCATCCAATCGCCGCGATATTTCTGCGCCGTTTCATCCTGCCTCTGCCAATAGCCCAGCATCATCGACGCCGATCCCTTTCGGATTGCGACGTCGCCTTCGTCTTTTGTCGGATTTCCATCCACGTCCAGCACCGCGAGATCATGGCCTGGAACAGGTTTTCCGATACATCCCGGGCGGGGTGGAAACTGGCTGCCTGCGCTGGTGGCGACCATGTTACATTCGGTCTGGCCGTAGAATTCGTTGATGGACAGGTCAAAGGCCTGTTGGCCCCACGCCAGCATCTCTGCGCCCAAAGGCTCCCCACCCGATGCGACGGACCGCAGACCCGCAATCTCGGCTCCTTCGGCTTTGAGCATCCGCAGCGCGGTTGGTGGAAAGAACACGTTACGCACATCGCCGTCCCGGATAATACGGGCGCAGGCCTCGGGTGAGAATTTAAGCAACCGCGCGGCGACCACCGGCACACCAAGTGCCAGCGCCGGCATCAGCACATCAAACAGCCCGCCGATCCATGCCCAATCCGCCGGGGTCCACAGGCAATCGCCGCTTTGCCCCAAAATATCATGGCTCAGCGAGACGCCAGGCAAGTGGCCTGTAAGCAGCCGGTGCCCATGCAGCGCGCCCTTGGGTGGACCGGTTGTGCCAGAGGTATAAATCAGCACCGCCGGATCGTCAGGGCCGGTGTCGGCAAAGACGACAGGGTCGCCCGCCACGCCGACGCTATCCGCCATTAACGAGGTTGCCAGATCCCCCAGCAGATCGCGCCCTTCGGCATCGGTCAACACCAGCGTCACACCTGCATCGCGCACCCGCGACGCAAGCGCATCATGTTTGAAGAGCTTGAACAAAGGCACTGAAATCGCACCGATTTTCCAGATCGCCAAATGGGCAGCTGCGCACCATGGGCTTTGCCCCAGCAGCACGCCCACACGGTCGCCCGCCCGCACCCGTTGCGCCAAGGCACGGGCCAATCCGTCAACCATATCGGACAGCGCGCCAAAGCTGACATCGTGCCGTGCATCACCCGTCAGATCAATGATCGCCAGCTGCGCGGAATCCTGCGCCAGACATTGCGCCGCCATGTTCAGCCGCGCCGGAATATCCCATGCGCCCGAACGGTCCAGTCCTGGCAGGGCGCGGGCCATCAGTCTTCCCACACGTCCAGCGACAGGGCCTGACGCGCTGTCTGCTCCATCAGGCAGCTGATCGCAGCTGGCCCCTGACCTGTGCCGCCTTGCCATAGCGCCGCCTCATAGGTGCAGGCTTTGTCACGAAATTCGATCCAGGTGCGTTGCATCTCGCGCAGGGCGTCGGCCACACCGGCTCTGTCTTCGGAAGCGGGTACCGCATCCTTGCGTTTTGCCTGCACCATCACAGCGGCGTAATTGTCATTCAACCGCTGGTCCCAGAATTGCAGTTCGCGGTCCAGACAGCCGCCCATGCCGTAGGTGCTGCTTCCGCCTGGCGTATCCTCCATACACTGGTTCGCCGACGCGCCCGCGCAGGCCAGCTTTGCCGCATAGCCCTCTGCGTCGGCCAGACAGAGCTCTGTCCCGCGATCGCTATACTGCAGGTCCTGCGCGGCAAGCGGTGAGGCGCACAGCATCAAGGCAAGGGCGACGCGTTTCACGCCATCGCTCCCATCATCTCGCGGCCCACCAGCATACGACGGATTTCCGAGGTCCCTGCCCCGATCTCCATCAGCTTGGCGTCGCGGAAGATACGGCCCACGGGGTTGTCAGACAGATAGCCCGCGCCCCCCATTGCCTGCACCGCCTGATGCGCCTGTTTCATCGCTTCTTCGCTGGCATAGAGACAGCAGGCGGCGGCATCGGCGCGGGTCACATCACCGCGGTCGCAGGCCTTGGCGACCTCGTAAACATAAGCACGGGCAGAATTCATCGCGGTGTACATATCCGCCATCTTACCCTGCATCAGCTGGAAGTTCCCGATGGGCTGCCCGAACTGCTTGCGCTCGGCCATATAGGGCATGATCTCGTCCAGACAGGCGGCCATAATCCCAAGGCCAATGCCTGCCAGCACCACACGTTCGTAGTCGAGCCCCGACATCAGCACAGCCACGCCGCGCCCTTCTTGGCCCAGAACGTTTTCGAACGGGACTTCGACGTTGTCAAAGATCAGTTCGGCCGTGTTGGACCCGCGCATGCCGAGCTTGTCGAAATGCTGACCGGTTGAGAACCCCTTCATATCTTTCTCGATCAAAAAGGCGGTGATGCCTTTTGATCCGGCGTCGGGGTCGGTCTTGGCATAGACGACCAGCGTGTCGGCATCGGGGCCATTGGTGATCCAGTATTTGTTGCCCGACAGGCGGTAGTGGTCATTGCGCTTTTCGGCGCGCAGCTTCATCGACACCACGTCGCTGCCTGATCCGGCTTCGGACATGGCCAGCGCACCGACGTTTTCGCCCGTGCACAGCTTGGGAAGGTACTTTGCTTTCTGCTCTGCCGTGCCGTTCAACCGGATTTGGTTGACGCACAAGTTGGAATGCGCCCCATAGGACAACGACACAGACGCGGACGCGCGGGCGATTTCCTCGACCGCGACCACATGCGCCGCGTACCCCAGACCGGTGCCGCCGTATTCTTCGTCTACGGTCATGCCCAGCAGGCCCAGACCCCCCATTTCCGTCCAAAGCTCGGCAGGAAAATCGTTTTTGGCGTCGATGTCTGCCGCCATCGGCTTGACCCGTTCCTGCGCCCAGCGGTGCACCATCTCGCGCAGCGCCTCGACGTCTTCTCCCAGATCGAACTTCATGCTCGCTGTAAACATCTGCGCCTCCCCGTACGGTATTTATTGAACGCTTGTTCATTAGCTACAGGCTGCCCCCCAGTGCGTCAAGTCTTTCGCCGATCGGGAACCCCGAAGGGGCGCGCGTTGTTGTGCATGCAAGAACGACCAAACTGACAAAGGAATGACCGATGAGCAATGACATGAAAAAAGAATTCTGGGACCGTATGGAAGACGTCCGTGCGGGGATGCTGGGCGCGACCAATGCCAGTGCCGTCCCGATGAGCCACTATGTCGGTGACGATGATCGCACGACGATGTGGTTCATCACCGCCAAGGATACCGACATTGCCAAGGCCGCCACAACCGGCGCAGATGCGCAATACATGGTGTCCAGCAAAGACGAGAGCCTTTATGCGCGGCTCGAAGGCCGGATCAGCCTGTCCAACGATGCAGAGCAGCTTGACGATGTGTGGAACGGTTTTGCATCCGCCTGGTTTGAGGGCGATCAGAACGACCCGGACGTGCAATTGGTTCGGATGGATCTGAAAAGCGCAGAAGTCTGGATGACAGAAGGCAGCGTGAAATTCC
>OJBO01001182.1_pt1 | contig 10402 bp, 13 predicted proteins | sample 1590461 | NCBI WGS metagenome assembly OJBO01 (sample SAMN05416836, study PRJEB24817) | seawater metagenome | isolation source: Sea water | place: Canada:Atlantic | collected 2013-07 | reverse complement strand
TTTTTCATGTCTCAACCCTACGTCTTGGAAAACTCCATAAAAGTGAGTGTTAATTTAGTGTTAGATTCAGTGTTAAGGCCTCCAAAACTCCCTTCAAGACTTTGAAAAATAACGGCTAATCTCATAGTCCGGTTCCTGATACCCCGAATCTTGGTTCCTGTTCCCCGTGTTTTGGTTCCTGATACCCCGAATCCTTGACACTGGTTCCTGATACCCCGAAAGATGAAGAATGGTTCCTAATACCCCGAATAACCTCGATGCTCTTCTCCCGGATCGTCATCCGCAACGTGATTTTTTTGTTTGCGACGTGGCGGATGCTGTCCTCAAAGACCTAATACCTAAAATGGAGCATCCCTTTTACGCGTTAAGCAAAAAGCCTGATACCGCCGTCCGTCGGCATCAACATGGCGACAAATGGTTGGAAGTGATCCCAAGCGTGAAGGGTCAAGCAACCATCTACGACAAGGACATTCTAATCTACGTTGTCTCGCAAGTAATGGAAGCTCTCAACCGTGGAGAGAAGGTTTCGCGTGAGATCAGGTTCAACCCACGTGATTTGTTGATGTTTACGAACAGGGGTACTGGCGGGAAGGATTACGAAGCCTTTTGCGAAGGTCTGGACCGCTTAATGGGCACGGTCATCAAGACCAATATCACAACTGCCAGCTCGGGAAGCGCGGTCCCTCTTGGGGACGAGGAAGAGACCGGGAGATTTCATCTTATCGAGAAGGCTACGGTCCGACGCAAGAACGGTAGTAATGGCCGCATTCTGTGGGCCGAGATCACGATATCGGAATGGATTTTTAACTCCATTCGGCGAAATCAGGTTTTGACCCTGCACCCTGACTATTTCCGGCTTAGAAAGCCCATTGAGCGCCGCGTCTACGAGATCGCGCGCAAGTTCTGCGGCCATTCGGAGAGCTGGAAAATCGGGCTCGACAAGCTACTGAGTCGCACCGGTGCACGTACCGAGCTCAAACGCTTTCGCCACACCATCCGTGAAATGGCCCGAACCGATCATCTACCCGACTACCACGTTTACCATGACGACGGCACTGATCAGGTTATTTTTCGGAATCGCGGCAGCATGATCGAAAACAGTGGACTTGCCCCTTGGGGGGGCAACCTCGATCCGGACGTCTACCACGACGCGAGGCAGATCGCGCCGGGCTGGGACGTTCGGGAAATCGAAAGACAGTGGCGGGACTGGCTCGGATCAAAGAGCGAAGCGCCGCGCAGCCCTGAACGCAGTTTCTTAGGCTTCTGCAAGACATGGCAAAACAAGCGCGGACGCCCTTGACCATTAGTTCGATAAAACGACCTTCGAAGCGCGTTTACAGAAACACAGAAACCTGTATTAGAGTGTAATAGTAAACACAGAAGAGAAAAATTTAGTGATCCTCTCGTTTCTCAACCAAAAGGGCGGCGTTGGCAAAACCACTCTTGCGACCAATGCTGCGGCACACTTTCACCGTCAGGGTGCGCGTGTACTGTTGATTGATGCCGATCCGCAGGCAACGTCATCAGCGTGGGCGAGCCTCCGCGATGAACCGGGGTTTCAAACCGTCGCAATGGCGCGAGACAACCTTGCCCGCGAGGTTCTGGACTTGTCGAAGAACTACGATCACGTTGTGATCGACGGCCCGCCTCGAGCTGAGAAGATCGCGCGGGCTGTCATTATTGCCTCTGATCTGGTTGTCATTCCCATTGAGCCAAGCGGTGCAAGCCACTGGGCAGCAGCCGATACCGTTGCTCAAGTCTCGGAAGCAAAGATCGTGAAGCCAGAACAGCAATCTGTATTTCTGGTCTCTCGAAAAATCGGTAACACTGTGATCGGAAGGGATATCCGAGAAATGGCCGCAGAATACGAGATTCCAGTTCTGCGCCGAGCAATCACGCAGCGGGTCGCATACGCCGAAGCACTGACGCTCGGCCAGACAATCACCGAGTATGCGCCGACGTCGGAGGCCTCAGCGGAGTTCACGGCGGTCATGGCTGAACTGGAGGAAGTCGCGCATGGCTAAAAAGGCCTTCACCACTGCCCCACGCCCTAAGTCTCTCGATGTCGACGCAATCGAGCGTTTTGTAGAGCAAGGGCACGGCCGGGACGTAGAAAACACGGAAAAAAGGAAAGGCAGTAAGGCGGAAACACAGAAAACTGTTCCAATGGCCCGCCTGACTGTTGATATGCCTCGTGAGCTACATCGACGATTCAAGACCGTCTGTGCTGCCCAAGATAAAAAAATGAATGATGAAATCCGAAATTTCATCGAACGTCGACTGGCCGAGCTGGAAGATTGATCGACCGCTCAAACAAGACCCTATACCGGCAAAAGGTCAGGCGCGTGTAGCGGGACAATGTCGCGCCAATGAGTCTGCGCCCCATAGCGGCTCCCGTGCCGTGCATACGGCGCTCGGAAATCCAACATAGCCCTGTTGGTCTTAACCGGAAGCTCATCGCCCGAGATGAACCATCAGGTACTGACACAGATAAACGGGTGCGCACTTACGCAAGTGCCAAGCAAAAACTGTAAGCAGCTATGCGCCTCTTTCTCCATATGCGCCTTGCAGCATAACTTTGCTCGGTGCAAAGAGCGCGAAAAGGGGGAAGACACCGCCTCAGCAAACTGATAGGGTGTCCAAAAGCATAGAGCAAAGCAGGCAGATAATGAGCGCGACGGTCCACCCTAAAAACAAGCTGAATGACCTCACTGCCCCGGAGTGGATCACCCGCACAGTTTCCGTGTTTGTGCAAAAAGGCCTGGGCAAGAAGTCAGAAGAAGCAAAGTTTGAAAAGCTTCACCCCGCGCCATACTCCTTTACGGATGTCAAAAGGTTCATTGAGTTCTTCACTAAGAAGGATGGAAAAGTCTTGGACCCTTTCGGAGGAGTCGCATCCTCTGCCAAAGCTGCTGCGATACTTGGCCGAAAATGCACATCTGTCGAGATCAGCAACTATTTCGCCTCTGTTTCAAGAGAAAGGTTGGCTGCTGAACTCACAGAAGAGCAGAGAGCTCAAACAAAGATTATCAATGCAGATATACGAGAAGCCGCTCGTACCGAGCTTGAGAAAGAACACTATGACCTACTTTTAACCAGTCCACCCTACTGGAGCATCCTCAACAAAGTAGATCATAAAGCGAAACAGGAGCGGCTCACCAACGGTTACCTTCACAACTATGGAGATAACAACGGAGATCTATCCAATATCGAAGATTACGATGAATTTTTGTCCGAGCTATCCAAGATATTTGATGATCTTTCCCACAGTATTCGGCCTAAAGGTCATGCTGTTATAATAGTTGGGGACTTTAGGCATAAGTCAAAATACTACATGTTTCACTCTGATCTTGCCGCAGAAATGGAAAGACTCGGAAACTGGGAGCTACGCGGAATAAAAATAATGTACCAAAAGCATAAGCGCGTATTCCCCTATGGCTATCCCTATTCATATGTTCCGAACCTGCACCATCAATATGCTCTCGTATTCCAGAAGAAGTCTACGACATGATTTATCAAAAAGATGTGCAAGATTTTCTTGAAGGTATTCAAGATGAGACTGCGGACCTTATCATAGCAGATCCCCCCTATGGGATTGATAAAGATTATGGCATGGAGGACAGCTGGACGACCATAGAATCTTGGGCCAAATGGTGCGACGATTGGCTAAAAGAATGTGATCGTGTTTTGAAGCCCGGTGGTAGCATCATGGTATACGGCATCCACAACTACCTGTGCTACAACCAAATATCTCTATACAAACTTGGGTTAAAATACCGACGCCAGTTTATCTGGCATTATGAGAACGGTTTTTGTGGCAACCGAAAGCTCCCAAGAGCAACCTATGAGCCTCTACTGTGGTTTACTAAAGGTGACGGCTACTATTTTACTGAGATGCGGGAGCCCTATAAGAGTGCGGAGCGTCTAAAATACGAAGTTCGGAAAGGGGGTAAAGTGTGGAAGCCACATCCTGATGGTCGCATCGCCGGTGATGTTTGGAACATCCCCACTTTGGCAGGCCGCAGATTCAAGAATGAGAAGGTTGACCATCCGAGCCAAAAGCCAATGGCTCTCTCAGAGCGCCTTATTACTCACTTTTCCCCCCCTGGCGGAGATGTTGTAGTGCCATTTTGCGGGTCCGGAAGCGAGTGTTTAGCCGCCTACCGTCTTGGCCGAAAATTTCAATCTACGGAGATAAATCCTCGCTATAAAGAAATCGCTGAGGGTCGCTTACGCTCCGAAGGATGGCGGGGTACGGGTGAACAAGATCATGGAAATCCCAAAAGAGCCGGTGGGGACAAAAGTACGGTCGATCCGTGCGCGTCGATAGTGAACCATTGATCGTCATTCAGCCATGCCGAACTGACAGCGTTCTCTTTCAAAAATCCGATAGTTGATCGGTGAGGTGTTTGATCGAAGGCAGCCAATTCCGAAACATTTTCCTGTTTGAGCTCGTTTGGGACATCGAAGTGGCAATACGACTTCAACTGCCCTAATGCCTTAATAGATTGTTTTCTCTCGTCTGGGGCCGTAGCATCCAAGGTCTTTATTTCCGCAAGGATTGCTCCGACTCCTCCCTTATGCCCGAGACAGTCGAATGGGTTCTCGTAAACCTTAAAACCATGATGAGAGAATAGCTTAGCCAAAGAAACCACTGCTTGATGGTGCTTAACTGTTCTCTTTTTTCGAATTTCGATAGCAGCAGATAAATCAAAAGTTTCTCCGCCAGGTTTTTTCGAAAAATCTGGAATTTTAGATATATTTTCAGGACTTACTTCGGTTATCTCTTTGACATTATCTTCTCTCTCTGAGATTCCATCCTCGGAGGCGCTGGAGCCTACAGCGGTCAAAAATGACTTTTGCTTCCGCCGTATATCCCCAACCTGTTCAGCTATTGAAGGTAGTATTTTTACCGCGTTTGCCGCGCTTGAATCACTTACACCCATTTTTTTTACTATTTTGTCATAGGGCTTTTGAGCTAAATCCAGTATTCGGGCGTATTCCTCAACAGAATCGTTCCTGGCTTCAAATGCCAATAGTAGTTTTTTTGTGTCTATTCCTGGGTTATCTCCTACAAGTTTCAATAGTATTCTATAAGGATGGCTTGCGTTTCCGGTTCCCTCGCCAAGCTGAAGGTCCAACATTGCCTCTCTCCATAGCGCATTGCGTAGGGGCTTGGCGCTTTTAGACTTGAGCAACTCTGTCCCTCGAGGTGTCAGCTTTAGCGACTTGCCGTCGATCAAAACCGCGAGAGTAAAGAAACGCCTCAGATCGCGTGCTGCTGTTCTAAAACCTTGGTTCGCGGTGGGCTTCTTGCTCTCTTCTTTCAAGCGCTCTTTTACAGACGTGGTAAGGTTGCGGAATGTATATATCCCGGACATGGCCAATTCTCGGCCAAGCTCTTCATCGTCTGACACATCTTTGCCATCGCGGGCCATCAAATCTATTAGTTCGAGTGCGGCTGTTAGTTTTTCGAGGTTATTGAACTGGTGAGGGAATGCCTTCATTTTTAATACTTCCTTAAACAAATATTATTCATCTTATTTTCGTATCGGATATGGTCAGTTCTTTCAGCTGGTTCTTAAAAGTCTCTTTTTCTTAGGTTCTTCACTGCCTTGTAGCCGCACCCGCCTGGAAGATTCTGATCAACCCCTGATTGGTGAACATAACACCCGTTATAGAATGTTCTTGGTTTGTTATACTGCCGGGGCAACTCGCTATAGTTGTGGTCTTGTGTCTTTGCTGCAACCAAAAAATTATCCATGCAGCTGTAAGGCTTGATTGCGACAGGTAGAGCGGCAATCTTGACCTTACGTAAAGCGGGTAGAAACGAGGAGGGTCGACCCATGAATACTTTGCGCAGACTTTTGATTGCTATGGCAATCTCGACAACCGCTATGGCCGCCGCAGCCGGACCCGGCGAAACCATATTCGAGACCACACCAGATGCATCGGCGGCCGGTCATGCGGGTGGTTTTCAGGGGGGAATGATTGGTGCAGGCCTTGGAGGCATGGCCGGTGCCAGCTTGGGTGGATCAGCTGGTAGTTACGTCGGAGCCTTCGTTGGCGGGGAAATCGGTTCCGCTATTGGCCAACAAGCTTACCCCGAAATGATCGGGGTCATGAAAGAACATCATAGGATTACTGGGGAATCGCTAACACCAGCGGGCCCCAAGTATTAAAATCGCTCCTGTGGCCCGCCTCGGCGGGCCATTTTCGCTTCAGTACTCATCTGCTGGTGCCAGCAAGGCTGCTGCCAAACCAACCCTCTGGGTCATCCCTCATCCCTTTCGCCATCGCGCGCGCGAACTGAATAGACTCCGATTTCTTCACAAGGTCATTTTCGCTGTGGAGATCAAGCGCAGTTTCCCGCGTCTCAACCATTCGCCGGATCAGGGCGCGACCTCGCGGGTCAGCTTCGTTGATTAACATATCCATCTCTTCTTTTAGCTGTAGTGCCCGCAGGCGCTGATGGTTCGACATGTGCGCATTATTCTGACTGACGCTTTTGGGTACCGGCATGTATTTCTCCTATTCTGATTTAGGGGATATTAGTCTGGTTGCACAAAAGCGAAGCCCTTTCAGATGAATGACGACGTCAATGCAGACACTTTGCTGACACCATCTTACTTTGATTAGCCCTATGTTTTTAAGGTAACATCGAGCGATCTGCTGACGCTTTCCTTGGGGGCCATCAGGTCAGCGCGCCCGCGAAGCCTGTATCGACTGGTTTCGCGTAAGTATGGCAACATCACGGTGCGCCGGACCATCCGTTACACCAGCAGATTTTTCATTGGCAACTTGCCGATCCGCCACCCGTCGAATGGCTTCAGCCTCTACGTCGAGATCGTCAGAACGATGATTGATTTCCTGCTCTCTCGTCGCAACAAGGCTTAGACGCCGTGCGTATCCAACTAACCGTGAAATCAGAGGACGCACCGCCTCCTTCCATTTGAAGAAACCTGAGCGATCGGGGGGCAACTGGGGGATGTCCACTTTCTGACGTACCAATCCCTCAGGCCGTTTGCCATCGCCCGGGCAATAGACCAGTTCACCGGCGTCAACGGCATCCAGTCCTACCGTGAACGCAGCGGCGGTCTCAGCGGCAGATTGCTTCGCGTCCGTGATGATCTGTGTCGCGTCGATTTCCGCAAACATCCTTGAACCCTTCGCGCTGCCCAGCTCGTTGGAAGCCTCAATACGGGCTTCATAAGCGGCATCGAGATGCTCGAACGCCTCGGCCCGGTAAGCAGCCGCAGAGCGGTGCCGAGCTCCCGTGGCACGGCGCGGTCGACCGCGCCGGATGCCAAGGTCTGCGACCTCGGCAGCGTAAGCAGTCTGCAAGCCGGAGAGCTTATCCGGGCTCCCTATCAGGTCAGCGGCAGAAAGACCCCAGGAGGCCACAGCAGGCCGTGGGCGGCCTTCCCGACCCTTCCGGGGTCGCCCAGCTTTCTTGCGCTTTTTCTGCGCGAGAGGAATAATGAGGACATGGATATGCGGCGTGGCTTCGTCGTCGTGCAAGTGCGCGGACAGAATGTTTTCGGTACCGAATGTCTCAGCAACCCATGCTATCGACCGGGCACTCCAAGCATTGCGCTCTTCAGGCGTTGCCCGAGAAAACCATTCCGGCGAAGCGGACATAATAGCCTCGATGGCGCGTACGGCGTCTCTGCGAGGCTTCGCAAGGCGAACGGCCCGGGCCCGCTTGTGCCACGCCTCCACCGCATCGTCTTGCCCGGCGAGCCTATGGACACCACCGCCCATTCGGGGAGCAATGCCATCAGCGTGCTCGAGACCAGCGGAAGCGGTCCGGGTGTTGTGAGCTGCTGCCCCAGACAGTCCTTTAAGGTTGGAAATTTTGGCAATACGCAAAACGGCAAAATCCGGCACAGTGGCGATCCCTTTCGGTTGCAAACCCAGCCGCCGCCTGCGCAGCAGCCCCCGGAGGGCAAGCGGGTTCATTTCAGTCCGACAGGGCGACCGAAGGGGAAATGAACCGTAGTGAGTATGTTTCATTTTAAGGGACTTAGGTTCCCAAGCTGCGCGGACCTAAGTCCGTTCAAGCGAAACCAAACCAAGCTATGGAAACCATATGAAATACCATGATGACACTTTGAGAATGAACCCGCTTCTAATGTCGCGTCTCGAAATAGCGAATGTACCCTTGATTGCACGCACCGACCTTTCGGTCTCTCAAACTATGGATGCGGCTAAAAAGCTGGATGCGGAGATTCAGAAGCAGTTTCCTCATTCCGAGAACGCTGATCGCGTTAAGCTCTCCAGAGACTTAGCAGAGCAGCTTAAAGATCCAACGCCATACCTTGTCGCAAATGTCATGCGGGCTTTCTATGCTCAAAAGCCTCGGCCTGGCAGCACGTCCTCGGGAGAAAATGGGAGGGGCGAGCGGGACATTTCGCTCCCCAAGAAGCGGCGTGATCAAGAGCGATAGTTTACTATCTGGGCAGCATAGAACTGCCCAGATCAGAGAGTCCGGTATCAGTTTTTCCAGACTGATCCATTTGCGCCATAGAGCTGCGCAAGATCAGATATGGTGCCGTATCCCACGACATCCTGAATCATAGTCCCACCATTCAGACGACGAGAGAGGGCCGCCTTGATCACTGTTAACGCGGCTGTGCTGTTCATTGCGTCAAGGCTCATTAGCCCACGTATTGGGTGTCCGCTGTTCCAACCGAACAAGAGGACTGTAGCAGCTCCAGCAGAGGCATTTGTGTCTTGCTCAACAGCGTTCAGAAGACGTTCGATTGCAGTTTTGAGTTCCATAAAAAGGTCCTTTCCAGAAAGAGATTTTCGCCTCGCCAATACTGACGAGGCAAAGAGTTCAGTGGTTAATGAGTAGAAGAATTGAACTGGCTTGCGCGGCAGTTTTGATCTCGCGGACACGGGCGATGATGTCGCGGGTTTTCAGCTCTTTACCCTGAGCTTCATACTTGCCTTGTAGTGCTTCGACTTTGCGCACCACCCTTTCCAACTCAGAAAGGCCATAGCCGTTCAGCAGTTGCCGAGCGTGCTCAAGATGAAGTGCAATCATGCGAAGTGCTATGGACACGCTTTCAGGGCCGACGACAGTGCCTATGCGCCCCGCGATTACGTGGAAAACTACTGCGTAGGAGAACACCGAAAACATGGCTCTGCGGAAAAAGCTTGCAGGAATATCGGCTTTCTCAAAAAGGTTTCGGAAGTTTTTCTTGAAGAGGTCCAGAGCATCGTCGTCGAAGACGAATACTGCTTCGGGAATATCATTCCTGCTGATCAAGTGAAGCCAAGATTTCCTGATCCGTTGATAAGGCTCCTGAACTTCTGGGCTCTCCATGTCTTCGAAATAGATAGGAAAATCGGCCAAGCTCCGCTCTGGATCGGCTTTAGCGTGAATGTAGTTGAAACGCTGCGCGAACCCGTCGACGAGAGAATCCGCCCCGATCTGCTTCTCGAACGTGTCTCCGACGGTGACACCCAAGATGGTTAGGGCATGGTCACTAACCCTAATCTTAAGGTCTTTGGTATTACGCTCAATGGGAGCGCCTGAATAAGCGCACAGGAGAACATCTTTGATCTCTTCCATGTATTGCAAGTTCTGAATCTGAGACATGAACTGCCCAAACTCGTCACGGAACCACATGCCGCGTGGGCATTGCTCAACATTCGATACAAACTGCGCGGCTGACGAGGCCCCAGAGAGTTGCGGGACTGCATTCTTTCCATCAGCATTAGACAACCAGCGCGCGATAGTTGCGGTCGCGTAAGTTTTTCCGGAACCAGATGGTGCCAGCGCTATAGTCCAGAGACGAGGCGCGTTAAGCGTGCCGCCCATTTCGTATTGGACCCCCGAAGCATTCAGAAATCCCGATACGTGCGAAAGAACCGCAACCAGAGGCAACTCAAGGGGGATATCAGTTTGGGCACGGAAGAGATCCACTACATCTTCAAGGAATGAGCCGGCGGGAACGACTTTAATACCCTCCCAAGAAGAGGCTCCCGAGTAGTTCAGAAGCCCTTTGAGATGGGATCGGCCATCTGGGGTCATGGTTGTGAGTGCATCCATCAGGCTTTGCTGATCGCTTACTTTATGAGCGCCGGTGAGCTCTTTGGTTCGTATGGCTTTTGACATCGTATATCCTCTTTATGTTTACGTTTTAGCCACCTTTCGTTCGGGGCTAATAAGTAAAAGGGATTGATGCTGACAGTACGGAAGCAATCTTCGGCAGATTCTGGGATTTTTTTTTAACTGGTAAGGTGGCTGAGCCTGAAAAGCGTCAGCTTCATAGTAAATAGCAGTTATTTATCAGTGGTTTGTGTATCTTTCGGGGTGTCAGCAAGGTGTCAGCATTTTTCATGTCTCAACCCTACGTCTTGGAAAACTCCATAAAAGTGAGTGTTAATT
>OJBO01001181.1_pt1 | contig 10421 bp, 9 predicted proteins | sample 1590461 | NCBI WGS metagenome assembly OJBO01 (sample SAMN05416836, study PRJEB24817) | seawater metagenome | isolation source: Sea water | place: Canada:Atlantic | collected 2013-07 | reverse complement strand
TGCCTAGTCTCGTGGGCTCGGAGATGTGTATAAGAGACAGCCGTCAGGCCGTTTTTTAGGCACCCTCAAAGGGCAGGGTGACGTAAGGGCAGTCAGGCATGCCGAAATCTGCCGATGCCGCTTCCGAAAATCTCAAATCCCTTGCATTTCAACTGATTCCCTCACATATTTTTGCCTGCGACGTTACCACTATCGACCATACTGCTCCTATCGGCTCAGTCCTTCGATCTTGCACTGACTTAGCCGACCTGCCGCATACTGCGGGCAGCACAAACAGGAGATACGACAATGGCAACTGGCACCGTCAAATGGTTCAACGCCACCAAAGGCTTCGGCTTCATCGCACCCGATGGCGGCAGCAAGGACGTGTTCGTGCACATCTCTGCCGTCGAGCGCGCAGGCCTGACCGGCCTGGCCGATGACCAGAAAGTGACCTTCGACATCGAGCCCGGCCGCGACGGCCGCGAAAGCGCGACCAACCTCGCACTGGCGTAAGGCTTGGCCCTTCGGGGCAGATGTTGAGAGAAATGAAGGGGCGTGCTGGAAACGGCGCGCCCCTTTTCTTTGCGCGGCTGCGGGTGAAAGGAAAAGGGCGGCCCCGGATTGGCGCGGTTTCCTTCGTCTGAGGGTTTGGCGGGGTGAGTCCCGCCCTGCGAGGTCCTTGAGATTCGGGGACCGGATCAGTCTTTGCAACGATAGCACGGAAAAAGGCCGCCCCGGATTGGAGCGGCCTTTCCAATTCTCAACCGGAGTGGGTTCTCATCGCTCTTTCAGAGCGACTGCCACCCACCCTGACACCGCAGTTGCGGTATCAGTCGATGATTTTGCTGACGACACCGGCGCCAACCGTCCGGCCACCTTCGCGGATGGCGAAGCGCAGGCCCTGCTCCATCGCGATCGGCGCGATCAGCTCGACCTCGAACTTCAGGTTGTCGCCCGGCATCACCATCTCGGTGCCGCTCGGCAGTTCCACCGTGCCGGTCACGTCCGTGGTGCGGAAGTAGAATTGCGGGCGGTAGTTGGCGAAGAACGGCGTGTGACGGCCACCCTCTTCCTTGGTCAGGATGTAGGCTTCGGCTTCGAACGTCGTGTGCGGCGTGATCGAACCCGGCTTGCAGAGAACCTGGCCGCGCTCAACGCCTTCACGGTCAACACCGCGCAGCAGCGCACCGATGTTGTCGCCAGCCTGGCCCTGATCGAGCAGCTTGCGGAACATTTCAACGCCCGTACAGGTCGTCTTCACGGTGTCACGGATACCGACAATCTCGATTTCCTCACCCACCTTGATGATGCCCTGCTCGACCCGGCCGGTCACAACCGTCCCGCGGCCGGAGATCGAGAACACGTCCTCGACCGGCATCAGGAAAGGCTTGTCCAGCGGACGCTCTGGCGTCGGGATGTAGTCATCGACAGCTGCCATCAACTCGAGGACCTTGTCCTTGCCGATTTCAGGATTGCGGCCTTCGACAGCGGCCAGCGCGGAACCCGCGATGATCGGAATGTCGTCGCCCGGGAAATCATAGGAGGACAGAAGTTCGCGAACTTCCATTTCCACCAGTTCCAGCAGCTCTTCATCATCAACCTGGTCAACCTTGTTCAGGAAGACAACCAGGGCCGGCACGCCGACCTGACGGGCCAGCAGGATGTGCTCGCGGGTCTGCGGCATCGGGCCGTCAGCCGCGTTCACAACCAGGATCGCGCCGTCCATCTGCGCCGCACCAGTGATCATGTTCTTCACATAGTCAGCGTGGCCCGGGCAGTCTACGTGAGCGTAGTGGCGATTCGGGGAATCGTACTCAACGTGGGAAGTCGCAATGGTAATACCACGCGCCTTCTCTTCCGGTGCGTTATCGATCTGGTCGAAGGCACTCGCAGAGCCTGTACCCCAAACTTCGTGACATACACGGGTCAGGGCAGCAGTCAAAGTGGTTTTACCATGGTCAACGTGACCAATGGTGCCTACGTTCAAGTGCGGCTTATTACGTTCAAACTTAGACTTAGACATTCGACCAATCTCCCTAATCAACCAGGATCGTAACGTTGACCGGATAAATAATGGAGCTCATGGGCGGATTTGAACCGCCGACCTCACCCTTACCAAGGGTGTGCTCTACCAACTGAGCTACATGAGCATTACAAAACAAATTGGAGCGGGCAGCGGGAATCGAACCCGCGTCATCAGCTTGGAAGGCTGAGGTAATAGCCACTATACGATGCCCGCGAGCAATTTAGTGGTGGAGGGGGCAGGATTCGAACCTGCGAAGGCGATGCCGTCAGATTTACAGTCTGATCCCTTTGGCCACTCGGGAACCCCTCCGAGTCGGATTCGCGTGAGCAAATCCGTCAAAACTTAAAGTGGAGCTGGCGGACGGAATCGAACCCCCGACCTGCTGATTACAAGTCAGCTGCTCTACCAACTGAGCTACGCCAGCTCACATTCGCCTCGTCAGCGAGGGCGGTATACTACGGATTTTTTTCTGGCGTTGCAACACCTTCACAAGGCCTGATTTCAACGAAATCAAAATTGCTGCCGTAATCCGCTTTCACCGCCTGAACCAGTTCTTCAGCGAGTTCCGGTTCCGCCTCAAAAGAGAGCGCGTAGCTTATCTGATTTCGGGGGAAGTTGACCAGTACCGCATTAAGATTCTGACGTTTTTTTTCTTCCAGCACGGAAATTGCAGATTCGCGGGACTCGAACAGCCCCAGCGAAATGGCATTGCGGTTTTCGCCCTCGGTAACCAGATAGGAGTCGATCCCCTGCCTCTGAATGTCACGGAACTGGCTCAGGGCGACAGCCTCGGGCTGGGGTGGAATAAGAACCCAGTGCAGGGGTGCCAGCTCTCTTTCGACTTCTTCAATCCTGAAACCCGCCTCCTCCGCGAGAGGTTGACTGTCCACCAGGCTTCGGGCGCGCTCCGCGGTTTCAATCCATCCAAGGCGGGCACAGGACATTTCGGATTCGTCGGCGGGTGCACCAGGCCCGACACCGGAGTCTGCCGGCCCCGGCGATTTGAGGCTGGCCACCCTTGGCAGGCTGCCACTGGCAACATTGGCCATGCCGCCCGATGGCCCCACGAAGTCCGGCAGGTAATAAATAGCAATACTCACCAGCACCAGCACCAACGCCAACCACCTCATCCGGAGGTTTCCTCCGCATGAATTGCACGAAGTCCCGACAACACAAGATCCGGGCGAGAAATACCGGGCAGACCAAGACCGATAAGCCGGTCAGCATCGCCGCCAGTAACCAGAATTTCAGACAGTGACAGTTTTCGGGCGTCAGCGATCACCCGCTCAATCATCGCAGCAGACAGCCAGGCAAGACCATGGTTCACGCACTCTCCGGTACTCTTGCCAGGGTCCGTTGCCAGCCCCTGGTCCGGGTCGAACCAGATCCGGGCGGCATCGGTCCGGAGACTGCGCAGCATCATCTGCAGGCCAGGAAGAATATAACCACCCAGATGCTGACCATGCCGATCAACATAATCGACAGTAACGGCACTGCCTGCGTCCAAGACCGCAAAGCCCTGCCTGTGATCGAGCCAGGCACCGTACATTCCATGCCACCGATCAGCCCCCATTCTCGAGACATCCTGGTAGGCGTTCATGAGGCCATTCCGGGACTGTTCCGACCAGTAAAAGCGAACCGGCGCCTGACACAGCTTCTCGACGGAGCCCGCCAAATGAGTTCGCCTTTCTTCAGAGGCGACGGTGGATATGGCGACAGACACAACCTTTCCGATCAGTTCTCCCGACATGCCCAGGGGGTTCTCGTCTTCGAGAGAGCCGGTCCCCGAGGCCAGAACCTCATCCTGGTTTGCAAGACACCACTTCAGCCGGGTGTTACCCGCGTCAATAAACAGATTCATTTTGCCACTCGCAGACTGATTTCCCCTGCGCGCACCGGAACAAGCCCGTTTTCGGTCCGGATTTGATAGTTGCCGGCGTCATCAATGCCACAACCGACACCTTCGACATCACCGCCCCGGGCCTTGAGCGATTTTCCCATGAACACATCGCGACGCTGCCAGGACTCCCGAAAATCTGCAAACCCGATATCCGAGAACAGCGCGACAGCATCGAATACAGCATCGATGATTGCACCGCCGATCTGGCTGCGCGACCACTCGACTTGAGGGCAGGCCCTGGCGAGGCTGCTCCAGGGTTGATCGACGCCATCAGCCCGGGACATATGTACATTCAGCCCGATACCCGCAATTACCTGCACCACGCCTTCCTCCAGCTCACCCTGGAGCTCCACCAGGATGCCGCCAAGCTTGCCGTCCGGCAGAAAAATATCATTTGGCCACTTGAGTCCGACCTCCGGCACTCCCAGTCGTTCCAGGGCATTGGCCACCGCAACGCCGAGCACCAGACTCAACCCATCCAGTACTCCGAAGCCGCCGTGGAAGGTGAGCCCCATGCTCAGGTACAGGTTTTCGCCCCGGGGGCTTTGCCATACACGCCCCCGTCGGCCTCGGCCGGACGTCTGACAGTCGGCGATAGCCACCGGGACACCCTTGCTTCCGGCGTTAATCTGCCTGATCACCTCGGCATTGGTCGAGTCAACCTCGTCGAGGACTGTCAGTGAAAGCTCCTGTTCCCGGCCGGCGGCAATTTCACGAAGCACCCGTGCCCTATCGAGCAGGTCGACCCGGGACACCAGCTGATATCCACGTCCGCGAATCGTGGCAATGTCAGCACCTTCCTCCATCGCGCGACGAATCTGCTTCCAGATTGCGGTACGACTAACCCCGAGCTTTTCGGCCAGCGCGGCTCCGGAGTGAACCTGACCGTCACTGAGCAGCTCTATAAGTGCTTTGGATTTCATAAGATGCATCCAGCCATGAAATTGGGTAAGGCCGGATTAAACACCAGGGAAGGGAAAAAGACAAAGTTGACGGCGTCGCTTTGCGAACCGCCTGCGGGAAGATCAGGGAATCGGGGTTGCGGTCAGATTGGCCTTGATATCAAAGTTCTGCATTTTGACGCCATAGACGGCCGTCTGAGCACCACCAACGGGATGAACCAGGTCGATATTGTTGATCGAGAGTTCCTTGAACCGGCTTCTCGCCTTCACAGCAAACCCGAGCGGTCTGTTGTCGGCCTCGGCGAGGGTTGGATTGGAGACATAGCGGTAACCGGCAGTGGACGAACCATCCATGATTTTTTCATCGCCCCGGTTGCCTGTCACTCCCATTGCATCCGGACCGTCCTCCTTCTTCACAACCCGGGTTTGATAGACATCCACGGAAAGATCGGTCCGTAGCCCAAACGAGTTGTCGTCTACGCCATCACCATCAAAGTCCCCACCATCGCTGGTATGGATATCGTTCAGAACGAGGCTCGTCCCGGTTCCGTTCATGGCCTCACCAACACCGCTGCTTTGCCGGTTGGTTTCCCAGGTCAGCGAGTTCTTCCGGGCTTCATTGATGGCCTTGGCAAGCACCTGCTTCAGGCGGACCGTCAGCCCCTCCTCACCCCGGGTTTCCCAGACGCCTCCGGAAGCCGCACAGGCGGATGGGCTATCACCCATGCCACCGGCGCAGACATCGCCGGCCCCGCCGGGGACGACGGTCATGCTGCTGCCGGTTTCGTATTTCTGAATCACGAACCTCCCGAAACTCTGACCGGATTCCTTGTCGCCGATTCTCAGATTGCCGATATCCATGGTGCTCCAGGATTCGCCCTTGATCACCGCAAGCCCCTCCTGGCTGACATCAACGGTCATGTCACGCACATGCGCGTCATAATCCAGTTCGGTAATCCAGAGACCCTTCTGGGGAATCTCACCATTACCTTCATCGTAGGGCACCGCGATAATCGCCGCCTTGCCGTTCCTGATGCTGACATCGGAATTGATGGTTATCCCCTCACCCGATGCGCCGCCTGCACCGAGCGTCACATGGCCATCAAGCTCGAATTCGTAAGCCGGATAGAACCCCAGTGCCAGCAGCAGCTCTGTGCCACCCTGCAAGGGGGCGTCATCACTTCCTACTCGCAGACCGTTGATCCGGTAGCCGGCCCTGATGTCCTCGAAACCAATCCGCAGACCATCGAAGAACTCGGTATCGTTGGTGACGCCATCGCGAGTTACATTGACCGTTACATCGCCCTGCCCCCAGGACTGCAGGCCACTGAAGATCACCCGGTTGCCGTCTTCGGTGTAGCTGAAATCAGCAAGCCGAAGACTCCATTCAGTGGCAAGTCGCAAGCCCTGCGGCCCGGCGTCAGGGTGTCCACCCCCCTGCAGATAGATCGCATTGGAATAGCTGCGGCCGTTGAACACCTGATCTTCAAGCAGAAAGCTGACATTCACCTGACCGATACTCTTGCCATTGCCACCCACCTCAATAGCGCCAATGCTGAATTCACCATCCATGGAGCCAAGGGTCAGGGCCAGGGCCGGTCTATTCTGCCAGTCGGTCGCCACATCGAGCCGGAGGTCGTTAATCCGATAGACGCCAGTGATGTCTCGAAGCGCGAGGGCCTTTCCGTCATCCCTGTACAGAAAAGAGGCCGAGTGTATAACGGTCTCATTATCGATTCGCAGGCCCTCTCCGGATCGGCCGCCGGCAGTCAGGCTGGTGCTGGAGGAAAGCTCGTAACTTCCACTCAGGCTGCCATAGCTGGGTAGAGGCTGTCCGTTGCCGGAATCGACAGATACGCCATGATTCAGGGGGTTGCTGCTGTAACGAATCGCGCCGACCTCCCAATCCCCGGTTATTCTGGGCGCATTCAGAGCCAGAGTGTCGCCGACCACATCCAGGGTTACTCCCAGTGCCTCCACATTCATGGTGATATCGTCCAGAAAAACTTCATTGCCATTGGTGCGATATCCCAGACGGCCGCCAGTCATCGTGTAGGCGGAGTCAAAGGTATATCCGGCCCCGCCAACGGAGCTGCCCTGCCTTATATTTAAATACCCTTCCAGAGAATGATCGAAAAAGATCCCCCCCATACTGACACCGGGGGCCCCGGCGAGCCGGATATCACCGAACTCGATCCGTCGGTCTTTCACCAGGTAATCGAGGTTAAGGGATGCATCCTCCTCAACATCGATGCGAATCAGGTGGAATGCCTGACCAGAAGGATCAACGGCGGACCCAATGCGAAAACCGTCCAGATGGATGCTGCTGCCATCATCAACATAGGACAGTCGATCTGCCGTCAGGCCAAGATCGAGCTCTACCGACAAACCACTCTGGCCACTGATGTTTGCCAGCGTGGAATCGTCCAGGCTTTTCATGTCGGCGACCACCGGCAAGGCGAGGACCACACAAAACAGCCCAGTGGCCATCGGGGCAAGTTGTTTGATTCTGTCTGGCGCGCCCATAACCGTTAACCTCTTCAATCTCACGGATTCCCCGCCGGAAACACGAGCAGGTTTCCTTCCATCACAACGTCCCCTCGCATATCAACAGAGAATATGTCGGTCTGCTGAAAGCCGGGGTCGGTGGGCCGGGCCGTGCTGCTGGAAGAAATCTTGAATTGAACGTCGTTGAACCGAACAGTATTGGGTAGCCCAAGCTCCAGCACATCCCGATTGAACAGTTCGCCATCACCACCGAATCCGGAATCGACTTTGCGGACCCGCAGTGTCAGGCCCTCAAACGCGAAATTGCCCCGAATATCATCAAGAACCATCCATCCCCCGTCCTCTTTCAGACGGTAGGCAAAGCGGGCACCGCACTTCTTGTCAGCATCATCACAGCGTCCGAAATAGCTGTTCTCAACCGGGCCACCCATTTCATTGATGCTGATGTCGCCGGACAGGTAGATTCCACCCTGTCCGGAGATATGCGAGAGAGCTTCATCTCCCAGGCGGGCGAGTTCGGCAAGGCTGGGGAGTGAAAACAGAAAAACAGGGAGAGCAAGTATTGTTCTGCGCAGAAAGGATTTCATTGGCTCAGATCCCTGGTCTTAATGTTCAAGTGTTGTATCAGCATTCCCTGTACACGGGCCGAACCAAAATCGCGGTCGCCAACACTGAAATTTCCGATCTTGAGATTGCTGCGAAACTCCGGGTTCGTGTAGTAGGACTCGTAGAAATCCCAGGCGTCCGCATCACTGCTGCCGCGGAGACCGTCGGCACCGATCTCGCCCGGCTGAGGGCGCCGAATTGCAGCAACCTCCACTACAAAGTTTCCACTGCCATCAACGTCGAAGAATACCGGTTGAAGCTGGTTGCCAATCGCCAGTTCGAGCGCAAAATTGCTCATCAGTATTCGTGATCCGCAGGTAGAACCGTCCTGTGCGCAGGCATTGATAGAAAGTTCCGGGGAATAGAAATTCAGCTTGAACTGGCCGACCATCTGGCGCCGATCGTTATCGCCCCAAAGGCGCAGATAGCTCCCATCGATGACAGCACTCTTTGCGTGGATATTGATATTGGCAGACCGGTCGTCACCAACTGCCACGTTCATCTGCATGCCGATGTCCGCTCGTTCCCCGATGTATCCAGCGGACGCCGGGCGACTCGAGCAGGTGCCGCTGCCAGGACCGGCCCCGGAGTCCATGCAGTCATAACCCTGGTCGCTATTGACCATGGCACTGGCTGCGAACTCCAGCACCGCCTTGTTAGCGATACCAATATCATTGCCATCCACCACATCAATTTTCCACGGGTTCAGGAGTCTCCCGAGATTGACCGGGCCCAGGGTCTCTCCGTAGTTGCTATTGGCCCCGGCGATGTAGAGATGGTTTACCGTAATATCGACATCACGGCCGTCGGTGCTTTTGATCCCGCCAATCCGGAAAATGCGTGCCTGCTCTCCCGAGGCATCCGGCTCATCCGTTCCATGGGAGAATTTGAAATTCTCCAGTACAAGGCCGATCCCGGCTCCATCAATCGAGGACATTTCAGTTTCCGAAAGCCCCTGAAGTTCCGCCTCAACAGGCACTGGGGCGGCCAGAACAGCCGCCATCACCGGAAGGAGCCGCGCGAAAACAGGAAGCTGACTGAAACTCAACCATTTCATACGAAGCTCCTCAGAACAGACCTTTGCCGCGGTCGATGTATTCGGTGCGGTAACGCTGGGTGCCATAGAGCGCCTCGTTGAGATTGACCCCAGTAGCGCCGTTGGGAATATTGAAGAAGGCACCTGATGTGGCCTTGATAAAATCTTCGGGCGTGAAGTCTGTTTTCTTTACATCCTTCAGCCAATCAAGATCTTTGGTCTGGAATGAGATAAAAGCACCGTCGGCCGGCCCGGTGATACGTCGCTCGCCATTGACCTCACCAACCTCTCCTACCGGGAAGCTGTTATAGATATCCAGGTCGAAACAGGAATCTATTCCAAGGACCAGGCAGTCCTCCGCGTAAACATAAATGTCACCGCCTGAACAGCTGAAAAAGGAACAATCCGGAACCTCGATTCGGGAACTCGACCCCCAGCCGATCAGATTCTTTACCGACCAGCGGGTAAAGCCGCTTGCGCCTTCGAGAATGAACCGTTCGCCATCCGGTATACCGATGTATTCCGCTCTTACCGGGTCCAGGGAGCCAATGTTCGGATCGCCCTCCGCACCGTAAACCAGCTCTGCCTTGGTGGATAATGGACTACCGCCTTCGAGTAGAGGGGTGAGGAGCACGATGATTTGGTCAAAAAGGTTACCGCTTGAGCTGGCCTGGCTCAGCCCTTCACCGCGGTCAATGATGTCCACGTTCACATTGCCAGTCAGCGTTTCAATCTTGCCGGACAGGACACCCATGGATTCACCGAAACCCAGTCGGAAGCCGACCACCTCTTCAGTTTGTTCATCGAAGGCAAACTCCAGAAACGGATTCTGGATCAAGAAAGGAACGATCTCCCCCTCTGCATAGGCACTGCCATCGGGCTTTCGCTGTCTCGGAGCTTTGGGATTGGCGTCAAAGTAAGCCTGATTGTTAACGTAACCAAGGGCAAAATCTTCAATATAGACATCCGAAGTGCCCGGTTTCTCACCTTCCCGGTCGTAACGGCCCATTTCCAGCACATCCACATTGGTCTGGATTTCAATGTCCATTCCGAGATTGACCCGGGTATAGGCGGTGTTGTCGTTGGCATCAGGATGGTACTGGCGGTCAACCGATACAAAGGCCTGCCCTGTGACTTCAGACATCTGTCGATCTGAAATCGGGCGCAGTTCGGCGTTGACCCCCGAGGCCAGTAAAGGCAGGAGGAGAAGCGAATAAAATGGTTTACTCATAGTCACATCTCACCGCGGCCGCTTCTTGTTATTGGCGGCTGATTTAAAGATGACTGATGAGCGTCTCTGAGGCTGGCTTGGATTTTTGATGTTGTTTTAGCCAGTTCTTTTACAGAAGTGTAACCTCGGTTACATGTTGTCACTGTGCGCAGCGTCATGGTTTTGGCATTTGCCAAATTTCAGGCAATAAAAAACCCCAGCATCGAGGATGCTGGGGTTTTCGGTATTAG
>OJBO01001179.1_pt1 | contig 10446 bp, 11 predicted proteins | sample 1590461 | NCBI WGS metagenome assembly OJBO01 (sample SAMN05416836, study PRJEB24817) | seawater metagenome | isolation source: Sea water | place: Canada:Atlantic | collected 2013-07 | reverse complement strand
TATTCCGACCCGTTGCCGCAGGCACTGGTTCTGACGGCGATCGTGATCTCGTTCGGGATGACGGCGGTGCTGGTGATGATCGCGCTTGGCGCGTTTCTCGAGGCGGATCACGACCGGATCGACATGACCGGCGAGGATGACGCCAGAGACGATGATGACGCCCTGTCGGCGCAAGGGGAAAACCGAGCATGAGTCACTGGATAGTTGCCCCGGTCGTCCTGCCTGCGCTGCTGGCGCCGATCATCGCCTTCGTGATGCGCCATGATATCACGCTGGCGCGCGCGGCCTCATTCGCGGGAACCATCGCGCTGGCGGCTATCGCCGTGGGGCTGATGGTGATGGCGGCGGATGGCACCACGCATGTCTACCGGATGGGCGATTGGGCGGCGCCCTTCGGCATCGTGCTGGTGCTGGACCGGCTTTCGGCGCTGATGCTGCTGGTCACGTCGGCGCTGGCGCTGGTTGTCCTGCTGCATGCGAGCGCGAGCGGATGGGACGACCGCGGGCGCCATTTCCACGCGCTCTTCCAGTTCCAGCTGATGGGCATTTGCGGTGCGTTCCTGACCGGCGACGCCTTCAACCTGTTCGTCTTTTTCGAGGTGCTGCTGATCGCCTCCTACGGCCTGATGATTCATGGCGGCGGGCGCGTGCGCCTGCAGGCGGGCCTGCAATACGTGGTGATGAACCTTGCGGGCTCGACCCTTTTCCTGTTCGCGCTCGGCACGCTTTACGCCTCGACCGGGACGCTCAATATCGCGGATCTTGCGGTGAAGGTGCGTGAATTGCCGCTGGAGGATGCGGCGCTGGTCGAGACCATCCTGCTCGAGAAGCTCGGTGCCGCCGCCGAAGAGGCTCGCATAAAGCTGGGCTTTGCCTGGGCCGATGCGATGGTGCGCTATGATTACGCGACCATGGCCGACTATGGCCGCGTCTATCCCGGCCCGATCGAGCCTGATGAGGCAGCGCAAAAGCGCGTGGATGAGATCACCGCCGAGCTCGAGAAATTGCAGCTCGAGATGGAGGATGAGGCGCTCGAGGACGGTGCCTACAATGCCGTTTACGACCGCGTCGACGCTCTGGAAGAGGAAGCCCGCGATCTGCAGGAGGCCTACAGCGCCGAGGACCTCGCGCGGTCTGGGGTGATCGCGTCCTGGTCGGGCGGGCAGATCACGCTCCATGTGGGCCTCGTCCGCCCGGAAGACACCGTGAAAGAGGAGGGCGCGCGCGGCTCCTCGGCTAGCCCGACCGGGGAGGAGGCCCCGGACCAGGGAGAAATCACCTACCCGGCCTCGCTGGCCGAGGACCTCAAGACTGAGCGAGCCATGGCCCTTGGCGCCGCGATGGCGCTGCATCCGGAGGCCACGCTCGATCTGACGCTCTTCAAGCTGGTGAGCGACGTTCTGGCCAGCGGCATGAGTGTTACGCAGGCGATCAAGGTCGAGGCCCGCAAGGAATACCGCAGCCATGCCAAGATGGACGAGATCGACGAGACCTCGCTCGAGCAGGTGGCGGCGGCGCATGATGCGCTTGATCTGTCCTGGCTCGATGACACCCGCGCGCCCGCCGATCAGTTCGCGGCGTTTCGCGCGCTGGAGGCAGGGGAGAAGGCCAAGCTGGTCGCCTTTGCCACCGCCAGCACCACCCAGTCCTGCTTCGCGCGGGACCGCCAGCGCGACAGCCTGATGCATGCGTTCGAGATCGAGATCATGCCCGATATCCGCGCCCACTGGACGCCGAATGCGGCGCTCTTCAACCGCTTCAAGAAGGCCTGGCTCCTGAAGATCCTCGGCGAGGATCTGGGTCTGGCCCAAGAGGCTGTGACGCTGGCCTCGTCGAGCAAGAAGGAGATCGTCGCCTTTTGTGACAAGCTCTTCGCAGAGCCCTTCGCCACGCTCACGGACGCGCAGCGCGCTGCCGTGGCCGCCTGGTGCCCGCCGATGATGCAGACCGCCGGTGTCGCCTTTGGTGAGGCGGAGCCCACTGCGGAAACCCCGGAGCCTGACAGCGAGGTCGCGCAAGCGGCCTGAGTCCTCACGCGACCCGCGCGTGGATCTTGCCACCCGCGCGGGTCGACCCTTCCAAACCAAACAGAAAGACATCCCCATGGCTATTCTCAAGTTCTCTGCCTCCGCTGTTGCGGCGCAAATCGCACATGCGCGTGCCTGCAAGACCTTCCTGCCCAACTGGAACGGGCCCGTGGACAGGCCGGCCCTGATCCTCATCGTCGGCAATGGTGTGCATCTGCGCTCAAACGGCATCGATGGCACGACCACCCGTATCGTCACCACCGAACAGGCCGATCCCTCCTTCGCCTTCGCCGACGGCATGAACCCGTTTCGGGACACCGACTGGATGGCGCAGCGCCGCATGGCGTTTCGTGATCTGACCGGCCAGTTCTACACCGACATCCTGGATGATGTGCAGGTGCTCATCGACCGGGGGCGGGGGGCGATCCGGCTCGCCACCGATGGCCACAGCATCCGCGTCTTCGTGCGCCGGGCCTCGGACTATCTCATCGGCGGGACCTACGAGGTGCCCTCGGGCCTCGGCGGCACCTTCCGGGTCATCCTCAAGGATGCCTGCGACACCTTCGCGATCGTGCAGAACTGCGGCAATTGCGAGGATTTCGACGCCATGCAGCCCTACCGCGTGCCGCTCGATGCGCTGATGGAAATCGATGACCGGAGGGCGGCGTGATGGGTTGGCTCTTCTACACCGACGGCCGCGTCCAGACCTACGCAGATGAGAAAGCGGAGATTGCTCGGCTGTGCACCTTCGAGGGCGAAAGGCGCAAGACGGAACTGGTCAAAGCCTGCAAGGTGGGTTCGACTTGGTACGCGGCGGCAAAGGTCACATATATCGACGGCACCCCTGTCGAAGACACGACCTATGTCACCGATGCGGATGGCTCCATCACTTTCGCCGCCGTATTCCTTACCCGATATGATGACGGCAGCTGGGGCTACAAGAACATGGAGGAAAGCGCGGGACCGGTCGAATCCCGCGCGCCACTGAGCCTATTGGCCCTGCTGTCCGAGCTGAAAGACCCAGACAGCTATGCTCATGCCTGGTGCCAGCGCTGCCAGGACTGGGCTGCGATCCCGGACTACGAGGAAGGCGACAAGATCAAGCTCGCAGCACCTGTGACGCTCACCGATGGCAGTACCTGCCAGATTGTCACCGCGACCCACTACAGGCGCGGGCGGCAAAAGCGCCGCTGCTACCGCATCGAGGAAACTGGTGGGCTCGTGCGCCTGTCGAAGGCCTCGCTTGCGGGCTCGGAGCTGCTCAGCTCCGCGAAAGGTGCGGCTAGCCCGGTGCTGGCGGAGTTCCTGGCGAGGCGAAATTAGGTCCTGCGCCGGACGGGTCATCGACCTGCCCGGCGACAGCAGATGCTGCGGCTTGTCTTGACAAGGCAATGCAAATGCATTACCTATCGCAGGCAGCAAAGATCCCTCTCTTTCAGGAGACTGCCATGACAGCGCTCGCACAAGATGTCTCGAAACTCACGGATCGGTATCAGACGACCGTGCCGGCGGGTGTTCGCAAGCAACTCAAGCTGGGCAAGGGCGACCAGATTCGTTACTGCACTGAGCCGAGTGGCAGGGTCTATATCGAGCCCGTGCGCAGCGACGAGGAAGATCCCGTGCTCGGAGCCTTTCTCGATTTTGTCGAGGCCGATATCAAGGCGCATCCGGACCGCATTCGGGCGTTCGATGGGGCTTTGCATGACCGTCTTGCAGCACTGGTCGGAGACGTTGATGTCGATCTCGATGCGCCGCTATCGCTCGAGGATGAATGAGCGGCGATAGCGTGCCCGCCCAAGCGCCCCTTGTCGTGAATGGATGGTCAATTTATGCGCACCCACTCTTTCTGGACCAGCTCGAAGGGCTGGTCGAGGAGGTCGAGGCGCGTAAGGCTCGCGATCCCAAGACCTGGCACAAGAAAAACCCGACGAAACGGCTGGCCGCCATCTTCAAGCTGGTCACCGAGGCCATACCGGCAGATCCGGGTGCCGCCGCCTTCCGGCAAGGCGGCACACTCGGCGATCACCGCAAGCACTGGTTCCGGGCGAAATTCTTCCAGCAGTATCGGCTGTTCTACCGGTTCAACAGCGATGCGAAGGTCATCGTGGTGGCATGGGTGAACGACGACAAGACCCTGCGCGCCTATGGCAGCAAGACGGATGCCTATGCGACGTTCAAAGGGATGCTGGAAGATGGCAACCCACCTGACAATTTCGACGCGCTCTTGAAAGAAGCTGCAGCGGCGGACAAGCGGTTCGAGAAATCCCTTGAAGCGGTGCCCGATCGGTAAGTGGGGTCGAATGCCCGAGGGGCGGAATCCCACGCTAAGGCTGCCAGTAAGGGGGTCGTTCTGCGTTTCAATCTCCCGTCACCCTTGGGCCGAGTGAAATAGGCGACATTGGTTTATAACATGGCTGGTAGATAAAATTCTCTGAAGTCCCTCCTTATTCGCACACCGGCCGTTCGCTGCATCGTGTACGAACTGGTAAGATGCGGACGAACCCGACTTTTGTTCACGCGGCTATTGCTGACGCAGCATAGCTTCGCAGATGCGGCATGCTAGCTGTTGCGTTGCAGCTAAAGTCGCCAGAGCGGTCATCCAAAGCGCTGCAGAGACACAAATTTCAAACCGTGCTTTCGCCGCGGGCGGTTCGAAAGACTCAGATGCGGGTGACGGGTGGATTTGCTGCGCTCGCACCAATGACCTATTTTTTGGTTAGCATGGCTCAGATCGCGGAAGAGCCTCACCGCCAACGCTCCTGTTACCAGCGTATTGTCGTGTTTGCTGGACACAAATCCCAAGTAGGCCGGGGCTGTTTTTGGGCTTCTAGAAATCGTCAAATTCTGGAACGTTGCCTAGCCTTATAAGAAAGCTTGGTTCGCCAACTTCTCCACTGGTTGGATCTTCAGTGATCATGTAGGCGTCTGCACCAGCGCAATCCTCGGATAGAGCCTCTCGTTCGGCTCTGTTTTGTGCCTCCGACGCAGTGGAATATTCGAGCTGCTTGGCAATTTTCAGGCCGACCTGTCCATCGCGTCCAGCCTTCTTCTCGACATACGTCTGGCAGATATAGTGAATTTTTTCCTTGGTCCGCTCTGAGTTCGTCATGGATTGATCCTTAGAGGAAGCCGAGATGAATGAGGAATCCAGGAATTGCCTTGGCCGATTTCAGCCCGACCGGATCGCCTGTGGCCAAGCTTGGTGCCTAACGCAAAGCAATACTGCCTAAGCGCTATCATCGCTTTGAAACGCCTCTAGAGGATCGCGTTTTGCGCGCTGATGTGGCTGTGGTTTCTGGCGGCGTGTTCGCTTCTCTTTCTAGGCGCGCATTGCGCAGCCGGGAATTCTTGGCGTCACGTTGTTCCGTTTCTTCGTCGACCATTTGTCTGACGACACGCGTCGTCTTATCCATCGCGGTTTCCGGTTTGGAGTCATACGCTTTGAACAGATTTTTTTTTGTAAGTTTCGTCAATTTTCAGTTTCCTTTGTGGTTTAAGGTCGGCCGGACCAAGCGAGGTTTTTCACACCAACGCCAAGTGGTCGACCTTGCCCCGTGTGCGCCGTGATAGGCGTGTGGGTGTATCGCCCAGCAGTTTCACTTCGATGTCTGGTGCGGCCATGGCATGCATCAACGCATTGTAATTCATCTGGAATCTTACCTCGGAACCCAGAATCGGCGGGGTGCCGGACGTTCCAATGACAAGATGATCGCTGGTTGCACCGATCAGTGTGCTTCCAGCTGGCATTGAAAGCCCCAGAATGTCAGTGTCCTGATGCCCAATTGCGAGGATCAATCGCGCAGAGGCACCACTGGTTGTGATAACGCGAAGACGTTCCATAGTATGATCGATCAGGCCGAAGGGGAAAGGTGAAGATTTTGCGTCCGTTTCGATAACTTCGGCAACAAGCGTGAAGGCGTCCGTGTGCATCCCGCCGATCTGGTCGCCCGAAACTGGCTCAACACCCAGAAGGATTGCCTCACCAAGACGGAGATCGTTGACGCAACCCGTCGCGCGTTCACCAAGCGCCCAGGGTAAGTTGGCTGAGTTGCCACCAGACACGATCTTGAGGAACGGGCCGCATACCCCCTCGATCTCATTCGCGAGGTCGCAAAAAGCGGCCATTTGCAACGCAGTCGGAGCAAGCCCGTTCAAGCACGCAAAGTTTGCGCCAATCCCTTTCAACGCAACCCCAGACTTTTGCATGACTTGCTTCGCAATATCTGCCAGATTTTCCGGTAATATCCCGTCACGCTGATCACCCATCTCGACCATGAGGACGATGCCGTGGACTGAACCATTGCGGATCGCGGCGGCGGCCAGTGCCGAAATTACCAACATCTCGGTGTTATAGCTCACTTCGCATGACTGAACCACTTGATCGGCCTGGCTCAACATCGGCGTACGGATCAGGGTGATGGGGTCTGTCAGCCCGGCCGCACGCAGCCTTTGCACGTTTGTGATACGCGCATCGGCAAGCCCCAAAGCGCCACCCTCAAGCATCGCCCTGGCGACGGCAGGATGTCCGCAGACCGCCTTGGTCACGCCCGTGACGCTGATCCCGCGTGGGCCCAGGCGACTGACAAGAGTCTGCGTGTTGCGGCGTATCTTGGCCAGGTCCACTTCGATGCGCGGGCAACTCATATCGCGGCCACGGGCGGCCCTTGCATCAACCTCGGATATGCAGCGACCACCATCGCCAGCAGATGTGCAACGGGTCTGGCCAGTGCATCAGTGACTGGTAGCCCGAGTTTGTGGGATTGGGCCGCGATGGTCTGGGTTATTTCGGCCTCGGACATCCCTTCGTGGTTGAGCGTGACACCGATGACCTTTGTATCGGCAAAGGCTTCGATCAAGGCGATCTCACTGGCGGCAGAAGGCATCGGCATATTGGGAAAGTCGCAGCGATGCGCGCGCTTGGGCGCGTGCTGAAGGATGACAGCATCCGGCTGGCTTCCCCGCAGAATAAAGGCAGATGTGCAAAACGCGGGATGGCTGAGCGCGCCCTGGCCTTCGATCAGAATAACATCGGGGTGTTCGGTTTCAGACGCCTCAACAATCGCGCCTTCAAGCTCGCCACAGCAGAACTGGGGCGGCACGGCATCCATCGCGATACCGTATTTTGCGCCCTGCATCAGGCCGGTCTGGCCCGTCCCGACAAGCACTGTCTTGATGCCCCTCGCATTCAGTGCGCGCGCCAGAACGGTCGCCGTTGTCCGCTTGCCGATCGCGCAATCAGTACCAAGAACGGCAATCCTCAGCGCTTTTGCACCAGCGACACTGCCATCGAACAGGCGCATGTCCTTGCTGGGTTTCGGCTTTCGGATGTCGCGGATCGTGACATTCCGCATTGATGCAGCGTCGGCTATTTCGCTGTCATCGCTCAGGTATTCATGCAGCCCGCTCACAATGTTCATGCCAAGCTCAATCGCGCGCAGAACGGCGCCTCGGTCCGCACTCGAGAGACGCCCTGTTGAAGGGGCCATCCCATAGATCAGCGTATCGGGAGGGGCGGTTTCATGGGCAACGGCGGCGTCCAGATGGCCAAAGATCGGTATGTTGTTTTCGACGTCGTCCAGAACGGATCCGCTGTCTTGTCCGCTACAGGTGCTGTCGATGACGGAAAGGATGCGATACGCTTGAGAATGGCGCACAAGGCCATTTGCCGTCTTGCCATCGATTTGCGCGAAATTCCCTTCGCAATAGACGACTGCCGTCGGTGTGCCTGTGATCCGCCCGCCTGACGTCAAGCCTGCGGGTTTGATCTGTTTCACTGGAGGCGCTTGCGCGCCCCTGATAGGGCGACGGATGGTGTCGACAGTTTCAGATTTGGTTTCCATTGTGGTTCTCTCTTATGGGTTGGCACGAAGGGCAGAATTGCCCTCACATGCGCATTTTGAATGGGAATGATGCCGTGGCGCGCGCCTAGTTGTTAAGGACGCACAGCCCCTTTGATTTTTGGAAATTCTTGTTGCATTCCCAGCGGTTGCCCGACCTGTCCAGATGGGCATTTTCGGGAACACTTAAGAATTCGCATGTCTCGGCAGAGGCGGCGTATCCCCGATCACACTTCCACCCTGAGCCATAGCTTGCGTCGTCGAAGTATGCATTTGCGGGGATCACGACGGCTTCGCACAATCTGGCCCGTTCAAAGAAGCCGCGCTCACATGTCCAGGGCTGACCGTATCCTGACCCATTCAGATAGGCGTTGGCCGGAACCACAATGGCAGTACACCGGTCGTCAGTTGCTTCAAACCCGCGTTCGCACGTCCACATGGAGCCATATGAGGCATCCACCAGGTATGCATTCGCTGGCAGCACGATCTCCTGACATGTGTCATCGACCTTGATGTAGCCGCGCAAACAACGCCACCGTTCGCCTGATGGGTCCAGATATCCACCCTCAGGCACCTCTACTGCGACACATGCAGCGTCATCGATTCTGAGAAACCCATGCAGACATTCCCATCCGGCCCCGTAAGACCGGTTCGTATCGTATGCGTTTTGCGGCACAACAACGGCGACGCAGGCATTTTCGCTCAACCGGAATCCAATGTCACATTCCCATCCATCACCATAACTTTTGGCACTGGCGTTCTCAGGCATTGGCTGACTGGCGGTTTGGGCAAATACAGGGAGTGCAAACAGCAAGAGTGCAACAATCGAACCCATAAACAGGGCCACGAATGTTGGTGTGTCCGCTGGGATATGGGCAGTGATAGATTGCGGGGGTCGCGGCTCCGTTAACTGTGATTTACGATCCATCTAACTCAAGCTCCGCAAGACACGCGTCTGCCAGATCCCGGCTCGGGGCATCTGTGCCCGGCAACGTGGCCCAGCCGGTTTCCATCATCGCATTGCGCTGCTGATAGCCGGAAGCTTCCCGAAGCGTTGCCAGTTTTTCAACGCGTTCCACATCCGCTTCTGAAAGGCCCAGACAGACCGGCACCATGGCCAAGGTGACTTGCTCTGCGGCAAAATTATCAGCCATCTCCTGGGCACTGCCAGCAGTTGTCCAGCCGCCCCAGGTGAAGCCAAGAATAGAGACGGCAACCGCACCAACCAAGGCACCATAGACACCGGGTTTCGTCCATTCGGGAAATGTCATTTTTGATCCTCTGACGGAGAAAGCGCCGCCGCACTATTTTTGATTGCGTTTGTAGTTCCGTTGGCCTGATCCTGCGCCAGAGCCAACTCCAGGTCTCGGTGATCCACTGCGCGCAGCTCTGACTTTCCTGCGTGCAAATTGATCAATAGAAACCTCGCGATCCGTCGGTGCGCAACAAAGCTGTCGCTCTGCATGACTTCGTCGTCTGCCAACACTTCGTAGTCGCCCGCGGGCAGTTCATCGGTGTATCCCGCGACCACAAACGGATGAAGAAATGTCACGATTGACGTGGTCGTGCGCGATTACATCGGCAACCTTCCCAAACATCAGATCCCTGCTACAGGACGTGACAGCTGAATTTTCGTGATGGAGGGTTGTGGACCGCTCTGGCAGGCTGATGCGCCTTTGCCGCAGAGAACCGCAACTTTTGTATCTCTCACATAGTCCCTTAGCGTGGGAAATACAACGTCGGTGACGCTGGCTCCATTTATGAGACCACCCATGACCCAAAAGAGATCAGGGTTGGAAAGCATAAGGGCACGGTCTGGATTGGAGAACGGCTGTTGGCGTCCGCCAACTTTGTTCAGATGTCGATTCGTTCAGCGATGCTTAGCGCATCTTCTAGCTCAACGCCCAGATAACGCATTGTGCTATCGACCTTGGTGTGGCCCAACAAAAGCTGCACGGCGCGAAGGTTGCCCGTCTTACGCTAAATCTCCGCGGCTTTGGTTCGACGCATTGAGTGTGTACCGTATCCGCTGGGTTCCAGACCAACTGCTGTCACCCAGTCACGTACAAGTCGACCATATTGACGTGTTGAGATATGCGGGCGGTCATGGAAACGGCTCGGAAACATAAAGCGACACCCGATCATCTCAGGTGATCTCACCCATGCAATGACTGTATCCCTCGTGTTTTCAGTCAGTTCGAACTGAACGGGCTTCTTAGTTTTACTCTGGATCACAGAAACCCGTTCACGAACGCGGTCATCTTTGACCAAATCGGCCACGGCGAGTTTGACCAGATCACAGCCGCGCAGCTTGCTATCGATTGCAACGTTGAACAGTGCAAGATCGCGTAGGTAGCCCGCAAGTTCGAGCCGGGCACGTATGGCCCACACTTGTTTGGGAAGCAGCGGTCGTTTCTGACCTATTATCCGCCCTTTGTTCCATGCTTTGTGTTTTGGGGTGACTGCGGGAAGTTGGACTCTTGTCATAATATGCCCTCCAATCCTCCCGCCAAGCCCAGTCATCAGCACCACGCTGACCTGTCTCTTATACACATCTCCGAGCCCACGAGACTAGGCATGAT
>OJBO01001177.1_pt1 | contig 10482 bp, 10 predicted proteins | sample 1590461 | NCBI WGS metagenome assembly OJBO01 (sample SAMN05416836, study PRJEB24817) | seawater metagenome | isolation source: Sea water | place: Canada:Atlantic | collected 2013-07 | reverse complement strand
GATCCTGAACGATGTAGCTGAATGTGTTTGTAGGCTCGTCAAAGAAATGCGTGACTAGCGGATGTTGCATGGCGTCACCCTCGTCGCAAAGAGAATTGATCAGATTTCAACGTATCAGGTTTTATGTTATAACGATAGCGTTAACAGCTATATTAAATAACTGAGATTATAGGTTGCAACAATCTCGTGGTATGCCTCCGTTACGTGGAGACGACACACTGTCCGCTGGGCAAATTGTGGCATTTGAAGAGGTATAGAAATGGACTGGAGCTCTTTTATTCAAGGTGCCTTCGGAGGTCTTTTAATAGGCTTGTCCGCAGTGATGCTTATGGTCACATTGGGACGTATTGCAGGCATCAGTGGGATGGTATCTGGTCTGATCTTTGATCGGTTTACTGCGGAGTCTGCCTGGCGACTGGCATTTGTGCTGGGCCTTATCAGCGGGCCTCTGTTGTTGGTTGTCCTGAACGGCTCGCTTGGAAATGTGGCGGGCAATCCGGAAGCCGTGGTCGGCGCGCCCATCGGTGGCGTGCCGCTGATGGTCGTGGCTGGTTTGCTGGTGGGCTTGGGGTCTGGTATCGGCAACGGTTGCACCAGTGGGCATGGTGTTTGTGGTATCGCCAGGCTATCCCCCAGATCCATGCTGGCAACGCTGGTTTTCCTCCTGACGGGTGTTGTAACCGTCTACGTCGTCAGACTCATGACAGGACACTCTTTATGAAACTGATTTTTGGTTACCTGGCTGGTTTGTTGTTTGGCCTGGGTCTGGCTATCGGCGGTATGACTGACCCCCATCGTGTTCAGGGGTTTCTCGACGTCTTTGGTAACTGGGACCCAACGCTCATATTTGTTATGGGCGGAGCGGTGATAACAACGTTTATCGGCTACCGATTGGTGTTCCGTCGTCAGGGCCCTCTTTTCGCAGAAACGTTTATCGTGCCCACACGTCGTGATATTGATACCCGTTTATTGATTGGTGCCGCTGTGTTTGGGATAGGCTGGGGTCTATCAGGTTATTGTCCGGGCCCAGCCTTTGCGTCAATAAGCGGTATAACCTGGCCTCTCGTGGCGTTATTGCTGTCGATGGTCGTCGGTTGGTGGTTGGCTCGCCGGGTCTGAGGTAGCACAGCATAATTTGCCTGCTGGGGTAAGATGGCGATTTTTTGACCACGTCAGCATTCGGCGGCTTTCTCGCATGGATGCCGAACACAACACTAGGCACATCATACGATGTCGCGAACAATCATAAACTGGGCACCCAGTCCGATGATGAATGTGGCTGCAACCGTCGCAAACACCACGAATCCCAGCCATGCATCAAGCTCAACGGATGCAGAATCCCCTCCCCTGTACATCGGCACAACAATGCGCAGATACACTGCCAGCGACAGTGCACTATTGATGATCGCCACCACCGCCAGCCATGTGAACTGGACGTCAATGGCTGCCGCAAACAGAAGGAACTTGCCGACGAAACCTGCCAGTGGCGGAATGCCCACCAATGACAGCAGGAAGACTACCATTGCGATGGCAATCAAAGGCCGCGACCGGCCCAGCCCGCTAAAATCGTTCAGAGTGCGCCCGGCTATGGCGGCAACCGCGAAAGCGCCCAGGTTCATAGCCGCATAGGCGACGGCGAACAGAATGATCGATGGTAAGGCCAGCTCACTGGAGCCCACCGCGAGGATGCCCAGCAGGAAATAGCCGGACTGGGCAATCGACGAATAGGCCAGCAGCCGGATGACGTTATCCTGCACCAGTGCCGCAAGATAGCCATAGGTCATGCTCAGCACGGCCAGCCCCGCCATGACCGCAGCCCAGCCGGTTTCCGGTGGCAGGTGACGAACCACCTGAGTGAGCGCAAACAGGGCGCCAATCTTGGGCACGACGGATAGGTAGGCGGCAATGGACAGTGGCGCGCCCTCGTAGGCGTCGGGTGCCCAGAAGTGGAACGGAACCAGTGATGCCTTGTAGCCCAGACCCACAACCACAGTCACGAACCCGAGAATCACGGCCAGCGGCATGGTATCCATGGCCGGCAGATCGGCGATCAGCGTAGAGCCGGAGGCACCGAACCAGTAGCTCAGGCCGAAAATCATGATGGCAGTGGTGACTGAAGCGAACACAAAGAATTTCATGGCCGCTTCGGTCGCCGGATCAGTATCCGGATAGGCAACCAGGGCAAAGGTGGCCAGGCCGGTCAGCAACGTACCCAGCACCAGAAACATGGAGTCCCCTGCCCCCGCCAGTACCAGAGCGCCCAGAGTGGAAAAGATCAGCAGGCTGTAGACCGTACCCTCGCGGGCGCTGCCCCGGACATCCACCCGCGCCAACAGCATCGAGAGCACCGTAGCTGGTAGCAGGATAAGCTTGGCCCAGATGCTTAACGTATCGATGCGGAAACTGCCGCCAAATACCGTTGTGTCTGTGCCGAGCAGGCGCAGGGTCAGCCCGGTGCCAACGACCAGGCCGATGACGGCAATGATCAGCGAAATCCGGGGCTGTCGCAGCATTTCCGCAATCAGGGCACCAACAGCCGTCAGCAGAACGGCAATTTCTGGAATGATTAATGCGAGATCTCGACCCATTACAGCACCAGTGCCGAAGTAGTCCGGTGAATGACGTCCAACACCCAGGACGGCGCCACGCCGGTAGCGACGGTCAGCGCCAGCAAGGGCGCAACCGCGAGAATTTCCCTTGGGCTCAAGTCCGGCATTCTATTCCAGCGATCCCGGGGTTCACCCAGAAAGATTTCGCGCAGGGCCTTGAGAAAGGTCCCGGCGATAATGGCAATCCCCAGAATCACCACAACCGCGACAGGAGTGGTGCCCAGAGTCGCGAGGAATATCTGGAACTCCGCCGGGAAGTGCGCGAGGCCTGGAAGCCCCAGAGACGCAAAAGCCGCCAGCACAAAGAACCAGCCAAGCAGTGGAACCGTTTTGAGCAGGCCGCCAAACTCGTTCATTTCCCGGGTATGGGCGCGCTCCTGAATCATGCCTACCAGCAGGAACAGGGCCCCCGTGACCAGGCCGTGGCTGAACATCTGCAGCACGGCTCCATCCAGCGCGACGGCACGCACCGACGGGTCCAGAGTCAGTGCGGCAACGGCGACGCCGACAATGACGTAGCCCATGTGGTTGATTGAGGTATAGGCCACCAGGCGCTTGAGATCAGTTTGTGCCAGGGCGGCAAAGGCACCGTAGATTGCGCTGACGACACCGAAAAACAAAACAACGATGCCGGCATCGCGGAGGGCGTCAGGGGTCATTTGCAGGGCGAACCGCACCAGCCCGTATGTGCCGAACTTCAGCATGATACCCGCCAGGATGACGCTACCAACGGTCGGTGCCTGAACGTGGGCCGCAGGCAACCAGGTATGCAACGGTATCGCAGGAATCTTGACCGCGAAGGTAATCAGCATGGCGATCAACGCCCACATGGCCGCCGCCCCCTCCAGAGGAGGATTGGCAATCCACGCCCGCATATCGAAGGTGGGGTCGGGACTGCCGAGGTAAAGCCCCAGAATTGCGAGCAACAGTGGCAGGCTGCCCAGCAGGGTGTAGATAAAGAACATCAGGGCGGCCCGCTGCCGGTCTTCATGTCCCCATCCGGCAATCATGAAATACATCGACACCAGGGAAACTTCGAAGAAGACGTAGAACAGAATGCCGTCCAGGGCGGTAAAGGTACCGATTGCCGCGGTTTCCAGAAGCAGGATCAGAGCTACGTAGGCACGCGGACGGTCGCGAAGCGACGACGCATAGATCAGAGAAACCAGGAAAAGCACGGCACTCAGCAGCACCAGCGGCAGGCTGATGCCATCAACCCCGACCCGGTAGGCGGCGCCAATGGCCGGCATCCATACCAGCTCTTCGACCTGGGAAAAGCCGTCACCACTCACGCCCTGAAGCCACATGGCCAGAGCGCCGACCAGGGTCAGGGCGGCACTGACGATCGCTATGCTGTGCACCGTCCGCGCCGTCGGCTTCGGCAAACACAGAATCAGCACAGCGCCGACGAGTGGCAAAAACAGGGTCAGGGATACAAGTGGTAACATGAGTACAGGGTTCCTTTAGACACTCAGTGAAGCTGAAAACAGGATGGCCAGGAGCACAGCGGTGGCTACGGCGCTGATCGCCAGGCTGTGATGGATCAGGCCGCTTTGCAGGGTTCTCGCCCGCGCGCCGAGGTCCCGCACACCGGCCACGAGGGCAAAGATCAGGCCGTCGATACCACGCTCATCCCCGCTGCGAACCCAGCGACCCACCGCCAGATTGGCGCGGCCGACGCCAAGTACGGCCAGATACAAACGTTGTTCCAGTCGCTCGCCCCCACGGGCAATGCTGAGAGCTGTATGACCAATGGCAAGCGCGGCCGCGTACAGATGATCCTCCAGACGGTCACAGCCCCGGGCAACAGCCATTGCGGGCCGGCCTATCCAGGCGGTAAGCCCGCCCGCGACCTCCAAACCCGATTCTGCCCATTGATGGGCAGGTCCAAGCAGGCGCTGGACCGGCACCAGCCAGCCCAAGGCCAGCCCGACCAATGCGGCGACGAGCCCCAGCACTATGGCGACGGTACCTGCGGTTTCCGGAGCGGGCAGATCAAGTATTGTTTCCAGGGGACCAAAGGCCAGACCCAGGCCAGCGGCGGGGATCGCCAGACCCCAGATGCCAGCGCGCATCCAGCCAGTACCTTCTACCGGCCGGCTGTCGCCCGAGCCCTGCCAGAGCACCCGTAAAGCCCGGCCCATATAGGCGCCGGTAAGCAGAGTGCCCGCCAGAGCCAGGGGGCCGAGCCAGGCGGCGCCTTGCCCCGACAGCGCGGCAGCAATTACCGCATCCTTGGAAAAGAACCCGCTCAGCGGTGGAATGCCCGCCAGTGCCAGCGCTGCCAGCGCAAAGCCGGCAAAGGCCCAGGGCCTGGCGCGGCCAACGCCTTTCAACTGATCAAAAGCGGTACCCTCGCGGGCATGTTGAAAGTCACCGGCAGCAAGAAACAGGGTGCTTTTAATGGCAGCATGGGCGAGAAGGTGCAACAGCGCGGCTGTCGGAACCCCGGCGCCCACTGCAATCAGCATCAGGCCGTACTGACTGGCCGTGGAAGCCGCCAGCAGGCGTTTGAGATCACGTTCGGCAAGCGCAATCACCCCGGCCGCCACCGTGGTGATACCACCCACAAGCCCTATAGCGAAAAGCGCTTCAGGACTCAGCAGCGTCGCAGACCGGATCAGCAGAATGGCGCCCGCCGCCACCAGCGTGGCCGAGTGCAGCAGCGCCGAGACCGGTGTCGGGCCGGCCATGGCGCGCATCAGCCAGTCCTGCAGGGGAACCTGGGCCGACTTACCCATGGCCGCCAGCAATAACAGCAGGCCGGCGGCGGTCGAGGCACTACCGCCAACTTCCAGAGAGGCGGCGATCTCACTGGTACCTGACGACCCGATGAGTATGAATATCGCCACATAAAGCCCGAGATCGGCGCTGCGGGTATAGAGAAAAGCACGGCTGGCTGCGTTTGCGGCTTCCGGCCGCTGGAACCAGAAGCCGATCAGCAGGTAACTGCAGAGGCCGATGAGTTCCCAGGCCGCCAACAACAGAACCCAGTCGCCAGCCAGCACCAACGCCTGCATCGCCGCCAGGAACAGCGACATTACGGCATAAAAGCGCGCCTGGCCGGACTCCCGCTTCATATAGCCGATGGCATAAACCAGAACGAAGGTTCCGACCGTGGCCACTGCCACACTCAGCAGTGCCGTCATCGGACCCGAAACCAGGCGCAAGGGCATGTCCGGCAGCCCGGGTAGAAGCAGGGTTTCGGCCTGGCCGTCAAGGGCTCCGGCCAGCAGCCGGACACCGCCTGCCAGGCTGAGCGTCGCGCCAGCCAGGGCCAGCGCAGCGCTGCCACGGCGCAGTATCAACACCGCCAGGGCGGCTATCAGCGGTGGCAATATCGGCAGAAGCACTGCACTCATCCTTTCAGGTCCTCCGCTTCTTCCATCTCGACTGAGCCCTTGGCCCGGAAGCGCGCAATAGCAACGCCAAAGCCGACCGCCATCTCCAGTGCCATAACCGTCATCACCACCAGCACAAACATCTGGCCGGAATAGGCTTCCGGATGCAGAAAGCGCCAGAAAGCCACCAGATTCACCATGGCGCCTGCCAGCATCAGCTCCACGCCCATCATGATCATCACCAGATTGGTCTGTGACAGTGCACCGTAGACTCCGATACCAAACAGGATGGCGCCGGTCACAAGCGCCAATATCAGAATCATGGTCATTCCGATGCCTCCTTGTCGTCTTTACTTGACAGGTTCTGCACCGGTATTGCCACTGCCGTGGCGGCAATCATTGCGGTCAGGATGGTGATACCGGCGGTCTCAAAGATCATCATCGAGCGCCCGAGCAGTTCCATGCCCAGCGCCCGTGTCTGCGCTTCCGCGTCCACCACCTGCTCCGCTGCGGGGCCCCAGTCGGACAGCAGCGCAACGGCGATGGCGACAACGGCGGCACTCACCCCGGCACCTATCGAGAAGCGCTTCTGGTGGCTCATATCCATACCGCCAAGCCCGCCGGGATCCATCATGAACATCACCATGAAGATCGCCATGATGCTCATCTCGGTGGCCATCATCATGATCTGCAACACGCCCAGAAACTCGGCCTGCATGACCAGGAACATCGCCCCGATCGCGGTTTGCGAAAACAGCAGCGCCAGCGCCGAACGCACCATCGAATGGGTGCGGAAGACCACGACGCCGAACCATACCGCCGCGCCGCCGAAGAACGCCAGAAAGATCATCTGAACCGTCATATCGGCACCACCAGCGCAATCACGCCCACGACAAAGATATTGGCCAGCGCCAGCGAGATCCCCAGCTTCCAGCTCAGCGCCAGATAGCGCGCCTCGCGGATGCGCGGCATGTAGCGCCCGACGCTCAGCATGGCCGCGGCCACGACCAAGATCTTGATCGCGCTCCAGGCCCAGGGCGGCAGCCATGGGCCCAGCCAGCCGCCCAGGTAGAAGGTCACGGTCGCCCCCGCCAGCGCCAGGATGATGACCATCCGCGCCAGCCGCAGCACCGCCAGCCGCACGCCGGTATACTCGGCCTCGACCCCGCCGGCCAATTCGCCGGTCGCATCGGGCAGGTCCAGCGGCGGCAACCACGCGAGCCCCATCGCCGCCACGACAAAGAGGATGAACCCCATCGGCTGGTACAGCACGTTCCAGAGTTGTTCCTGCGAGGCGACGATCTCAACCGTCGAGAGCGACTCCGCCCGCATGGCGACGGCGGTGATCGGCATCACGATCAGCATCGCATAGGCGATGAACTGGCCCAGAAACCGCCAGCCCGCGATCATCGCGTAGGCCCCGTTCGGACCCCAGCCCGCCATGATCAGCGCCACCAGCACATAGGCCAGCGCGGCGTTCAGAAACAGCGCCCCGGTGGCCAGGTCGGTGATGATAAGCCCCGGCGCCAGCGGGATCACCGCCACCGCCATCAGCCCCGCCACCAATAGCAGCACCGGCCCAAGCTCAAAGAACAACCGGTCGGATTTGCGCGCCAGCAGCGATTCCCGCCCCAGAAGCGCCAGGGCGGCCCAGGCCGGACCGGTCAGGCTCAGGTGCCCATGCACGGCCCATCGTTCGATGACGGCCAGCGCGTAGGCCCCGGCGGCGAGCGACAGGAGAACGACAAGAATGCTCATCCACGCACCTCCCATGGCGACAGGTCGAGCGAGGCGACAGCGGCCAAGGCATCGCCCAGTTCCTGCTGCGCCGTCACCGTTTCGACAAGGGCGATGTTCACGTCTGACGGCGTGTCGAGATCGGCCTCGACCACCCGGCCATCGGTCAGCTTCACGCGCAGCTGCGCCGCTCCGCGCGGTGTTTCGATGCGGGCCGCGCCCTCGCCCGACACCCTGTCCACATCCGGCACCTGCGGCACAGCAATCCTCCCGGCGGCCGCGATCACGTCGAGACTTTGGGCGATCTCGTCGCAGCGCAGCCGCAGCCGGGCCAGCGCATCGCCGCCGTTGCGGACGCGCGTTTCGAACCCGAGATCCTTCAGCGTTGGATCACCCGTACGGGCATCCGATCCGCCACCCCGCGCCCGGTCCACCGGGCCGCTCGCCGGGGTGTCCTTGCCGATGCGCGCGATGCGTCTCAGCCGCATCCGCATCAACGGGGCCGCCTGCACCCGGCGCGTCAGCCGCCGGATCGCCCCAGCCTGCGCGGCGATCCCGGCGACGTCGGCACCTTGAACGGCCAGTTGCAACGCCCCAGCGCGCGCGGCGAGCCACAAAAAACCCGACTGCAGGCCGAACTCGGCCAGCCAGTTCAGGTGGCTGGCGATCCGCTCGCGTTCCACCGCGGCGGCGCGGCCACGGCGCGCGTCATGGCCGGGGTCGACGCTCGCGGCCTCCTCGATCGCCGCGCAGGCCAGCGTCCGATAGGCCACCGGGCTGAGCGGCATCATCGCGGCCAGACGCTCGACGAAATCGGCCACCCTCATCTGCGGGCCATCCACCAGTTCCGCCCTGCCCACAAGGCTCCTGACCTCGCTGCCCGCCACGGTATCGCCGTCCAGCGTCAGGGTCAGGCGCAGCCCTGCGGGCAGGCCGGGAAAGAACGGCCCGAACGGCACCTCGATCCAGTCCATCTGCAACCCGTCGCTGCTGCGCGGCTGGCCTTCTGTCAGTTCGACCATCGACATGAAATGCGGCTCGATCCCGTCGATAGCGGCCTTGGAGTGGCCGCCATGTCCGGCATGCCCATCGTGGCCATCGTGGCCATCGTGGCCGGAATGGTCCTGCTGTTTGCCATGACCGCCGTGATCGCCATGCCCATGCGCACCGTGCGCTCCGTGCGCTCCGTGCGCTTCGCTGCCATGCCCGTGACCGTGACCGCCATGCCCATGCCCATGCCTATGCCCGTGACCGTGGCTTTCCCCCTCCTCCGCCTTCACCAGAAACATGCCGCATTTGGGGCACTTGCCCGGTGCGTCGCTGATCACCTCGGGGTGCATCGGGCAGGTGTATGTCCCCGCCCCGCCCGCGTCCTCGGCGTGGCCCGCATGTGCGTGATCGGCGGGGTTTGACCTGTCCTCCGGGGGCATGTCGTGGCCACCGTGCCCACCATGTCCATCGGACGCTGTTTCGCGCGGCACCAGCGTCATGCCGCATTTGGGGCAGTCTCCGGGGGCGTCGCGGACGATTTCGGGGTGCATCGGGCAAGTGTATTCCACGCGCACCTCAAGAGCGGGGGCGTTAAACTCCCCGCTGTCAGCGCGAAACGCGCCCGCGGCGATCACGCGGCGCAGATCGGCCAGCCCGGATTGCAGCCCGGCCTGGGTCAGCGGGGCCGACACGTCCGCATCGGGCAACGGGGCGATGTCGCCGGCACCCAGCGCAAGGATCGCGCGGGGGCGCGGGATCTGCGCGTAGGTGACGGCGGCGGCATCGCGCAGACCGGGGGGCAAGGGGCCGACGACGATCAACAGATTCGCATGGCGCGGGGTGCCGACAAGCCGCAGATGCGACCCGGACAGATCGAGCCCCATCGCCCGCGCAACTGACGCGCCGGGCAGCACGAAGGCCGACAGATCGCGCGCCATGGCCGCCGCGACCGCCCGCCTGATCCCGGACATCGCGCCCTCTCGCGCCCCGACCAAGGTCATTGCCGCCTCAACGCGCCCTGGCTCCAGCCATAGAGCAGGCCCAAGAACAGGATTGCCAGGAAAACGCCCATGTCGAGCAATGCGATCAGCCCTTCTTCGCGGTAGACGACCGCCCACGGATACATGAACGCCATCTCCATGTCGAAGGCCAGAAACAGCAGCGCATAACCGGCATAACGCGCATGGTAGCGCACCCAGACCGGATCGCGCGACAGGGTGCCGGCGGTGGCGGGCACGTCCTTGCCGGGTTCCGCGCGCGCGCGCCCGATGGCCCGCGCCAGCCCGTAAAGGCTGAGCACGAGACCGAACACACCGACACTCAGCCCGAAAAGGATCGCGTATTGGGAAAGCTCCCTCATCCTTGGCACCTCCTATGGGGCTCTCGAATCCCATTCAGGTTAGGGGTTTGATCTCTGCGGCACAATCACGCCAGCGCCCGCGCTGCCGTCATGCAAGGACGCGGCGCGGTGCCGATCATTACAGATCTCCGAGACATCGGGTTACGGGACGTGGAGGGCAGAGGTCGCCATCCGGTTCCGTCAGATTGCGCTTGCGGCGGCGGGCGCCGATGACGGGGCCAGGCGGGTCCAGGCCTCGTATTGCGACAGGAACACCTGGCCGTTCAGGGCGGTAAGGAAATCGCTGCGGTGCAGCCGGTCCATCACCGGGCCCTTGACCTCGGAGAGATGCAGGCCGACGCCCATGTCGCGCAGCCGCAGGTTGATCGCCTCGAGGCTTTCCAGCGCGGAATAATCACTGTCTCTTATACACATCTCCGAGCCCACGAGACTAGGCATGATCTCG
>OJBO01001174.1_pt1 | contig 10530 bp, 10 predicted proteins | sample 1590461 | NCBI WGS metagenome assembly OJBO01 (sample SAMN05416836, study PRJEB24817) | seawater metagenome | isolation source: Sea water | place: Canada:Atlantic | collected 2013-07 | reverse complement strand
CCCGCCCCGGTTTTCCCGCCCATGACCTGCCCTGCCGCTTTCAACGGAGGGTCTGGAGCATGTTGAAGCATCGCGGGTTCCCTGGACGCCTGTCCGGATCCGATTTCCAGTTCACAATCCGGCGCGCTAATCACAAGGGGATCACGCCGATCACCCGACGCGAGCGGTATCGCGATCGCAAGGCCGTGGACCGCCGGGCCGATGAGGCATTTCTGGCCGCGCTTTGGTCTCACTTCGGTGCCGAGCCCTTTGAGCGAGGCAATCTCGACGCTGGCCGCCTGTCATGGCTCTTTGGTCGCGAAGTCGTCGCCGTCGATGATCCCTTCGATCCCGCAAGCTACGAGTCACTGCTTCGCGTTGATGAATCCGTGGCCCGAAGCAGTTACCCCAGCGCTTTCACGAGTGACGAGGCCTATGCATCGGATGATGGTCTTGATGACGGGGAGGGTGAGGAATGAACCTGACACCCATCTCTGCGCAGGCTTTGAGCGGCGGCCTGCCGACATCCGCTGGAATTGAGCAGGTTTTGGCCCATGCCGAGCCGTCAAGCCATATAGGCTTTTCACCACAGGCGAACCCAGCCAGCATCCCGCTTGTCGCTTTGCCACCGGGTTCGGTTCTGCGGGCGACTAATAACTGTTACCCTTTCCTGCATGGGCGATCTGATGTCCCCAAGGTCAGATCGCCCAGCTCTTTTGGCGTTCTGGCTGCGCCGGGCTTTGTGCTCGCAGCGCTTAAGCAAATTTTTGCCAAGACGAAAAAATCTTGGGAACATTCCTGCGCGCGGCATGTTAGTTGGTTGATATGCAGCATTCGAGGAGTATCAGAACAATGCGCAAAGCAAAATTCATCGCCGTGGCCCTGGTCGGTTTCGCGGGTCTGGCAGCCTGCGGTGATACCGTGGGTGAGCAAGCGCTGGCCGGTGGCGCCGCGGGCGTCGGCACCGCAGCCGTCACCAATGGCAACCTGGGCACCGGTGCCGTCATTGGTGCAGCAGCCAACGTCGCCTATTGCCAAAGCAACCCGGGCGCCTGCCGTTCGATCCGGTAACTCCGTATATAACGCTCGCCGGTTGATCCGTGCGGGCCACATCAACGCATTGCCCCGTTGCAGCCTTGCTGCCGCGGGGTTTTTGCATCTCCAATCGCCCCGGTTGAGCCGGGGCCAGGAACCGGGAATACACTGATATGTTCGATAAAATCCTGATCGCCAACCGGGGCGAGATCGCCTGCCGCGTCATCAAGACCGCGCGTAAAATGGGGATCCAGACCGTTGCGATTTATTCGGATGCCGACAGGAACGCGCTGCATGTGGAAATGGCCGACGAAGCCATCCACATCGGCCCGCCCCCGGCCAACCAATCCTATATCGTCATCGAAAAGGTGATGGAGGCGGTCAAGACGTCGGGCGCGCAGGCCGTGCATCCAGGCTACGGCTTCCTGTCGGAGAACTCCAAATTCGCAGAGGCACTGGACGCCGCCGGTGTCGCCTTTGTCGGCCCGCCGGTCGGCGCGATCGAGAAGATGGGCGACAAGATCACCTCCAAGAAGATCGCGCAGGAGGCTGGCGTCAGCACGGTGCCCGGCTACATGGGCCTGATTGAGGACGCGGATGACGCGGTCAAGATCTCTAACGAGGTCGGCTATCCGGTCATGATCAAGGCCTCCGCAGGCGGTGGCGGCAAGGGCATGCGTATCGCCTGGAACGATCAAGAGGCGCGCGAGGGCTTCCAGTCGTCCAAGAATGAGGCCGCGAACAGCTTCGGCGATGACCGCATCTTTATCGAGAAATTCGTCACGCAGCCCCGTCACATCGAGATTCAGGTCCTTTGCGACAGCCATGGCAATGGCATCTATCTGGGTGAGCGTGAGTGTTCGATCCAGCGTCGCAACCAGAAGGTGGTTGAAGAAGCGCCGAGCCCCTTCCTCGACGAAGCGACCCGCAAGGCCATGGGCGAACAGGCCGTCGCGCTGGCCAAGGCGGTTGGCTATGCCAGCGCCGGGACCGTGGAATTCATCGTCGATGGGGACAAGAACTTTTACTTCCTCGAAATGAACACGCGCCTTCAGGTCGAGCACCCGGTGACAGAGCTGATCACCGGCGTCGACCTCGTCGAGCAGATGATCCGCGTCGCCAACGGCGAAAAGCTGACGATGACGCAGGACGATGTAGAGCTGACCGGTTGGGCCATCGAAAACCGGCTTTATGCAGAGGACCCCTATCGCGGCTTCCTGCCCTCCATCGGGCGACTGACCCGCTACCGGCCGCCGGCCGAGGTCGCCGCCGGCCCTCTGTTGGTGAATGACAAATGGCAAGGCGATGCGGCGGCTGGCGAGACGGCCGTGCGCAATGATACCGGCGTCTTTGAGGGCGGCGAAATCTCGATGTATTACGACCCGATGATCGCCAAGCTCTGCACCTGGGCACCGACTCGGGGTGAGGCGATCGAGGCGATGCGCGTCGCGCTCGACAGTTTCGAGGTCGAGGGCATCGGGCATAACCTGCCGTTTCTCGCCGCCGTCATGGACCATCCCAAGTTCGTCAGCGGAGAGATGACGACCGCCTTTATCGCGGAGGAATACCCCGAGGGGTTCGAGGGCGTGACCCTGCCGAAGGATGACCTCAAGCGGATCGCAGCCGCCAGTGCGGCGATGAACCGGATCGCGGAAATTCGGCGCACCCGTGTCTCGGGACGCATGGACAATCACGAACGCCACGTCGGTGACGATTGGGTGGTGACGATGCAAGGCGAGGATTTCAACGTCACAATTGATGCGGATCCCAAAGGGGCTTCGGTCACCTTCGACGACGGCACCCAACTGCGGGTGGAGGGCGACTGGCGTCCCGGCGATCAACTGGCGACCATGACCGTTGATGGCGCGCCGCTGGTCTTGAAGGTCGGGAAAATCTCGGGCGGGTTCCGCATCCGTGCGCGCGGCGCGGACCTGAAGGTCCATGTCCGATCCCCCCGTCACGCCGAACTGGCGCGCCTGATGCCGGAAAAACTGCCCCCCGACACCTCCAAGCTGCTGCTTTGCCCGATGCCCGGCCTCGTCGTCAAAGTAGACGTCGAGGAGGGGCAGGAGGTGCAGGAAGGTCAGGCGCTCTGTACGATCGAGGCGATGAAGATGGAAAACATCCTGCGTGCCGAAAAGAAGGGCGTTGTCACCAAGATCAATGCCGGGCAGGGCGACAGCCTTGCCGTCGATGAAGTCATCATGGAGTTCGAATGATCCGATGATTTTGCCACAGGACATGCAACCGGTTCGTCCCCTGTCCGTCATCGGATGGGCGGGCGCGGTGCCGTGTCCTGTGGCTCATGCGGGCCTCGCGCCATCGAGGGCAGCAAGGCCGGAACGTCAGGGCCCGCCGCGCTGGCCCTGGTCGCGCAGCTCCTGCTGGCGAAGCGGCGTCTTGTCGATGGCGCGGGAAATCTCGCGCACATCCCAGGGCAGGGGCTTGCGCAGCTTGATCTGCCCGTCCTTGCCGATCAGCACCATCATGAAACCGCGCGGGCGAAACGTCTCGCGCAGCGCGCTTTGCGACGCCGGGTCGGTATCGGTCACCACGACGACATCACGATATGCAAGGTCATCGGGGCGCGCGCGCAATGCCTCCATTTGGCGGCGGAAGTTTGGATCGACCGGACTATCGGAAAAGACCGCGATGACCCGCTTGACCCAGCGCAATTCGTCCAGCGACTCCGGCATGATGTCGAGAAAAACGCCATCCGTCGCTTCTGTCGCCGTGTCGCCTTCGGGCGGTGTGGCGGCGGCGTCGTTCGCGACATCGGGCGCGGTGGCCCCCGAGCCGTCCCCCGAGCCGTCCGCCCCTGCGGCGGCCTGCGGATTGCCTGCTACGCCTGTCGTGCGCTGCACCTCCACATCCGGCGCGGCGGCGCGCGCGCCATCCTGCGCCACCAGTGGGGCGGCGGTCGCCAGAACGATCAGGCAGGTCAATAGCTTGCGCATGGGGCGGTTATCCTTTGGCCGGACCGTTGCGGATGCATCCGATATAGGCATTGCAGGCGCATTCGTCATCCGCTTAGACCGGATTAGTCGATTTGGCATGGCGAAGAGCCACTGCCGAAACCCCAGAGATACACACGATAACTCACCCGTTCGCATGGGGATGTCCCCGTCGCCGGACCACTGAGAAAGAGGATACCCAGATGGCATCGAAAAAAGACGCATGGTCGGCACTCGCGGAGAAAGAGCTTCGCGGCAAGCCACTGTCGGACCTCAACTGGCAGACGCTGGAAGGGATCGAGGTCAAGCCGCTTTACACCGAGGAGGATGTCGAGGGGCTGGAACATATGGGCTCTATGCCCGGCTCCGCACCCTTTACCCGTGGGCCGCGCGCGACGATGTACGCAGGTCGGCCATGGACGATCCGGCAATACGCGGGCTTTTCCACCGCCGAGGAATCTAACGCCTTTTACCGTCGCAACCTCGAAGCGGGCCAGCAGGGCGTTTCAGTCGCCTTTGATCTGGCGACGCACCGGGGCTATGACAGCGATCATCCCCGCGTCGTCGGGGATGTCGGCAAGGCAGGGGTCGCCATCGACAGCGTCGAGGACATGAAGATCCTGTTCGACGGTATCCCTCTCGACAAGGTTTCGGTGTCGATGACCATGAACGGCGCGGTGATCCCGGTGCTGGCCAGCTTCATCGTCACGGGGGAGGAACAGGGGCACGACAAATCGGTCCTCTCGGGCACCATCCAGAACGATATCCTCAAGGAATTCATGGTGCGGAACACCTATATCTATCCGCCCCAGCCCTCCATGCGGATCATTTCCGACATCATCGAGTACACCTCGAACGAGATGCCGAAGTTCAACTCCATCTCCATCTCCGGCTATCACATGCAGGAGGCCGGCGCGAACCTCGTGCAGGAGCTGGCCTATACGCTGGCCGACGGGCGCGAATACGTCCGCGCCGCCATCGACGCCGGGATGGATGTCGACAAGTTCGCCGGGCGGCTGTCGTTCTTCTTTGCCATCGGGATGAATTTCTTCATGGAGATCGCCAAGCTGCGCGCCGCGCGGACGCTCTGGCATCGCGTAATGACGGAATTCGGGGCCGAAAAGGAAGGCTCCAAGATGTTGCGCACCCATTGCCAGACCTCGGGGGTCTCCTTGCAGGAGCAGGACCCTTATAACAACGTCATCCGCACCGCCTATGAGGCGATGAGCGCGGTTCTGGGCGGCACGCAATCGCTGCACACCAACGCGCTGGACGAGGCCATCGCCCTGCCGACCGATTTCTCGGCCCGGATCGCGCGTAACACGCAGCTGGTCCTGCAAGAGGAAACCGGCGTCACCAAGGTCGTCGATCCCCTCGCCGGGTCCTATTACATCGAAAGCCTGACCGACGAGTTGATCCAGAACGCCTGGACCCTGATGGAAGAGGTGCGCGAGATGGGCGGCATGACCAAGGCCGTCGCCTCCGGCATGCCCAAGCTGCGCATCGAGGAATCGGCGGCGCGGCGGCAGGCGATGATCGACCGGGGCGAGGAGGTGATCGTCGGCGTCAACAAGTACCGCCGCGATACCGAAGACGAGATCGACACGCTCGACATCGACAATCACGCGGTGCGCCAGAGCCAGATCGCGCGGCTGCAGGAAGTCCGCGCCAAACGCGATGAATTCGCCTGCAAGGCCGCGCTCGATACGCTGGCGCGCGGGGCGGCGCAGCGCGAGGGCAATCTGCTCGCATTGGCGGTCGAGGCTGCGCGGCACGATGCGACGCTGGGCGAAATCAGCCAGGCGATGGAAGACGCCTATGGCCGCTACGACACGCTGCCGACCCCCGTGCGCGGCATTTATTCCAAGGCCTATGCCGAGGATGATCGCTACCGGCAGGTGGTCGAAGGTGTGAAGGCGGTCGAGCGTCGTCTGGGCCGCGCGCCCCGCTTGATGGTCGCGAAGATGGGGCAGGACGGCCACGACCGCGGCGCCAATGTGATCGCCAGCGCCTTTGGCGATATGGGTTTCGAGGTGGTCAGTGGTCCGCTGTTCCAGACACCGGCGGAAACCCGCGACATGGCGCTGGAGAAGGACGTCGACGCGATCGGCGCCAGCAGCCTTGCGGCAGGTCACAAGACGCTGATCCCCGAACTGATCGACCTGCTCAAGGACGCGGGCCGTAGCGACATCAAGGTGATCGCGGGCGGGGTGATCCCGCAGAAGGATTACGACTTCCTGCGCGAGGCCGGGGTGCAGGGCATCTACGGCCCGGGCAGCAATGTCGTCGAATGCGCCGCCGACGTGCTGCGCCTGCTGGGCCACAACATGCCGCCTGCGGGTGAGGATCTGGACGAGGCGGCGGAGTGAGGTGGGCTGCCTGGCTCTTTTTCGTCACTGCGCCGATCCTTGGTATCGGATTCGGACTTTTCGTCATGAATGCGATGTCGGAATGCTTGCCGCCTTTCGAGGCAGGCTTTGAGGATTGCATGAGTGACAAGCGACGCGATGCAGCGGTCATCGCCGCTATCACGATAGGACTGTGGGGCTACGCGACCCATCGATTTTTTAGAAAGAGGGAATTTTGACTGACATCCGCACCGATTGGACCCGCGAAGAAATTGCGGTCCTATTCGACCTTCCCTTTACCGAACTGCTGTTCCAAGCCGCTACGGTTCACCGCGAGTTCCATCCTGCTGACCAGGTGCAGCTGTGCACGCTACTGTCGATCAAGACCGGCGGATGCCCGGAAGATTGCGGCTATTGTTCGCAGTCGGTGAAGGCCGACAGCGGGGTCGAGGCGACCAAGCTGATGGATGTGCGCGCAGTGCTGCAATCCGCAGCACAAGCAAAGGACGCGGGTTCGCAGCGCTTCTGCATGGGCGCAGCCTGGCGCAATCCCAAGGACCGCGACATGCCCGCGATCGTCGAGATCGTGAAAGGCGTGCGCGCGATGGGGCTGGAGACCTGCATGACGCTGGGCATGCTGACGCCGAAACAGGCGGACATGCTCAAGGAAGCGGGCCTCGATTACTACAACCACAATGTCGACACCGGCCCTGAATATTACGAGCGGGTGATCTCCAGCCGCAAGTATGAGGACCGGCTCGACACGCTGCAGAACGTCCGCGATGCGGGTATCAACGTGTGCAGCGGCGGGATCGTCGGCATGGGCGAAACGCGCAGCGACCGCGTGGGCTTCGTCCACACGCTCGCCACGCTGGAACGCCATCCCGAAAGCGTCCCGGTCAACGCGCTGGTCCCGGTCAAGGGCACGGTGCTGGGCGATATGCTGGCAGACACGCCCCTCGCCAAGATTGACGATATCGAATTCGTCCGTACGGTGGCGGCCGCGCGCATCACCATGCCGATGAGCATGGTGCGCCTGTCCGCCGGACGCGAGAGCATGAGCGAGGCCACTCAGGCGCTGTGCTTCATGGCGGGCGCGAATTCGATCTTCACCGGCGACAAGCTGCTCACCGCGCCCAATGCGGGCGACGACACCGACGCCGCATTGTTCGCCAAGCTGGGCCTGACGGCGCTGCAGCAGGAAGAACCGATGCGCGCCTGCAAGGTGGCCGAGCCGGCCGAATGATCATCCTGTCGTCCCTGCTGCTGACTGCGCAGGCCGCTGCCGGCATGCCCGACTGCGCCGACCCGCAAGTGCAAAGCGAGATGAACATCTGCGCGCATCGGGAATGGGAGCAGGCCGATGCCGAACTGAACGCGCTGTGGCCGCAAGTGCGCGCGGTCATGCAGCGCGAGGACGGCTATGCGGTCGAGGATGACCAGCCGGGTTATTGGGAAAGCCTGCTGGCAGCCCAGCGCGCCTGGATCGCGTACCGCGACGCGCATTGCCGGCTGTCGAGCTACGATGCGCGCGGGGGAACGATGCAACCGCTCCTCCACAGCACCTGCATGACCGCTCTGACCGAGCGGCGAACCGAAGAACTGCGCGAATTGACGCGCAATCAGATGTCCGGCGAAGCGAAACCCGGAACGGAGAACTGACACCGATGTTCACGAAAATCCTCATCGCCAATCGTGGCGAAATCGCCTGCCGCGTCATCAAGACGGCCAAGCGCATGGGTATCGCGACCGTGGCGGTCTATTCCGATGCCGATGCGCGCGCGCCCTTCGTTCGCATGGCGGACGAGGCGGTGCATATCGGCCCCGCAACCGCTTCGGAAAGCTATCTGGTGGCGGACAAGATCATTGCCGCGGCCAAGCAGACCGGGGCCGAAGCGGTGCATCCGGGCTATGGCTTCCTGTCCGAACGCGCGAGCTTCGTCGAAGCGCTGGAAGCGGAAGGCATCGCTTTCATTGGCCCGCCGGTGAACGCCATCGCGGCGATGGGCGACAAGATCGAGTCCAAGAAGCTCGCGATGGAAGCGGGCGTCAACGTCGTCCCCGGCTTCGTCGGCGAGATCGAGGATACCGAACATGCGGTGCGGATCTCCGACGAGATCGGCTATCCGGTGATGATGAAGGCCAGCGCGGGCGGCGGCGGCAAGGGCATGCGGCTCGCCTATTCCGAACAGGACGTGCGCGAAGGCTTCGAGGCGACCAAGCGCGAAGGCCTCAACAGCTTCGGCGACGACCGCGTGTTCATCGAGAAGTTCATCCTCAACCCGCGCCACATCGAGATCCAGATCCTCGGCGACAAGCACGGCAATGTGATCTATCTCAACGAGCGTGAATGCAGCATCCAGCGCCGCCACCAGAAGGTGGTCGAGGAGGCCCCGTCGCCCTTCGTGACGCCGAAAATGCGCAAGGCGATGGGTGAGCAGTGCGTCGCGCTGTCGCAGGCGGTGGGCTATCACAGCGCGGGCACGGTCGAACTGATCGTCAGCGGCGCCGACGCAACCGGCGAGAGCTTCTATTTCCTCGAAATGAACACCCGTTTGCAGGTTGAGCATCCGGTGACCGAGGCGATCACCGGTGTGGACCTGGTCGAGCAGATGATCCGCGTTGCGGCGGGCGAGAAGCTGGCGATGACGCAGGACGATGTCAAAATCGACGGCTGGGCGATTGAGAACCGCGTCTATGCCGAAGATCCCTATCGCGGCTTCCTGCCGTCCACCGGGCGCCTGGTAAGGTACCAGCCCCCGGTCGAACCCTGGGCCGATGACGGGCAGGAGAACGGCCGCCGCGGCGTCGACGGCGTTCGCGTCGATGACGGCGTGTTCGAAGGCGGCGAAGTGTCGATGTTCTACGACCCGATGATTGCCAAGCTGGTCACCTGGGGAGAAACACGCGACGAGGCGGCCGATCTGCAGATCGCGGCCCTCGATGCCTTCCGCATCGAGGGGCTGGGGCACAATGTCGATTTCCTCAGCGCGATCATGCAGCACCCGCGCTTCCGCTCGGGCGAGCTGACCACCGGCTTCATCGCCGAGGAATATCCCGATGGGTTCACCGGAGCGCCCGCGTCCGACCAGCTGACGAGGGTTCTGGCCGCTGTTGGCGGGGTGGTTGCCACCGCCGATGCCGACCGTGCGCGGCGCATCGCGGGCCAGCTTTCCGACGACCTCTACGCTCCGGGCGACTGGACCGTGCGCATCGGCGAACGTGAGGAAGGCTCGACATCGCATGAGGTGCGGCTCGAAGAGAATGCGCTCACCGTCGACGGCGAACCGGTCACTATCGAGATGCAATACACGCCGGGTGAACCGATGGTCGATGTCGCGCTGTTCGAGAACGGGGCGGACGAAGATGCCGACCCGGTCGAGGCTTATACCCTCCAGCTCAAATCCACGCGCACCGGCTATGCGGTGACTACGCGCGGCGCGACGCATCACTTGCGCATCCTGCAGACGCGGATCGCCGATCTGGCCGCGCATATGATCGAGAAAACTCCACCCGATCTGTCCAAGATGCTGATCTGCCCGATGCCCGGCCTGCTGGTAAAACTGCATGTGGGCGAGGGCGAGGAAGTCCATCCCGGCCAGCCACTCGCCACGGTCGAGGCGATGAAGATGGAAAATATCCTGCGCGCCGAAAAGCAGGCCACGGTCGGCAAGATCAACGCTGCCGAGGGCGACAGCCTTGCAGTAGACGAGGTGATTCTCGAGCTCGAATAGGTAGGCGGGACTGGCGCATTCTCACATCAACGCGCAATTTTCGGCGCCTGATAGAGTATCGTTGTTGCGAATTTGCCCGAGTTCACCGGCTTTGTTGGTAAACGCGCTGGTAAGGCTGACCGCTGCGGGGAATCCTGTGCGCTCTGAGTCGGCTCATGCTTTTATGCGGGAGGTAGCGACATGGCACGCAAGGGTACCGGGTTCTTCGATGCGAGGGGCCACTTCTTCAAATCGCCCGAGGAGGCGACGGTGAGCGATCTCGCCAGCATCCTCGGCAAGATCGGTGACGGCGAAAGCCTTGCCCCGGGCATCGCCTGCACGCTGCTCGACCGCCGCGGCGAGATCGAGCGGCTGTTTGCCGAACACGATGCGATGATGGCGGATTACCAGCCGGTCGGCGTGGGCAAGATCACCCGGCTGGCCCCGCGTCTCAGCTAGCGCAGACAGGCTGAGCCTGCCGCCTCCGGCTAAGCTCAATGT
>OJBO01001168.1_pt1 | contig 10581 bp, 10 predicted proteins | sample 1590461 | NCBI WGS metagenome assembly OJBO01 (sample SAMN05416836, study PRJEB24817) | seawater metagenome | isolation source: Sea water | place: Canada:Atlantic | collected 2013-07 | reverse complement strand
AACTTAGCGGAAAACTCCATCTCCGAACGATCCAGTTTTCAGGGAGCAGAGCAGGTGACCGACAAAGGCGTTGCCTTCCCAGCCTTGCTTGCGCAATGCGTCAAAGAAACGGATTTGCACGGACCAGGGCGACCAGGCCAGAACCGCTTCGGCACCGTTCTGGATCAACTTGGTTGCGAATGGCGTGTAGTCCGCGGTGCCGGGCGGTGCGATTTCGACACCAGCCGATTTCATGTCGGCGCCCAGAACGATCCGTTCGGCTTCTTCCATACCAGCGCGCGAGATCGGAATGCCCATTGCGGCAAAACCGACGGTCGCATCACCATCCAGTTCGCGAAGGTAGTCGACCATCGCAATGCTGTCGTGCACAGACGAGAACCCGGTCGAGCAATAGAGAAGAGGCTCGGCGGGTGGCATCGTCTCGGCAGGGCAAACCGAACCGGCGAACAGGATCGGCACCCCCTGGCGGGTGGCCTGGCTGATAAGCGGCGCAAAGGTTGCCGAGGTGCTGACCGAGATGATCAACTGCACGTCGTCCTGGGTCAGGAAGCGCTTGCCGTTACTCGCGGCGCGCGACGCGTCACCCTGGTCGTCATAAATGACCAGCGAAACGGTTTTACCGTTAATACCGCCAGCTTCGTTCAGCCGGTCGATGTACAGTTTGAGGCCCTCGGCCGGTGCGGCGTAAGTTCCCGCAGCACCGCCGCTCAGCGCGGCGCTCAGACCGATGACGACTTCGTCGTCCGCGGCCAGCACCGGGCCGGCGGCAACAGTAGCCGCCAGCGTGAATGCCTTGGCAAGGTGTCTAATTTTCATTCTCATTCCTCCCTAAAGTGGTTTCGAGTTTTTGTTGGTCTTGTTTGCCGCCGACTATTCAGCGGGCCAGGTTACGCCGTTGTTTCGAAGCAGATCGCGGACCATGGATTTCCAGTGCACGATCATTTCGGCGTATCTTGCGGGGTCGTCTTCCCAGAGCGTCCGCATGGCGTAGCCCCTGACGATGTTGTACGTCATGTAAACGACGGTTTCGGCCAAGGGGCGCGGCATGAATTCCGACATTCTATTGACCCATGCCGTTTCGATCGGCAGGCGGGCATTCCGGGATGCCTGGAGAATTTCGGTCTTCAGTTCGGGATCGGTGTTGGCGGACAAAACAATGTCGAGCACACTGAAAAAGTGGTTCCCGAGAAAGAAGCTTTGCGCATCCTTCAACATTTCATTGATGATGGCCCCTTGGTCAGTGACCGCGGCGGCACTTTCGACGCTATTGTCCACGGCAAGCTGATAGAGATGCTTGTGAACCGCCAGGATCAGATCGCGCTTGTGCGGATAATGGTGCACCAGGGCGCCGCGTGACACGCCGGCCTCTTGCGCCACGGCTTCGGTGCGAAATCCGGCAAATCCACGTTCCCGCAAGACTTCGATCGAGGCTGCCATCAGGCGCGCGCGCATCTCTTCGCTGCGCGCATCCTGCGATCGCATCCCCGTCGTTGTTTGGGACGACTCTCCGGCAGCAGCGCGGTCGCTTTTACCCTTATGAGAGTTATCAATATTCAACGCAGACTTTCCCATCTTCGACTGAAGCGCGATATGTTTTCAGCGGGATTTCACAAGGGGTTAAGCCGGGTTCCCCGGTGGTCACGTCAAAGGTCCCGAAGTGCCATGAGCATTCCACGAATTTTCCACATAGATCACCCTCTTCCGCCAGCGAAGCCTCTCCGTGCGAGCACTGGTCCTGCGTCGCATAAAAGGTTCCGTCAACATTATAGACGGCGATCACATCGCCATTCGGCAGGGTCTCTGCGCGGATCTCGCCTTCGGGCAGATCGTCGGCCGGAAAAAGCGCGATCTTGTTTGTCGTATCTCCGTTCACAGCATCGTGCTCCCGCCATTAACCGAAATGACTTGCCCGGTGATAAAGCTCGCTTCGTCCGACGACAGATAGCTGACCATCGAGGCGACCTCGCTCATTTCAGCTGGTCGGCCCATCGGAATTACACTGAGAAATTTCTCGGCCAGTTTCGGGTCGCGTTCTGTAATCTCGACCATCTGCGGCGTATTCGTGGCGCAGGGCGCAACCGTATTCACGGTAATCCCGTCGCGCGCGTATTCCCGAGCGAGGCCGGTGGACATCCCGTGCATCCCGCCCTTGGCGGCGTTGTAGGCCGCATGGTCCCACAGGCCGTTGCGTACGGAATCAGCCCCGATGTTCACGATCCGACCACCGCCCTGCGCGCGCATCACGGGCAGAGCGTGATAGCTGCACCAGATTGCGGTCCAGAGATTGCGGTCAATGGTTTCGCGAAGGGTATCCGGGGTGTGCTCGGCAAAGGGTTTGATGATTCCGCCGCCAGCATTGTTGACCAGGATATCGAGCCGTCCGTAAGCGTCGATCGCCGCGTCAATGGCCGCCTTGGCGACAGTTTCATCGGCAAGGTTGCCGGGAACGACGACCGGAGGCTTCCCGTCGACACTGCGTGCGGACATTTCCTCTGCCGCGGCCTTCGCCTCTGCTTCGTCGAAATTGGCGATGACCAGCCGTGCGCCGTCGGCCATCAGGCGTTCGGCGATGACCAACCCGATCCCACGTCCGGCACCCGTTACCAAGGCAACTTTGCCTGTCAATGCGCTGCTCACTTTCAAGTCCTTTCGTTATTCGACGGCGGAGTCGCGGCGGAACCGGGACACCGCCGTCGCCGGGATCACAGGATGATGCTGATCCGGCCCTGGTTGCGCAGACCGTTGGTGTCGAGAACAACACGCTTAGCCTTGATCTTGATGTCGTCGCCGGAAATATCGAGCGTATGCAACAACCTACCAAAGAAGAAGTTGCTGAAATCGTCCTTGGTGCGGTACGTGGTAAAGTTGCACGTAACCTCGACCAGCCCGGCCTCTTGCGACAGGATGCGGACGTTTGAGATCTGATGGCGGGTCTTTGAATGCGGATATTCAGCATGTGCCGTCCGCTTCATCAGACGCTTGACCCGCTCACCCAGCCGGTACCTGTCATCCGCGATGTAAAACAGGTTGTTGGCCGAAGATGCATCTGCCGCGATGTCCGTCGGCGGGATGTCATAGATCGCATCATCCGTGAACAAGTCCAGCCATTCCGGCAGGCGCCATTCGTCCAGAAGCGCGGCCTCCAGATAGAGAAAGTCCTCAACCTCCGGGCGCGTGATCGGCGCGGCGTCGACTGCTTTTAAGGTTTCCACGCTCATGCTCCTACTCCCTGCGCCTGCTCAGAGCCGGTCAACCGGCGATCCCATTCCCGCCAGAACGCACGCATCTGCGCTTCGTCGTCCATCGAGGGTTCGTCGAGCTTCATGCCTTTTGAGATGTCGTTCCACCGCGCTTCCTGACTGTTGCGATAGCCCAGCTGACACTGTTCCAGCGCTTCGACATCGTCCGGAGTGGCAAAGCCGCCTGGCCCGAGGAACTCCAGGAAGTTCGACAGACGGAACTGGCGTGCCGCTTCGCTTTCCTCGCGCGGACCGGCGGCCCAGGCGTTGACGTGAAGCAGGCTGGGCGACTGCGGGAAGAAGGTGCGGATCGTCAAGGACATGATGTCGTTGATGATCAGATTGGGGAAAATGAGCAGGTTACGGTTTTTGTATGCGATCCGGTCCGCCTTTTCCTTGCCATAGAGCTTCTCGTTGCGGGCATTAAGGGCGTCGATCTCGTTCTTGCCTTCTTCGCCCCACAGCGAAATCCACTGACCGGCGGGCCGACCCCAGGGGGCCGTGTATTCGATGACGCCGTGGCCATTGCCAAGGTCCTTGCCGACGCCTTTCAGGCCGACATCCGTGAGGCCGCCTTCCATGGATTTGAGGTAATCCAGGTAGGTCGCATGCGTGCTGACCGCGTGATATCCATCGATGCTGTTCTCGACGAGAAGCTTCCAGTTGGCGTTCATCGCGTATTCTTGCGTCCCGCCGATGACTTCCATGCCGTCAACCGCCTGGTCGCACACGAGGTCGAGGTATTCCTTGGCATTTCCAAGGTACTCTTCGAGCGTGACCGCCTGCGGATCATAGCAAATGAAGTACAGCCCACGGTAGCTTTCCAGACGGGGCACCTGGCGCATGTTGGAATCGGGATCGTCCTTGAAGCCCTGTGCATAGCTGTCTTCGCCCGGCTGGCTTCTCAGCGCGCCGTCCTGACCGAACACCCAGCCGTGATAGAAACATTGGAACGCCTTGGCGTTACCTTTGCGTTCGCGGCACACTTGGGCACCCCGGTGGGGGCAGGAGTTGAACAGAGCGCGCATTTCGCCCTGACGGTCCTTGTTGAAAACGATGCTCCGTCCCCCAACAACGCGGGTCACGAAATCACCAGGTTTCTTCAGCTCGGACTCGTGGCCGAGGTACAGCCAGCACGTCGAAAAAATGCGTTCACGCTCTTTTGCAAACACCTCGGGATCGGTGAAATTGCTTCTGGAGACTTTGAAGAGATGACGCTCGTTGTCGATCATCACCAATGGATCATTACTGTTCGGGTTCATTGCGCATTGTCCTCCTTAGCTTTGTTAGTCAGGCAGGGATGGCCTGTTTGAGTTTGTATGTTGGATCTTCGAGTGCGGACCGGTCCAGATGGACGCCGAGTCCCACCAAACGCCGCAACGCCGCCATGTCCTTGGCTGAATTGATGGTCGTGCCGCCGACGATTTCACCGCCGCGCAAGGAAATGACACTGTAGCGGCCGCTGTCCGGATCACCGCGCACGACGGTCTCGTCACCGATGCTATCGCCCACGACCTGCAGATTGACGTCATATTGATTGGACCAGAACCAAGGCGGCGGTGTCGACGACAAAGGCGAGCCGGTAATCGTTGAAACGGCAGTCGCCGCCTGCTGATTGGCATTCGCCCAGGTTTCGATCCGCATCCAGCGATTGTGACACCGGCTGAACTGCTCGGTCGCATCGCCGACCGCCAACACGTTGCTGCGCTCGGTCACGGCATGTTCGTCGACGCGCAATCCCGGCGTGTCTTCCGGAAGGCCGATCATCGCGGCGATTCCGCGCGGTGGCTCGACGCCGATCCCGACGATCACCAGATCGGCGCTTTCCACCGACCCGTCGCTCAACGTGACCTTATGGCCAGACGCCGAGACGGGCCTCACGCCATATCGGAAACGCACGCCGTTCTTTGCGTGCAGTTGCTCCAGGTACGAGGCCGCTTCGGGCGGCACGCCCCTTTCGAAGAGGCGCGACCCGGCCTCGATCACTGTGACATCGCAAGCCTTTGACGCGGCCGCCGCCACTTCCAAGCCGATGATCCCGCCGCCGACGATCAGGATCTTTCCGCCCAGCGTTAGCCGCTCGCGAATGGCGGCGGCGTCTTCGAGAGTCCGCGCCACATGGATAGGGACCGTCAAGCCGGCAAGCTCTCCACATTGCCGAGCAATGGTGCCGGTCGCCAAAACCAGGTGATCGTAGGAAAGCTCTTCTCCGCCCGCGAGCGCGACGGTCCGAGCCGCCGGATCCGCGTCGACCACGGCACATCCCATCCGCAGGTCGATCTCGGCCGTGCGCCAATCGTCTTCGGGTTTGATGAACTGGAGCGACCAATCCGGATCGCTCAAAACTTCCTTGGACAACTGCGGACGTTCGTAAGGCAGATGCGGTTCAGCCCCGACCAGCGTAATCGGTCCCGCGAACTGCGCGGCACGCAGGCCCAAGGCCACCCGTGCGCCCGCCTGTCCGGCGCCAACAATAACGACGCGCCCGGTCAAGCGCGACCGCCCCAGCCAAAGGCCGCCACATCATGAGAAATGATTCGCATTGTCCCCCCTACCCTTCATCGACTGCCAATCATGCAATCAACTTACTTGCGACAAACTTACAAACAAACTAAGCTGTTTGTCAATGCACGGAAGTCAGGGAGGTTTACGACTATGTCCGGAAGAGTGGAAAACAATATGAAAATTCAAGTTGTTAGCGAGTTTCAAACTTGCGGTCTTGGCGTGTTGCCGCCGCGGATGCCAGATCGCGCCGATCCGCAGGTGCCCGACGACGCGGCACTTGGCGACGTTCGCTACGGTCGAATCGGGCATGTTTATTTCTACGACGAGAACTCAGACGCCTCGGTCGGGATGATCGAAGTCGAGATAAGTGTTCAGCGCCTTGACGATAAAACCTGCCGTGTTGAGGCTTTCGGTGTGGGCGACGGCTTCCAGTCCTGTTCGGCCACTGGGCAGGATGCCCCCCTGACGATTCAATTGTGCCGCAAGGACGGCACGGTCGTCGCCGAATCGACCTGGGCCTATTCGAAAATTCTCTGCAACTTCGTCGAAGTTCTCACCCACAAGGAAGACTTGGCGATCTCCAAAGCGGATTTCGAGTCCCTCGCGATCGCGGTGCTTCCTGCCGTGAAGGGAACGGTATCCGCCTGCTGATCTGAGACCGGTGCAGATACAGCGGAGCTAGATTGTAGAACGGGCGCGGTTTGAGGCCGCCCCCGGTTAAGTCGCGTTGTAGATCGCGTTGGCGGCTGACACTCGCCATATATTTGGCCGCAATGTATTTGGCTGGTGGCAAGCAGCAAGAAGCGCCATTCCGAACGGGTCGCAAGCCTGCGACCTCTGGGGCGAACCGAGTTGTTTCAAACTGTGGGGTTGGGCTGAAATACGCCCCGGCGGCGGCAACCGCCAGTTGAACCCACTGCTCGCCTAGAGGATGACGCCGGGTTTCGCCCCAGCGTCACCTTGCGCTTTGTCACATCCGCTTGGCGACCTCTTCGAGCATGACCTCCGTTGCGCCGCCGCCGATGGCTTGCACGCGGGCGTCGCGCGACATCCGCTCGACAGGAGTTTCGCGCATGTAGCCCATGCCGCCGTGGAACTGCACGCAGTCGTAGAGCACTGTGTTCACCAGCTCACCGCAATAGGCTTTGACCATCGAGACTTCTTTCACGCAATCACGGCCTGCCGCGTCCATGCCCGCAGCATGATAGACAAGCTGGCGACCCGCTTCGATTCGGGTCTGGCAATCGGCCAGCCGCTGGCGCACCGCCTGCTTGTCCCAGAGCACGCCGCCAAAGGCCTTGCGCTGCTTGACGTAATCCACGGTCATATCGAGGGCGATCTGGGATTCCGCACAGGCCATGGCGCCCAGCACGATCCGTTCGTTCTGGAAGTTCTTCATCACCGAATAAAAGCCCCGGTTGACCTCGCCCAGCACGTTTTCAGCCGGGACGCGGACATCCTCAAAGATCAGTTCGGCGGTGTCCGAGCAAAGCCAGCCGGTCTTGTTCAACGCCCGGCCAACCGAAAAGCCCGGCGTGCCCTTTTCAATCGCGAACATGGTGATCCCGCGGGAGCCCTTGGCGTCGGGGTCTGTCTTGGCACCGACGAAATAGATATCGCCATGCACGCCGTTGGTGATGAACATCTTGCTGCCGTTCAGCACCCAGTCGGAGCCGTCCTGCACCGCGCGTGTGCGCATGCCGGCCACGTCCGAGCCCGCTCCGGGTTCGGTCACAGCGACGGCGGCGATCTTTTCGCCCGAGGTGATCGAGGGCATCCAGCGGGCCTTCTGTTCCGGCGTGCCGGCGTTCTCCAGATGCGGCGAGGCCATGTCGGTATGCACCAGCACCGTGGCCGAGAAGCCGCCAAAGGTGGAGCGTCCGACCTCTTCAGCCAGGACAACGCTGGCCATAACATCCAGGCCCGCACCGCCATATTTCTCATCATAGCGCATACCGAGCACGCCCAGATCGCCCATACGACGGAGCACGTCGCGAGGAACCATACCGTCGTTCTCCCAGGCGTCGGCCTTGGCCGTCACCTCGGTTTCGATGAACCGGCGCAATTGGTCGCGGATCATGTCGAGGTCTTCGCTAAATGGTCCTGCGGCTGTAGTGATAGTGTCCTGCCTGGTCATGTCTGGTTCTCCGGATCGAGTTTGATGAGGGGGGTATTCCCGGCGACAGTGTCGCCCGGCGCGCAATAGATTTCGGCCACCACGCCCGAAACGGGGGCGGGCAGGCTTTGCAACAGTTTCATGGCCTCCAGCACCACCAGCGTATCACCGGCGTTTACACGGTCTCCGGGGGCGACACGAATTTCGGCGACCGCGCCGGGCATCGGTGCGCTCAAGGTATCCGCGCCGACCATGCCACCAGCGGCCCTATTCAGGTGCCTGTCCTCCAGGGTATCGAACGCGATGGCCATCATGCCGCTGGATGTCTGCAGATGGACCCGCCAGTGATCGCTGGCGCGCTCGACATGGGCGATGCGTGAGATGGGAACCCCATCGAGACGACCACTCAACCGGCCTCGGATCAGAGTCGCCGCCTCTGCGCGGATGCTCTCGCCCTCTGGCAAATGCGCGGCCAGCTGCACACCATCGGTGCTCACACGGATCGGCATTTCAGCGGACTCCTCCCAATAGGAGGTTGCGCCAGGCCGTCCGGAGGTTGCGGTAAGCCGCCAGGCGCCGAGGCGTTGCCAGGGTGACGCATCCGTCGGGGCCTGTTGCAGGTTGAGCGCGATAGCCGCGAGGCCGAGATCATGGGCGTCCGGTTCCGGGCGCACCCACCCATCCGGAAACATTTCGCTCAGCCCAGAGGTATGATGACGAAAGGCCTGAAAATCGGGGTGGGTCAACAAAGCCCGTTGATAGGCCAGGTTCAACCCGACGCCGCCCACGGCAAATTCATCGATGGATGCGACGGCCCGACGGATCGCCCCGGCCCTATCGGGCGCATGGACGATGAGCTTTGCAATCATGGAATCGTAGTTATGTCCGACGACCGAGCCGCGCTCGACCCCGGTGTCCAGCCGTACGCCTGCGGGCGGTTCCCAAAGCGTGATTTGACCGGTTTCCGGAAGAAAATTCTCGGAAGGGTTTTCGGCGGCGACGCGGACCTCGATGGCGTGACCGTCGAATTGCACATCCGATTGGGCGAGCGTCAGGGCCTCTCCGCGGGCGATACGCAACTGCCACTCGACCAGATCGACGCCAGTGATCGCCTCCGTGACCGGATGTTCGACCTGAAGACGGGTGTTCATCTCTAGAAAGTAATATTCGCCGCGCGCCGGGTCATAAAGGTATTCCACCGTGCCGGCCGAACGATAGGCGATGGATTGCGCCAGACGGACCGCAGCCATCCGCATGTCGTCGCGCATGGCTTCGGGCAGGTCGGCGGCAGGAGCTTCTTCGATCAGCTTCTGATGGTTGCGCTGGAGAGAGCAGTCGCGATCCCCCAGGTGCAAAACCGTGCCGTGACTGTCGCCCAGGATTTGCACCTCCACATGGCGGGTGCGTGGCGCATAGCGTTCCAGAAAGACAGCCGCGTCGCCAAAGGCACCTTTTGCCTCTGCCCGCGCCGAGGTGATAGCCTCGGGCGCCTCCTTCAGATCGGTGACGAGGCGCATTCCGCGACCCCCGCCCCCGGCGCTGGCCTTGACCAGAAACGGCGTGCCGAGTGCGCGCGCTTCCTCCAGCAGTCGCGCGTCGGATTGATCCGCGCCCCGATAGCCGGGCAGCACCGGCACGCGGGCCTCCTCGGCAGCGGCACCAAGCTTCTCGAGCAGTATGGTCTCGACCAGAGCCGCATCCTCAAGCACGGAATGCTCTTCCAGAAGGTCAGCCGCGACAGCACCGCCCCGCGCCTCGTAGTCCGCGCGCACGAAAGCCCCGATATCATCGCTGACCTGCACACCGCGGGATTTGAGTGCCTGACGGACGGTGTAGGCCTGCAGATAGCCGCCGTCCTTCGTGAGCGCCTCGAAGACCTCGCGCTGCGCCTCCTGGCTCGGGTGCTCGGCGAAGGCCTTCATCGTGTCGAGCGTGATCACCTTGCCCCGGGCCGCGGCGCGGATGTCGGGGTGGATAAGGCCATAGCGCAACCGGCCTTTCACGGCGGCCACCGTGGTGCCGAAGGTCTTTGCGATGGTCTCGGGCGTCTGGCCGTCGACCTCCATCATCCGCGCGAAAGCCTCGAACTCGTCGATTGCGTTCATCGGAGCCTGGGTGATGTTCTCGGCGAGCGACAGTGCCGTGGTGACGTCGCAGTCCTCCGGCACGAGGCGGCAGTCCACCTTGGTCTTCGCTGTGAACCCCTTGGTGGCCTTGTCGGCGATCAGCTCCTTCAGGGCTGCATGGCGCCGGCCACCGGCGAGGACAGCATATTTGCCGTCAAGCTTCTGAACCAGAAGCGGCTGGAGCAGGCCCAGCACAGCGATACTGGCCTTCAGATGGGCGATGTTCTCGGGGTCATAGGTTTCCGGCGCGTTGCTGCGCACATTGGCGGGATGCGGGACGAGATCGCCGATAGCGACGGTAAGGGGAGCAAAGCTTGTGGTCATGGGATATCCTTCCAGGTGGGTGAGATGCGGCCCGCGCGCTTGCGCGTGACCAATCCCCGGCTTCAGGGATCACCACGACAAAAGGCCCACTCACCCTTTTAGGGGTCAGTGGGCCTTCATCGCCTGGGGTTTCAGGAGGGGGTGTCCCCTGCCCTACCAGTCGCGCGCCAGCATGATGGTGAGCACGCGGACGGTGGTGGCGGGATTATCCGGGGCCTCAGCCCCGTAGCGGAAATCCGAGTCTGCTTCATAGAGATCGATTTTCCAGAAC
>OJBO01001165.1_pt1 | contig 10602 bp, 10 predicted proteins | sample 1590461 | NCBI WGS metagenome assembly OJBO01 (sample SAMN05416836, study PRJEB24817) | seawater metagenome | isolation source: Sea water | place: Canada:Atlantic | collected 2013-07 | reverse complement strand
ACGAGATCATGCCTAGTCTCGTGGGCTCGGAGATGTGTATAAGAGACAGTCCTTGGCGGCTTTCACCGCCGTTTTGTAGGCAGTGGACGCCTCGCCAACCTGCTTCTTCAAGTTGCCGACCCGGTCTTCTGTGGGGGCGGCAGCAGGGCCAGCGTCCTTGGCGTCACGCACGGCGGCCTTGGCCTTGTCGGCCTCGGCTTTCAGGCGGTCCACTTCGGCTTTCAGTTCGTTGATGTTGGCGGCGCCTTCCGCCTCGGCAGCCTTGGCCGCTTTCACGGCGGCCTTGTAGGCCTTGGACGCTTCCAGGGATGCTTGCTTGAGGGCGGCTGTGTCCACGGACGGTGCGCTGGTCTCGACTTTCTTCTTGCGGTTGGCTTCCAGCCGCGCCTGACGACGAGCTTCTTTCTCGGCCTTTTCCGCTTCGATGCGAGCCTGGCGCGCTTCAAATCGCTGGCGGGCCTTGTCGGCTTTTACCTGTTCGGCGGCCTGTTGGCGCACTTCTGCCTTGGCATAACGGTAGTACTGCACCAGCGGGATATGGCTGGGGCACACATAGGCGCAGGCGCCGCACTCGATGCAGTCCATCAGGTTGTGGTGCTGGGCCTTTTCCAGATCGTCGTTCTTGGCGTGCCAGTAGAGCTGCTGGGGCAGCAGGTTGGCCGGGCACACGTCGGCGCAGGAGCCACAGCGGATGCAGGGTTGCTCCGGGGGCGGCTCGGGCAGTTCTTCCAGGGTGGCGGCGATGATGCAGTTGGTGGTTTTCACCACCGGCACTGCCGGGTTGTGCAGGGTGAAGCCCATCATCGGGCCGCCCATGACCAGACGGCCGATGTTGTCCGGATCCACGCCGCCGTGCAGCAGCAGATCGCGTACCGGGGTGCCCAACAGCACCTCCATATTACCCGGCTGACTCACGCCTTCGCCGGTGAGCGTGGTCACCCGCGACAACAGTGGCTCGCCGTCGATCACCGCTCGTTTGATGGCATAGGCGGTGCCCACGTTCTGGCACACCACGCCCACCTGGGCCGGTAACTGGCCGCTTTTCACTTCCTTGCCGGTGAGCAGCTGGATCAACTGCTTTTCGCCGCCGGAGGGGTACTTGGTGGGTACCACCCGCACGTCGATGTCGCAGCCTTTGCAGGCTCGCTTGATGACGGAGATCGCTTCCGGCTTGTTGTCCTCGATGCCGATCAGGGTGCGGCGCGGGTTGAGCAGGTATTGCAGGATGTTGATGCCGGCAATGATCTCGTCGGCGCGCTCGCGCATCAGGCGGTCGTCGGCAGTGATATAGGGCTCGCATTCCACCGCATTGATCACCAGTTCTTCCACCCGCTGGTGGTCGCCCAGGTTCACCTTGATGCTGGTGGGGAAGCCGGCGCCGCCCATGCCGGCGATGCCCGAATGACGGATGGTGTCCACCAGTTCACCGGGGCTGCGCTCGGTGTAGTCGGCCACACCGGCGTGTTCGATCCATTCATCCTTGCCGTCGGTGTCGATGACGATACAGATGGCATCCATCCCGGACGGGTGCTGAATGGCGCGCGGGCCGATGGCACTGACGGTGCCGGAGGTGGGGGCATGAATGGCCGCGCTCACCGCGCCGCTGGGTTCAGCAATCATCTGGCCTTTCAGTACCCGCTCACCGGGTTCCACCAGCGGTTTGGCCGGGGCGCCGATGTGCATGTTCAGCGGCAGTATCAGCTGCGCCGGCATCGGGCCGGGGACAATGGCGGTGCCGTTGGAAAGCGCTTTCCTTTCCGGCGGGTGAATACCGCCGTGGAAGTCGTAGACCTTGCGGCTGCGCGAACGGAACAGGGTACGAATCACAGGTTCACCACTTCAATACGGCTGTCCGGACGCTCGCCGATACCTGCCGGGCGGTTCCAGCCCCAGGTCTGCAGGGTGGGTTGCACTTCCACCATGTCGATGCAGTCCACCGGGCAGGGCTCCACGCACAGGTCGCAGCCGGTGCATTCGTCCACGATCACCGTGTGCATCAGCTTGGCAGCGCCGACGATGGCATCCACCGGGCAGGCCTGGATGCACTTGGTGCAGCCTATGCACTCGTCTTCGCGGATATAGGCCACCTTGGGGATGTCCGCATCCTCGGCGCCTTCGTCATCCAGGGTCAGCTCGTCGCGGCCGAGCAGGTCGGTGAGGGAGTCCACCGTGTCCTGTCCGCCGGGCGGGCAGCGGTTGTGGTCTTCGCCCTCGGCAATGGCCTCGGCGTAGGGCCGACAGCCCGGGTGCCCGCACTGGCCACACTGGGTCTGCGGTAACAGGGAATCGATCTGGTCGACAATGGGGTCACCCTCGACCTTGAATTTCTCCGAGGCAAAGCCCAGCACCGCACCGAACACGGCGGCCAGGGCAAGCAGGGCGGCCACGGCAATCAGTACAGCGGTCATAACTTGATCAGCCCGGAAAAGCCCATGAAGGCCAGCGACATCAGGCCGGCGGTGATCAGGCCGATGCTGGGACCACGGAACGCTTCCGGCACATCGGCCACGGCAATACGCTCACGCATGGCGGCAAACAGCACCAGCACCAGCGAAAAGCCCAGCGCTGCGCCCAGCCCGTAGGTGAGCGATGACATAAAGGTGGCATCTTCCTGGCGTACATTCAGCAGCGCTACGCCCAGCACCGCGCAGTTGGAGGTAATCAGCGGCAGGAACACCCCCAGTACCCGGTAGAGCAGGGGGCTGGCCTTTTTCACGAACATCTCGGTGAACTGTACCGCCACGGCGATCACCAGAATGAAGCTGATGGTGCGCAGGTATTCCAGCTCGAAGGGCACCAGAATATAGGCCCAGGTCAGGTAGGCGAGCACGGACGATAGCGTCAGCACAAAGGTGGTGGCCAGGGACATGCCCATGGCGGTCTCGATCTTGTTGGAGACCCCCATAAAGGGACACAGCCCCAGGAACTGCACCAGGACAAAATTGTTTACCAGCACAGCGCTGATCAGAATCAGGACGTACTCTGTCATGTGATCGTGGCTCGCTTGCCGAGAAAGAAAGACGTTAAACGCGGTGTTTACAGGGCGCCAAGGCCGCATAGTATGAGGCAGCGCCCCGGTTGGCTCAAGAATGATAATGCATAAGCTTACTTGACTGCAGACGACAGTCATTGACTGCGATTTGAGCAGTTGATGCCCCTTTTGCCATGCTTTTTGCCCCGGACGGTTGCGGCGCTGCCAGCAATCCAGTATCCAAGGCAGACAATAACGCGACGAGACCGGCCAGAGCCGGTTGCTGCAGAGGTGACCCCCAGTGACAGATTTGCCCCGTGACTTTGACCGAGACGGCCTGCTTGAGTATTCCGTGGTTTTCACCGACCGCTCCCTGAACCACATGTCCCAGCGTTTCCAGCAGGTGATGCGGGATATTTCCAGCAACCTGAAGCAGGTCTACAACGCCCACTCGGTTACCGTGGTGCCCGGCGGCGGCAGCTTCGGCATGGAAGCAGTGGCCCGTCAGTTCGCCACCGACCAGCATTGCCTGGTGATCCGTAACGGCTTCTTCAGTTTCCGCTGGAGCCAGATCTTTGAAATGGGCGGCATCCCGTCCAAAGAGACCGTATTGAAGGCCGCCCCCATCAGCGACCAGCCCCAGGCACCGTTCGCCCCGGCACCCATTGAGCAGGTGGTCGATACCATCAAGGCCGAAAAGCCGGCCATGGTGTTCGCCCCCCATGTGGAAACCGCCTCCGGCATCATCCTGCCGGACGACTACCTGAAACAGGTGGCCGATGCCGTGCACAGCGTGGGCGGCCTGTTCGTGCTGGACTGCATTGCTTCCGGCACCATCTGGGTGGACATGAAAAAGGTCGGTGTGGACGTACTCATCAGCGCCCCCCAGAAAGGCTGGAGCTCCTCACCCTGTAGTGCCCTGGTGATGCTCAGCGAAGCCGCCGACCAGCGCCTGCACGAAACCACCAGCACCAGCTTCGCCTGCGACCTGCGCAAATGGCGCGACATCATGATCGCCTACGAAAACGGCGGCCACGCCTACCATGCCACCATGCCCACCGATGCCCTGCGCGGCTTCCGTGACACCATGCTGGAAACCATGAAGGAAGGGCTCACCGCCGTGAAAGAGCGCCAGTGGAAGCTGGGCACCGGCGTGCGCGAGCTGATGGCCAAACACGGCTTCGCCAGCGTCGCCGCCCCGGGCTTCGAAGCCCCCGGCGTGGTGGTGTGCTACACCGACAACGACACCATCAAGAGCGGCGCCGCCTTCGTGCAGCTTGGTCTGCAGACCGCCGGTGGCGTGCCCCTCATGTGCGACGAACCGGCAGACTTCAAAACCTTCCGTGTGGGGTTGTTCGGCCTGGACAAGCTGGGCGATGTGGATGCAGCGGTGGCGCGGCTGTCGTCCGCGCTGGATCAACTTGGCTAGACCTGAATGGCGACTGGCACCGTTCTGAGGTTGTTAGCAGGCTTGCTGTTGTGGGCCTGTTTGGGCCCCTCTCCCCTTGCGGGAGAGGGACAGGGAGAGGGGAAACGGCCTTGCTGAATACCGAGGGCACAACAATGAAAACCCAGAACCCTCAATGCGTCATCCTGCTCCATGGCCTGGCCAGAACCGCCCACGCCATGAAGAAAATGGCAAACGCCCTGGAGAACACCGGCTACACGGTGGTGAATCAGGGCTACCCCTCAACCAAAAAAGACATTCAAACCCTCGCCAGAGAAACCCTGCCCAAAGCCCTGGGAAAATGCCCGCCCACTGGCACCATCCACTTCGTCACCCACTCAATGGGCGGCATCCTGCTACGCCAGTACCTGAGTCAGCACACCATCGAGAGAATGGGCCGCACCGTCATGCTTGGCCCGCCCAACCAGGGCAGCGAAGTGGTGGATAGTCTGGGTGACTGGGCTCCATTCCAGTGGTTCAACGGCCCCGCCGGTAGCCAGATGGGCACCGGCCCCGACAGCGTCCCCAACCAGCTCGGCCCGGTGGACTTCCCCCTGGGCGTCATCGCCGGCAGCGACACCATCAACTTTCTGCTCTCCACCCAATTACCCGGCCCCAATGACGGCAAGGTCACCGTGGAAAGAACCAAAGTCGAAGGCATGCAGGATCATCTGGTGTTGCCGGTGACGCATCCGTTCATGATGCGTAATGGGGAGGTAATTGAGCAGGTGAAGGTGTTTTTGGCGACGGGGACGTTCAGCAAGTAGGGATTTCGATTCCCCTTTTCAACGGAAGCTTCCGTTGAACCCGGAAAGGGAAATGCCAACATGTTGATTTAGTGGGCTTTTGGTTTTTCTGTCTCCGAGTTCAAAGGAAAGGAGTTATAAGGAACGTTCCGTATAACTCCGTGTAGGAAATTGGCTATAGCCTGCCAAGCGATTGTTATGGCAGGATTTTCTCTTAAGAAAAGGGGCTCGGCTCCAGAATTATAAGGAATCGAGTTATTCGGAACGTTCTAATGAATACACTGTTATATTTCAAGGAGAGCTAATGAGTAACTCGAAAATTTGCATCACACTACTTGCAGTCGCAGTTATAAGTGGTTGTGCCAGCAATCAATATTCTGTCACTTATGCTTCCGATCCGGCAGGAGCTCAAGTTTATTGCAATGGCGTGGCCAAAGGCTATACCCCTGTCACGCTTTACTACACGCTAGATGAAGAAACAAAAAATCGGGGCGTGTTAAATACAGTGCCATGTGGATTGAAGTGGGTGAGCGGAGCCACAGCTAGAGCCAATAGCCAATTCAGTTTAAGTCAATTTCCTAATGGCGTTATCACGACAACGCCACGCCCTAATGAACCGAATGCCCATATAGATCACTCTTTTGCGTTGCAGCTTCAACAAAATAGGCAGATGAATCAAGTATTGCAAAATACTCAAGCAATCCAAGCTGAGCAAGAGCGTGTCAAACAGCAAAAGCAACAAGAAGATAATACACAATATCTCTGTAACCTTGGGCTTCTGAATCATCCTGGGTGCAAATAACTGATGCTTACCTGTAAAAACCTATTTGAGATAGCCGTTTACCGTTTAAGTGAAGATGATTACTACGAGAAAATGAGAAACCATATTTCTCAAAAAAATCAAGGCAAAGACTATCCAATAGACGAAGGCTATCTAAGAAATGAATACGGAGGTGACTGGAGATATAACGAAATTATTGGATTCCTTCGCTTCTATCGGTATGGCCAGAATCAAATTCGATGTGAATATTGGGAAACTGATGCGAAGAAAAAGGTTCGCACAAGGAAAAAACAATACTCACAGGTTTCAGATAGCTACTGTGCAGAAAAATTTTTCCCTAATTCTTCAAATGAAAAATTGTCTCAAACAATGAAAATCGCAGTAGAGCATTGTGAACAAAGATTAAAACGCCGCGTGCTAGATCGTGAGCTATTCGATGCCACCGTAGATTTAATCGATTGGAAGTCACTGTTGAGTTGAAATATAACAAGGCGCTGCTGTCGGATAAATTTTCCACTGCGCTTCAAATTTTCCGCAGAGCGCGGCGTTATGCCCCATTAACCCTCAAGAAGGATCGAATATAAAAAGTTAAAATCAGCGGCTATCGTTGGAACCTTTGGAATTGGGGTGGTTCTTACAAACACGCGAGCGCATTCGAGGATTTAGGCAAAGACTGTAAAGCCTATGCAAGAGCTGTTTTTGCAGTTGCGGAAGTGTCCATGCACCGGGGTGAGGCACAAGCCACGATGAATCAATGCACTGGATTTCCAGATCAAGAGAATAATCAACCAAACAGGTGGTTAAAGAAAGATGACATACTCATCAGGTAGTTTAATCAATCAAAAAAAATGGATCTTACTTTTTCATTTTATTATTGGTGCAATAATAGGCGTGCTTCTATTACATCCGTTGACGACAATGGTATTCTGGTACGAATACAAGGGCTTAATCGAATTTCCGGGTAACAGCCCGATAGAGTTTTTGATTCAGCGTTTAATTACTGAATTCAAGTTTGAATTAATGCCTATGAGCTTTGTGTTTGCACTGCTTGGCGGTATTGTTGGTCTATTGTTCGGTCTGTACCATATAAGACTGTCTGGCCAAAAAAATCTTGTCCGCTCTCTGGAACACGAGCTTGCTGAAGAATTACCCTTATTGATTGCCAGAGGCGAAAGTGAGCATCTTGAATTCAAATCCACGTATCGTTGGGATGTAAGACAACAGCGAACGAATCGCGCACTTGAGTCGATTGTCATCAAAACCATCGCCGGTTTTTTAAATCGCGAAGGCGGTACACTGCTAATCGGTGTTGAGGACAACGGCAATATCATTGGCATCGACTCTGACTTCCAGACATTGAAACACAAAAATAGAGACGGCTTCGAACGCGCACTGATGGATACGGTTAAAACCAGTCTAGGAGGAAACGCTTGCGCATTACTTCATTGCCGGTTCCACGATATTGAAAATAAAACCATCTGCCGCGTCATTGTCGAGAGCGCTGTTGAACCTGTTTATTATCATGAGGACAGCGTAGCACGGCTTATGGTACGCACAGGTAATAGTACACGAGAGCTGGATGCGCGGGAAGCACATGCCTATCTTTCCAGTCGAACAACAAAATCTTTTTCTTTATAGGTACACAATGAATACGCATTCGCATAACCACGACACTGAATCAATAGGTGATCGCCGCCTGGGATTCGCCATCGCTATCAATATGCTCCTGACATTAGCCCAGGTCGTCGGTGGTATTCTATCGGGCAGCCTTTCACTTATTGCTGATGCGCTGCATAATTTCAGTGATGCCGCCTCACTGCTCATTGCCTGGGTCGCCAGAAAGATCGGTCGTCAACCGGCCGATCATTTCAGAACCTTTGGTTATAAACGCGCTGAAATCATTGCTACATTAATTAATTTAGTCACACTTGTCCTGATTGGGCTGTACCTGATCTATGAAGCGCTATGGCGAATCTACGAACCACAGATTATTGAAGGCTGGATGGTTGTGATTGTGGCGGCGATAGCACTTGTGATTGATCTGGCAACCGCGTTTCTTACCTTCACCATGTCTAAGCACAGTATGAATATCCGTGCCGCTTTTTTGCACAATGTATCGGATGCACTGGCTTCACTGGGTGTTATTGTTGCCGGCACACTGATCCTTCTTTATGAGTGGTACTGGAGTGACACCTTAATAACATTATTGATAGCCGCGTATGTTTTGTACCAGGCAGCCACGATGTTACCAAAAACCATTCATATCCTGATGCAGGGAACACCGGAGGGCATTGTTATTGATGATGTCATCACAGCCATGCAGCAGGTAACAAATGTTATCAATGTTCATCACGTACATATCTGGCAACTTGACGAGCATCAGAATGCATTAGAAGCTCATGTTCTACTTTCTGATTATTCACAACTGGATAAAGTGAAGGGTGAATTAAAAACAGCGCTTGCACAAAAATTCTCCATCGGGCATTCAACACTCGAGTTTGAGATTAAAGAATGCAAATATGATCAGTGTTAACTTTTTTTTATATCGAAGCAAGTTTTAAATGAGTAATTGTGGAAGTGAAGAGTCTGTAATCATTCTTCATGACAGATTGCGTTATGTTCTAGGCATCGTATTTTAATGGCCAATTGTTATCTGATTATAAGAAACAAAAACGTCAGCAGCTCTTAAGGCTGTGATTGCAAAGAAGGACAAGGCATAACAAGGCGCTGCACTCGGACAAAATAAAGCTGCGCCGCTTCGCTTTGCATCTTTATTTTTCCGGTGAGCTTGGTCGTTAAACGCTAGCAACCCCTAGGAGAGATAGATGAAGAAAATTGGAATTTTAATAATGGCTGTGTTGCCATTGCTTGGGTGTCAGACTACTGGGCCTAAGGCATACACTGGCAATGCCCAGTCGATAGCTGCGACAAATTCAAAAAGTTGTAATTTCGACCAAATCACTGGCAAAGCGTATTTGATTGCTCCTGACTTCAAAGAATATGTTACCAATAGCTTCTTCTACGACTCCGAAAAGGAAAAGGTTTGGCAGCTTGATAAAGGTAATTACTCATCCTTGACTTCTCAAAGGTTCAAAATAGTTGAGACGGGGGTCGTTACTCAAGAAGACGTCAAGTCACGACAGCCATATCTTTCCAAATACAGATATAGTGAAGATGATATAAAAGGCATACCCTATGTAAGAGATAAAGCATTCTCATCCAAGTTGGTTACAGAAGACTGCTCAACTTATTATCTGAGTGGTGGAACCATTGTTAAATCTTTATTATCTAGCATCGTAAATGCAGATGGGACAAAAATTAATGAAGATGATGTATTAGCGTTTTATGGAAGTGAACCGTTAGCAACAAAAAGCATGGATGCTGTGATTGAGTATGACCGCTTTGAGAAAAGGCTTAAAGTAAAAACGCCATACTATGATGATATGCTTATCAGAGGTTCAATAAATGCCAAGGATCAATCAATATCACTTGTTCAGCTTTATATTGACCTTACTTTTTTCGATAAATGGGGATTTATTTCTAATGCCATTGACACAGATGGTGTAAGCCATGAAGTGGTAAAGATTTCAACTGACACAGACTGTAGTAACTCTGATATGTTTGGTTGTAAATTAACGGAGACTGTTGGAGTTACGATTAGTGAAGAGTTTTTGAATAAACACAGGGATGGTTTTGAGTTAAAACTTTTTGGTACTAAAGAACAAATCGTCAAAGTAACTGGCTATATGGTTGAAGGCTTTTTATCTGGAATGAGAAAAGCTAAAGAGCAACTAAAGTCTGGTGACTTTGGCGTTTAACAAAGCGCTGCTAGGGACAAACCTACGCTTCGCTTCTGTTTGCCCCAGAGCGCGGCGTTATCCTAGCTAAATCAGCTAAATGAATTGACAGTCCAATTCACCCAAAGGTCTGATTTAAACTCCATAAATTTGATCAATATTGACTCATTTATCACCCAATAAATCTAACTCAGTAATTAATTTACCAATTATTCCACTCATTTTTTATTACACTTAAATCACTCAAAAAACTCCACTTCCCCGCTCTCTATATAATACTGCGCGCCCACCACGGTCAACTCGCCGCTACCGATCAGCTGCTCCAGTATCCGTGAGCCTTGGCGTAGCTGGCCAACTGAGGCGCGTATGTTGGCGCGCACCGCATAGTGGGTTAGTGTTGCCTTATCCTGCGATCCTGGCATCTCAAGCAGTGTGCTGATCCCAGGGGCGATCCGTGACACGATCGACTCAAGATTGGGCGAAGTACTGGTGCTGTCACTAGTCAACTGATCGAGCGTCGCTGCGATCGCGCCGCACTGTGAGTGACCCAGCACGACAACCAAGGGCGTACCAAAGGTCGCTGCCGCAAACTCGATCGAGCCGATCTGCGAGGGCGCGACTATGTTACCCGCCACGCGGATCACAAACAGATCGCCCAGTCCCTGATCAAACACCAGCTCCGCTGGCACGCGGGCGTCGGAGCAGCCTAGGATGATCGCCATCGGGTTTTGCTCGGCTTGCAGCTGTACCTTTTTAGGTACTGGGTCACTGCCCTGCTTGAGTTGTTCGGTAAAGCGCTGGTTGCCTTGCTTTAAGCGCTCAAGTGCGGCTATGTGATTCATGGTTCGCATCCTGTCTCT
>OJBO01001164.1_pt1 | contig 10603 bp, 10 predicted proteins | sample 1590461 | NCBI WGS metagenome assembly OJBO01 (sample SAMN05416836, study PRJEB24817) | seawater metagenome | isolation source: Sea water | place: Canada:Atlantic | collected 2013-07 | reverse complement strand
AGATGTGTATAAGAGACAGACATAGTGGTAGTGACCAAAGCGCTGTACGACGCCGACGGATTCCGCCGAGACTGTGTAAAAACTGCTGTAGCCCAGATACACCGCGAGCGCGATGACAATACCCAAAGCAATCTGACGCGGTGAAATGGGTATGTCCGGCAATGATTGTTCAAACTTATCGTTCATGGCTGTTTCCTTTTCTTTGATTGCTTAGGTGGCGCGGTTTTGGCTGAATGGCGCTAGCTGGTGGTGGCATCGGAACCGATCTCCAATACGTTGTTTCCCAAGTACTGATGCGGAGGAATAATCAGGTTGGTAGGGGCCGGCACCCCTTTAAATACCCGCCCGGCCAGATCGAACTTGGAGCCGTGACAGGGGCAGAAGAAAAGTGCGTGCTTCACCTCTGCTCTGCCATCCGGCTCATAGTTGGGTACACACCCCAAATGGGTACAAATACCCACCGCCACAAAGATATCGTCCCGGATACTGCGAACGGCATTCCTGGCGTAATCCGGTTGTTGATTAACGTCGGAATCGGGATCTCTTAATTCGCCGCTATGCTCTTCCAGAGCCAGGTTTTTTTAAATTTTCGGCAGTGCGCCGAACGACCCACACAGGTTTTCCCTGCCACGCCCCGGTAATCATGGCACCTGGGTCAATTTTGCTGATATCCACCTGTACCGGAGCTCCGACAGATTTGGCCTTGGCACTGGGATTCCAGGATTGAACAAAGGGCGTGGCGACTCCGACCACACCCGCACCTGCAACAAAGGAGGTGGCTCCTATCAGAAACCGGCGCCGAGGTTCATTCACTTCAGTCATTTCATGCCTCTCCTCTGCCTATTTTCTGCATAACCACTGTGGCAATGGACTGCGCATCAGACTGATTCGCCCGTAATAAACCTGGCGTATCCAAGGTACCGCCTTGATTGCGGTAACCAAAAGCGATACATCGATCAACGCCAAGATCCAAAGGGCGGCAGACACCGAGCAATATTTCCGGTCGCAGGTGCGATACAAAAATGCGCAAACGAATGTCATCGGGAAACAGGTTTATGCGGGTAGCCACATCGCAGACATAAGTCTTCTCATAGGGATCTCGCGGCTGCCGGAAGCGACCCGGTTCTAACAGGTAAGTTATGCGGCATTGAATACCTTGTTTAGATAAAGTGCGTTTTACTTCCTGACAAACGCCTAATTGATAGGCACCTACCGCGACAAGTTGTACCGGTGCACCGTCAGTCTTATCCAACGTCAATGCGCCCTGTTCTGCCAACTGGGCTGCCTGCTTGGGTGTGAATGCTGTAACAACGTCATTTTTGGGAATCGTCATCCCCCAGATTTGACCCTGGGTCTGGTAACAGGCATCGAGGCAGGCGACCGCACTATTGGCATCGGCGGGATACACAACTCTCGTCATATCGCTCATTTCCCCCAGCAACACCTCGCCAAAGGCGGAATCCTGATGGGATTGTTCATTCTTGCCGTTCTCCCATAAGTGCGAGGTGGCAATCACCGGCACCGACAGCCAGCCCGGCGGGCGCCCCAGCGCTTTTTGATGGCGCGCAAAAATGATTTCCTGGCGCAGCGCACCGATCATTTTCATGGCGAAGGCTTCATAGCTCACCACCAGGTTCAGACCGCCTTTGTTTCCCAGCGCCGCATTTACGACCGCCTCTTCATTGAGTGCGGTAATCACCGAGCCGTGAATGGATTCGGCCACACCCTGTTCCGGCTTCAGCACCCGGTGCTTAAGCAGATCAAGCGTCTTGCCCATGCGATTACTGCGCAGCTCATCCGGGTTGCCGATCCGCACCCGCCTATCGGGATTAGCGAGGTGCCATTCACAAAAGCGTGTGTCCACCGCTGCCATCGGGGATGTCGGGTCACCCTCGGTATGCCATTGTGGCTCTGTGGGAGATTGAAGCCTGACGTTGCGCATACACAGGGCATGGTGTTTTTCCGGCACTCGATTATCCGCCTCATGCTGCGCAATTTGTGAGATAGCCAGTTCCAACTCACTTCGTGGAAGAAATAATTTGGCCGCGTGTTCGTTAAATAGGTTGCGGGAGCGTTCATCGCTACCGGGGTTACCCGGTAGCGGTGTGCCATGAGCAGCATTGGTACCGGCGCCGTAGAATCCGTAGCCTTTTTCCGTTTCAGCAATCAGATATGGCAGTTTCACCGGATAGTGCATATGGCCTTCACGGATGTGCGCACTGCAGGCTTCGAGCCGCGCTTCGGATTCAAAAATTCCCCAGATAAACGCCGCCGGATCACGCCCGTCGATGGCGATGGGGTGAAAATCATTCTGTTCCAGGTGCTCGTAGAACCAGGACAAACCGCCTTGCTGGTACATGGTGGAGCGCTGGTCAATTCGCCTGCCATTGGCAATCATCACCGGTGTCACCAGCCCGCAATCCTCGGCGCGCCACCAGCGGCTGGCCCAGTCGCTACCGCGCTGTTCTTCAAAAGCACCGTCACTTAGAAATGCCACTAGCCGTTCCCCGGGCAGCGGCATATGCACATATTGCAGTTCGGCAAAACCCAGATAGCCGCCTTCAATCATTCCACCAGCGGTGTGCGGATTTACATGGCTACCCAGAGGAACGCCGGGGCGACCATCATCCGTTATGGCGTAGCTGTAAAAATCCTGCGCTAGCTGTGTCAGCCCCTGTTCACTCAACGGATAGCGTTCAGACTGCTCCGGATAGAGGTTTTGCAACAGCGCGTTGACCGCATCGATGGCGGCCACACAGTGCCCCTGTCCCATCAACCAACTGCGGGTGATACCGGCCAGGCGATTGGCAGCCATATAGCCCACATAGGCAGGCACCATATTCAGGGAACCGCCGGTATGCCCCTGAGGGTTAGTTTTAAAATCTGATGCCCCGAGTGCGCTGCCTCTGAAATCCACTCTGTTGCTATAGGTCATATGCACCACCAACCACATGGACGCACTGGCCAGGCGATCTGCGGCAGACAATATGTCCAGCACTTCATCGATCTGTTTAAAACGCCCTGTACACAGCAGTTGCTGACAAAGATCGAACACTCTCACCTGCGTTTCATCCCGGTGTTGGATCACGCCATAACCTTTCGACCAGCGCGCAAAGGCAGGATATGTATCACGATATAACTTTGCGCGCTGTTGTGTCCGATGATCGTTTTGTTGATCTATGGCATACATAGAAATTCCTCAATCAGCCAACGACTGAAATTTATTCTCAAAAGACAAGTGGTGTTGTACGGATCGCAACATGGCCGCTGCCTCATCGGCGACCACTACCCAACACTGCACCGGCGATGCCGGTGACGATAAAAGTAGTGGTAAAGGGGAGCGAGCCAGGGGATCTTTTAACGCGATGCCTAAGTGGGAAAGACCGGACAACAAACGACGGCAAATATCGATGTTGTTTTCCGCAATACCGCCGCTAAGAACGACACCGTCCAGCCCGCCCAGAATGGCGAAATACGCGCCCAGTGCTTTCTGGAATCGATAACGGAAAAAATCAAACGCCAGTTGGTGTTGCGGCTGTTTACTCGCAAACAAATCCGCCATGTTATCGATTCCGCCGGACAGACCCCGCCAGCCGGATTCGTGATTTAAAACATGATCAGTCTCTTCCGGCGTCCACCCCTCCTGCCGCTGCAACCAGGTCAGTAATCCGGGATCGATATCACCGCTGCGCGTGCGCATCAACAACCCTTCATTGGGTGTAAACCCCATGGTGGTATCGACCGGTTTGCCATCGCGGATGCCAGCCATGGAACAGCCGCTTCCCAGTTGCGCAGTCACCAGGGTGTAGTGTTCGATATCGGGATTCACTGTCTCCCACTGTTTGACCATGGACTCATGAGCAAAACCGTGAAACCCGTAACGGCGTAATCCATATTTCTCAGTGAGCGCGACGGGCAGTCCATAAATCTGTGACAGCACCGGCAGGTCGCTGAAAAACTCACTATCGAAAACCGCAAAAACGGGAATGGAAAATCGGGTATTCCGAAGCTGCTCAATCAGTTCAATGGCCGCCTTATTGTGCAGTGGCGCCAGTGGTATCAGGGTTTGCAGTTGCCGAAAATTATCGTCGTTGATGGGTATAGGTTTATGATATTCAGAGCCCCCGTGTACGACTCTGATAATCACCGCGCGAACAGCATGATTTGTCAGCACATCGGTCAGCCAAGGGGGCGCGCCAGGATAAGTCTGCGCAGCTGATTGGCCGACACCTGCTTGCCCAATAGCAACAGGCACCGTTGCACCCGCATATTCAAGCGCCGAGACGTTATGCGTGCTCCACTTGATGGATGAACTACCCGGATTCAACACCAACAGAACCGGTTTGTCATAGCGCGGCAAACTGCTCATCAGCTGGATAATCAGTCGGATGACTGCAAGCGGTTATAAATGGCCGCCAGCAACCACCCGGCGATACCCGCTGACACTGACCAAGCCACCAGTCCCACAACAACGCCAGTGAATGTCAAATGCCAACCCATCTCATTCAGTTGCATATGCACCATTTCTCCGGACATGGACAACATCATGGAAGGCATTAACATCACCAGCAGACTGCAAGCCAGCCACAGTATCGCCGCGGTAATCGCGCTGGCCATCCCGAATTGGAACGCATTAAGTGTCATGATTATTCCTCCGTTTATGGTGGTGTATCTGTGAGAAATTAGTGTCTCTACAAATCCCCGAACCGGTTGGCAGACTGCGCCATACGCATCATTTCGTGCTCCTCCAGCGACCGGAGTGATTCCATCAACTCTTTGGCAGAGGGGATCTCCGCCCTGGAGGCGAGATAGCGATACAGTTCAATCACCTGCTGGTGTTGATCGACTATCACCTCCATGATTTGCGTCGCATCCAGCTCGGCAAAGGGGGCGTCGCAATGCGCATGCCGAACGATGGGGTGCTTTGCCACATATTCGTAACACCAGGTGTTCAGTGCATGCTTGTCGCCTGAGGTTTCAAACCCGCTGACTACCTTGGTCAGTGCCTTCTCATGATCGGACAGATACGCAAGGATCATCCGGGCCCGTTCATCCATATTCTTGTCCGCACAGTGGGATAAACACTGGCTGAGGTGTTGGTGAAATTCCCGAGTCCAGTGCAGCACATCTTTTAAGGTTTCAATTTGCATAACTTTTTCTCCGCTGTGGATTATCTCTTCGATTACAGGCGCAAAATATCGCGATAACCCGCCACATTCACCGCAAACGCGGTGTGCTCCTGCAAGTGCACCCGAAGGGCTTCAAGGGCTTCCGGGTCACCGTGAATCAGTTGAATTCGAGTAGTATCGGTCAGCGCTGACTGCTGTAACCACTGGGTCAGTTCGAGGTAGTCTGCGTGCCCCGACAAACCTGAGATGACTTTGACAGTGGCTCTCAACGGTACCCAGCCTCCGTGGATTTTCACCGCATCAACACCCTCCAGCATTTTTGCGCCGCGAGTGCCGCCCGCCTGATAACCGGTAAACAGTACCGTGGTTTTAGAACTGCCTAACAGGCGTTTGAAGTGGTGGAGAATACGACCTCCGGTAGCCATGCCGCTGCCAGCGATAACAATATGGGGGAAAGCCTGTCCGGCAATCGCCTTCGATTCGTCCACCGTGCGGGTATAGGTCACGCCATCGCATAGGCGGTAGCATTGCTCGTGACTCAACCGGTGCTGATCACTGAACTGGCAGAAAATATCCGATACTTTGATCGCCATGGGGCTGTCGAGATAGATGGGCATTTTGGGGATATCGCCCTGATCCATCAGGGTCGCCAACAGATGTTGCAAGGCCTGCGCCCGCCCTACCGCAAAGGCCGGGACTAGCAGCACGCCGCCGCTTTTGGCGACACGGTTAACAATTTCCGCCAACTGCTGAAACGGATCTTGGGTGTCGTGCCGGCGGTTGCCGTAAGTGGACTCCATCAACAGCAGATCCAGCTCCGGCAATGGTCGAGGGGGGGTCATCAGCACATCATCGAAGCGACCGACATCACCAGAAAAGCCGATTCGTTTCCCTTCCGCTTCAACGATAATGCTGGCGGCGCCGAGAATATGACCGGCAGGCTGTAAATAAAAACGGATATCCCCGACCTCGATCTGTTCATCAAACTCCACAGACTGAAATAGCCTCATGCTGGCTTCCGCCGTTTGACGGTCGTAAAGCGGCTCAGGGTGCGCGTGCTTGCCCAATTTATGTTTGCTGTAATACTTAGCGTCTTCCTCCTGGATATGGCCGCTGTCGGCCAATAAAATCTGACACAGGGCCTTAGTGGCGTGATGGGTAAACACCGGGCCGCGAAAGCCGCGCTTGTATAGCACCGGGATATAACCGGAGTGATCCAGATGTGCGTGAGTGAGCAGCACCGCATCCAGTTTGTCGATGTCCAGGGGCAAGGTTTGCCAGTTGCGTTCCCGCAGCCACTTGTAGCCCTGGAACAAACCGCAATCGACTAATACGGTTGTCGTTTCAGTTTCCAGCAGAAATTTTGAGCCGGTAACGGTCTCGGTGCCGCCGACAAAGGTAATTTTCATAATGATTTTCCTGGCAATTTAAGCATGCTGATAACGGGCGCAATCAGTTGCGACGTAATATCAATAACATTGGAAGAATGGGGGATGGTATTGGATGTGACCAGTTGGCTCAGGCCTGAGGCCAGTAAGGTTTTATCGGAGTGATCGGCAAATATGCCGTGCACCGCCACGCACTGAATGTTGTCGATACCTTTGGACCGAAGTGTTTTAACGCATTCCAGGATTGTTTGCCCGCTGGAAATAACGTCGTCGATAATCACTGCCGTTCTATCCCTGACTTCGTTGATGTCGGGCAGCATCACTTCGACTTGGCGATCCCCGAAGCGCTGCTTTTCTCCAATCACAAAAGGATGTTGACTAAAGGCAGCAATCTCAGCAACCCATTGCTCGCTTTCGCTGTCGGGCCCTACCAACAGTAGGTTGCTTTGCGTTTTGAGCCAGTGCGCCAATGCCGGAGCCCCTTGCACAACACGACTGGGTATGGAATAGATTTCATCCAGGGAATGATAGCGATGCAAATGTGGATCGACCGTAACCAGCCAATCAGCATGTTGAGAAAGGGACTTGGCAAAAATACGTGAAGTAACCGCTTCCCCATCAACAAAACGGCGATCCTGACGCATATAACTGAGGTAAGGCACCACTAACCCCACTTGCGACGCTCCCAGCTCCCGCAGTGTTTCCAATAAAAACAACAACGGCAGATATTTGGTGTTGGGGTGTGACAGGTCAGCCAGAACAATACAGGCGCGATTTTCTACATCAGATTGAATACGCAGATAGGACTCCCCATCGGGAAACTGCCGAGCGTTAAATTCGCCAGGTTGACCACCAATCGCTTTACTGAGTGACTCAACCAACGGATGATTGTTTAGGGAAAACATCAACGGAGGTTTATTGTTCACTGCCATCGCCTCGCTCATCGTTCCTTCTCGATCATAAAAATTGTCGATTGGCGATAAAAATCCATCGCATATTGTTGCTCTCCGATCGTATCGGAACAGAGCGTAAATAAAGGTTGTCCGACAGTGATCTTGTCGCCGACGCAGGTATGAAGACGTAACCCCGCAGCTGCTGTCGCCGGAGCACCTGCCAGCTTCGCCAGACGCGCGAGTTGACGATTGTCAATAGCGGTAAGTGTGCCCGCTGCTGTGGCCGCTTCGGTATGTTGGTAGCTGGCGTCAGGCAGGGCTTTCATCCCACCCTGCGCGGCCAAAATGCGCTGGAACTGCTGCCAGGCTTTACCTTCATCCAAAATCGCGATTGCTCTTTCCAGCCCTTGTTCATAACGCTCTTGATAAGCAAGTGAAAACAGATGTGCAGCCAGAAACAAGGCTCGCTCCCGAAGATCCTGCGGTGCATTTTCCTCGCACTGCAATACCGCCAGCACATCCCGCGCCTCTTCTACTGGGCCGATACCAAGCCCAACCGGTTGGCTACCATCCGTAATAAGGCAGCGAATTTGAATACCACAGGCAGCTCCCACCTGGGTAAAAAGTGAGGAGAGCCGCTCGGCGTCTTTTTGCGAACGCACCTTAGCGGTAGGGCCAACGGGAATGTCTATCACCGCATGCGTGGAACCAGCAGCGATTTTTTTAGATAAAACCGAGGCGATCAACTGCCCTTCACCATCCAAATCCAGGGCCCGTTCAATGCGAATCAACAAATCGTCGGCAGGACTCAGGTTGACAGCTCCACCCCAAACAAGACAGGCATGGGTTTCAGCCACTACGCGTTGAATCTCATTGAGCTCCAGATTGACGGTAGTCAATGCCTCCATGGTATCCGCAGTACCGGCAGGAGAGGTGATCGCCCGCGACGAGGTTTTAGGGATGGTGAGTCCCACAGCGCTGACAATGGACACCACGAGCGGTGTGGTGCGGTTGCCCGGCAGCCCACCGATGCAGTGTTTATCAAGAACCAGGGCTTCGTCTGGCCAGTTCAGCCGCTTACCACAGGCCACCATGGCCTGGGTGAGACTGATGATTTCATCTACGTCTAAACGGCTACCCGCGCACACACTGAGGAAGCTGGCGATTTCGATATCCGAATAGCGGTGGTCGCCGATGTCCTCGACAATAGCGGTAATCTCTTGATCACTGAGTTTGTGTCCAAAGATTTTTTTGCGCACGGCGGCAAGTGATGTCACTACCGGTGCGTGGTCGACACTAACCGCGGCGCCATCATCGACGTCCAAGCGCTGCATGGCACTTTTAGACAACCCTGCACTCCCGGAACTCAGTACCTGTTCGTCCACCACATTCAGCGTGGCGATAACGCTGTTTTCCCCGTACCGCAGCATGACACGGCTGTTGGCAGTGAAACCTTCAGAGCGGCAGATGTGACAATCACTGCGCATATACACCACCGGTTCCTGGTGGGTGTCGATGCCCATGTCGATCACCTTAAGTGTGTTAATTTGATCCATTAGCATTTCCTGAACAACAAAATTTAGCCATTGCCTTTCTTTCAGTGGCCAGCAGGCTTTCTCCACCACCATTTTTAATGGTGATGTTCATTATCCTGACTCAGGTGCACAACCTGCTTTCGTTTTTTAGATCCCAGAAATAGTTGCTCGCCGATAGCGATTAGCATCATTGTGACAACGGCCACACCCAACACAAATGGGTCTGAATTCAACTTCACCCAAACAAACCCGCTTAGTGCAAGCAAATCTAATATAATCGCAGTGACGGGAACCCAGCTTTTAGCTTTAACATCGTCCAACAAGTAGCGCAGAACACCCCAATGAATGGCGATATCCATCACTAGATAGAAAACGATGCCAAGTGCTGCTATACGGGAAAGATCAAAAAACGCTGTGAGCACAAGACCGAGTACCACGGTGTATACCAATGTATGTTTCTGAATGCTGCCAGGCATACCGAAGTGTCGGTGAGGCACCAACTTCATCTCTGTTAGCATCGCGAGCATCCTGGAGACCGCAAAAACACTGGCAAGAATCCCACCCGCCGTCGCAAGCATGGCAATCGCAACAGTGAACCACACGCCATACTCACCGAGTGCGGGTCGAGCGGCTGCAGCCAGGGAATAATCACGGGTTTCGATAATCTCACTGAGTGAGAGGTTGCTGGCCACCGCAAAACCAACCAATGTATAGATGACGACACAGGCAGCAATCGAAATAACAATGGCGCGACCAACATTGCGGTGTGGATCGATCACCTCGGAACCACTATTGGTAATAGTGGTAAAGCCTTTGAATGCCAGAATCCCCAGCGCTGTGGCGCCGAGGAAATTACTGGCTGAACCGGTCTCGCTTACATGGTCAAAGTCCACTGCCAGGCTATCAGCTAACCAGATGCCGACGAGACCAAAGATTAGAATTCCACCAATTTTCAGTAGGCCGATAAACCCTGCAACCCCTTGAATCAACCGATTACCCAACAGGTTCACAATGAACGCCGCCAGAATTAGGGAGACGCCGAGTATAGGAGTCATTTGCCCTGAAGGGTCACCGCCAAATAATTGCATGGTGTAAGAACCGAACGTACGCGCTAGAAAACTCTGCGCGATGACCATCGAAAAATACATAAGTAGTGCATTAAATGCAGTGGGCAACCGATCGCCATAGGCCTTATGCAGATACATTCCAATACCCCCTGCTGATGGGTAGGCATTGGATATTTTGATGTAAGAGTAAGCGCTGAAACCAACGATGATTGCGGCCGAGAGAAATGCCAATGGGAACAATGCACCAGTCATCTCTGCCATTTGACCGGTTAGCGCGAATATTCCCGCCCCGATCATCACCCCAGTCCCGAGCATCACCGTACCTGACAGAGAGAGGCTACCCTCGTCATAATGTGTCGAACGATCGTCTTTTTCCTCCATTCATGCCCCCTTAATATAATGGTCAGCCCTCTTCCTGGGCATTCGTTGCAAGGTATACAGGATGCTTAAAACTGCATTTCTCAACAGACTGCTAGTCATATCGACAGGTTCCAACGTCAATTGGCCCCTCACCAGATTAATTTCCGAGACACCTAATCGACTGTCTCTTATACACATCTCCGAGCCCACGAGACTAGGCATGATCTCGTA
>OJBO01001162.1_pt1 | contig 10612 bp, 8 predicted proteins | sample 1590461 | NCBI WGS metagenome assembly OJBO01 (sample SAMN05416836, study PRJEB24817) | seawater metagenome | isolation source: Sea water | place: Canada:Atlantic | collected 2013-07 | reverse complement strand
GAGATCATGCCTAGTCTCGTGGGCTCGGAGATGTGTATAAGAGACAGATCATGCACACGCTGAATATAATTTTTATGCAACCAATTATCATCATCACAAAATAAAAAAATATCATATTGTGCAGCAGACATCCCTTTTTCCCTCGCAAAAGACAATCCCGGTTGGGTTTCGTCTACAACTAACATAGGTGAAGGGGCTCCTAAATTATTCCAAGTATTTTTTGAAATCAATACAGTAGAGTCTGTGGAATTGTTATTAACTAAAATAATTTCCCATTTTAAAGAAATTGATACTTCTTGTCTAGCGAGATACTCAAGAGTTTTTTTAATCCTATTGGCACTATTATAACAACAAAGAATAACACTAACCCCTTCTATTGATCTATCCATTTCTTTTTAAATTTTTGAATTTGTGATTCATTATAAAAAGTAGTGATATATTTTGAGCTATAAATAGTATTTATTTTTTCCAATGGTAACTTTAAGTTTGTTTTCACTTTTTTATTAAGTTTACCTGACCCCCTTGATGCAGTAATATTTTCATTTTGCAGCACATAGTTTCCCTTGCCTAAATAAACATTCATGGCATCATTATAGATATGGTTCAATTGCTCAAGTTGTAGTATTAATATATCAGCCTTCTTGGTCTTATAGGTCTGAAACCCAATATTTGAATCAAACTTTTCATTAAAAACATTTAGACTGGTAAATTCCAAAAAGTCTGTTTCAAACCAATTTTCAGAATATGTGAAGTCTGAATTAGTTAAAAATGAAATGATACTTTCAGCTGGCACTTGCGATATATCGTTAACATCAAAGACATGTTGCCAAGTCTGAAATAGCCCAGAGATATCTCTTGCAACGGGGTCTCTGGTTAGTGATATTATTTTTATTTTCCACTGCCTTTTTTTTAATAATCGAAAAATTTTATCGGCATTATTGAGATTATTTTGAAAAATCTGATGATCATTTTTAAATTTATTTAACCAAGTATCTCCCAAGAAATGAATATGATGTATTTCTTTATAAGGAAATTGCTTTTTAAGAGAGTTGTAAACCGATGATGAACCTACTTTACTCAGCGTATATATTAAAATTAAATCGTTATCGAGCCCAAATTTGGTGTGGTATTGTTTTTTTGCATAGCCATAAAATTTCAGAACCTTTTTTTTAAAAAACGTTTTAATGCTTTTATGAAAGAGTTTAATTCTATCTATTACCGATAATAACCGATGGAACCTTTTTATCAATTCCTCTTTTTCCTTATTATCAATATTTGTTTTGTTTATTTTAGAGACCCAAAATTTAATGACATTATTCACGCTATCTTTTGAAACCAATCCCCATGAAATTACTTCTTTTAAAATAATGGAAATCTCTTTGAAATAAACTGGGTTTTCAGCCAAGTTAAACGTTGTAGCTTGATTGTGCTTTCTATATGAGGTCATAATAATATCTGTATAGTACAAATCTTTGTTTCTAAGAATATTTACCCACAACCACCAATCTCCACAAATCCTAAATCTATTCAATTTCTCCAGCACTATACTATTCAACGCTTTTTTTAAAAAAAGAATACTGCTTCCATTTCTAAAACTGTTAGTTTTAAGCATATTATCACAAATTATCTTAGCCCCATGATGACTGCCTTTAGTAAAGGGTATAAAAACATCATCTTGACCCTCTCCAAATATATTAATGCCAGAAGAAAACATACCCAACTTAGTATCAGCTTTTCCCGCAAGCATATATGTTTCTAAAAAACTTAAATCATTAATATCATCACTCTCAGCAATCCAAACATATTCGCCCCTAGCAAGATTGATCCCTTTTTGCCATTGTTTAAAGGGGCTACCGGAATTTTGCGAATTGATTATTAGGTGCGATACCTTAGGGTGGTTTTTGTAGTTTTTTAATATTTCTTGACTACCATCGGTTGAAGCATCGTCCAGAAGTATTACCTCAAAGTCCTGAAAGGTTTGCCCAAACACAGTGTCCAACCGTTGTTGTAGATAGGGTTTGTGGTTGTAGTTAGGGATTAGTATGGATACTTTTGGGGTCATGAAGTCGTTAAAGCTTTTTTTGTGGCCTCTAGATACCCTTTCCCATATTTAATGCAAGGTTCCAGATGATTGCCCTCGGCCCATTCATTCATGGCATTGATAAATATAAAATTTTCTTCACGGGAAAAGGGTTCAAATTTTTGTACTATTTCCTTTAGCCATTGAAAATATAATTGGGGGCTACTCCCTAACGCTATAACGCCCTGGCCCCCTTTCCGAGCTGTATTGTCCCAAGAAGGGGTTACGCAACGATACAGTTTATAATCGGGTTTTTCCCTTTCTATACAATCCTTCACTCCCTTTTTAAAATCTCTTAAATCCAATTTTTGTTTTCGAGATTTTTTCACTCCCATTTTTTCAAAGAAAGAAGGACTCCGTTTTAGTTTGTGCTTAATTACCTTATGTGGTGAAAACTCTACCAAAGCATCAAAATTGATTGTTTCCGGGTTTACATTATTATTAAAACTTTCGGCCACACATAAATACAGGTCTTTAAAACCATATTCCTTTACCGCGATTTCTCGCCATAAAGTGGCTGTTTTTTTCATCTCTGGAAATAAATCTTGACGATAGACCATAAACACAGGGCATCCATCAACTTTTATATAGCGTTCATCTGAAAAAACAGATTCACAAAGCCACCTAATATGAGCGGCATCATCATCTAAACTATACTCTTGTTTTATTAAAATTTCATTGTCAAGCCCATCCCATCTTCTCGTCCAGTTTTCATTGGCCCAACACAACATAAAAGGCATATCCAAGTCTTTTTGTTTTAACATTCCATCTAAAGGTTGGTCCAATAGCCGTTTTCCATTAAACCAATAATGATAATAGCAGAATCCATATATACCGTGTTCTTTGGCAATAGTAGCTTGTGCTTCTCTTGCTTGGGGCAAACGCAGATCATAAAACCCTAAATCTGTTGGTAATTGAGGTTGGTAGTGGTCTTCAAATAAAGGAGTTGCTTTTGAAACATTGGTCCATTCTGTAAAACCTTTTCCCCACCATCTATCATTTTCTGGTATGGGATGGAATTGCGGCAAAACAAAAGCGATAGCTCTTATATCTTTCATAAAACAGGCTTTTGGGCTACTATAATTTCTCGAAACTCTGCTCGTATTCCATAGGTGAGATCATCATAATATACAATTTTACAGTCTCCGCCTGTGTGTTGTTTAATAAAGTCTACAATATCATATCCCCAATGCATCGTTACTGGAGACCCTTGTTTACTTACTGGGTTTCCATGCCATTCGGGTTCAAAGAGAAAAACAGGTTCTCCATTAGCGCCTTTATTAGCCCATCGCTCCGTTAGATTAAACCGATTAATTAAAGGAACAGAAAAAATATGTGCTCCTCCTGGCTTTAAGGTTCGATAGATTTCTTTAAAAGCCTTATCTGGCTCGTAGATGTGTTCCATAACATCTGAGGTAACCACCAAATCAAATTCATCATCAGCAAAGGTTTGTTGCTCTAAGTCTTCATTTCTAAAGCCTTTAACCATTGCTCCCAAAGTTTCATTTGGGAAGTATTGCGATTCTGTATAGTTATTACAGTGTTTTTTTAAAGTAACGCTATGCCCTCTTTTACCGGGTGAAGATTCGTGTATTTTTAAATTTTTCCAATTAGGATACTCGTTTTTTATGGTTAGCATTAAAGCACGTTCCCTAGGAATACATTTACACTTTGAACATAGAAAATTATCCCTCAACCAAGAATTCCTAGCTATAAAAACCACCTCTTTTTCACAGCAGGGGCAAAAGCCTTTTTGTTTGAAGAAAAAAGAGCCTATCCTATTTTCATAGATTGCTGTAATTTTTTTCTTTATGTAAGATTTTATTTTTTTTTTCAAATTATAAAAACTTTTTTAACCTATTTAATCCGCTACGGTTATCCTCAAATTCATATTGCAACAGTTTAATATCAATTTGAAATTTTTTTTCAACCATTCTTTTTCTAGTTGTAGTATAAAAAGTTGAATAATCACTTTTTCTTTTACTCTTATTTTGGAATACATTAAATTCTTTATTAATTCCAAGGTGTTCAATGACGATTTTTATATCAGATTGAAAGTTTTCAAACTTACCTATAAAATCTGGCTTGTAGACCCCTTCAAAATCAAAGAAATCTGTTTGGGGTAAAAGATGATCTCCAAGATAACGATTTGTAGTATTATCTGTTAATATTTTTTCAAACTGTTTTTTTTTAGAGATATAGTTCTTAAAACTTCCAGAAATTTTCGAAAATTCTTTTATCCAATTATAATCAGAATAAGCTCGATCCCAAGGATTTCTAACAAAAGTAAATTTATAATAGGTATTCCATTGCTCTTCTGTCACAAGGCCTGTCTCCAATAATTGCGAAGATGTTGCGTGCTGCATATGTAACTTCCGTTTTGGGCACCATCCAAACAAGCGCTCGTAATCTGGATTGTCATAATGAAATTTTACACCAGGATGGAAAAAGGAATTAATACTTGTCCCCGCAGTTTTTGGAATATGGATAAAAATACATTTATGCTCGTGAGAAATCATACCTTCCAATCATTACAATCCCAGCCTAGCAGGAGTTCCACTTTATTGATATCATTCATATATTTATTCAGTAAATAGGATTTACTTTTTGCATCTATTTCAGAACTATATTTAATATTATGCGATTTTTTAAAATTAAAGTTATAGTTATCATTTGAAACATTAAGGAAGCTAAAAATTTTTCGAAGATAGGTTTCTTGCTCGCTTAAGAAATCCTCATACTTTATAAACAAAAGCTGATTCCGATCAAAATATTTGAACAGATTTTCAATCTGCTCGATATAAAACCCCCTTTCTATATATGAAGAAATTTTATTTTGGGGTTGGTTCAATTTATTTTCAGAAATACAAGTATAAAAATTCCTTACTTCATTATTTCTGGAAATTTCCATATTCCAATGTGAAAAAGCTCTATCAATTGGATTCCTTAATATTACAATTAGTTTAATTTTGTTATTGTATTCGAAAATTCGTTTAATTGAATCTTTCCACCAAATATATATCGGTGTTGACTCCCCAAACACTTTTTTCTTTTCTGAAAAGTTGAAATGTTTGTGATATTCTCTATAATCGATTTTTCTGGTCCTGAAATATCGTTCATTATCAAAAAAATGAATCTCTTTAATTTTTCCCATTCCAATTTCGCTATGTTGCCGAAGATAAGAATCTAGAGCAGTAGTGCCAGATTTTTGAACACCAGCCACGATAAAATCGATTCTATTTTTTTTAAAAAAATTGTTTTTAAACATCAAATTGCTCTATATTTTTAAAGGTAGAACTCAATAAAAAAGGAGGCCAAATTTCCTCTTCGTGAATAACCTGGAATTTTAAAATATCATTCATTCTAAGTAGCGGGGCTTTTATTCTGCCTTTTGCTACCAATAAATTAATGGAATATATGCCTTTGGATAATTGTAGCCTGTTGTGTTCAACTGTAAATTCAATGATGTTATCCCTCATCCCAATAATAGAATTTTCACTTTCCAAGTTTTCTTCAAGTATAGCAACCGGACGCTGTTCCTTATCGAATATAATAATCTTGAATGTTGGGATAAAATCAATTGGTTTGTTCAATTGAAATTTAAAATGTAGTTGCAAATCCGAACCCCAATCTATTTTCGCGATTTCAGTTGTTTCTGGTGTATTAAATAATTTTACGCTTTCTAGTGATAAACTTCCATCATCAAAAACTACACTTTTTTCGTTATCTGCAAATCGGGTATAATAAAGATCAATTGCTTTAGATACATCCTCCCCTTGAAACTTTGCGTTTCCTTTATCCATCAAGATAATTTGGTTACAGATACGTGAAACCATTGGCATACTATGCGACACAAACACAATGGCGGTTTTAGGTAAGATAGTATCTATCTGTTTAAAACACTTTAGCACAAACCCCAAATCCCCCACGGCAAGCACCTCATCAATAATCAGCACATCGGGCTCCATCTGTGCCGCCACGGCAAAGCCGAGGCGTACCTTCATCCCACTGCTGTAATTCTGTACGGGCATGTCTATAAACTCCCGGATTTCGGCAAAGTCTATAATCTCTTCTATTTTTTCGTCAATTTCCTTTCGGGTAAAGCCCAAAATAGCACCATTGTTATAAATATTTTCCCTACCGCTAAGAATCATATTAAAACCTGCACCAAGTTCTATCAAGGCGCCTACCCTACCCTTAATAGTCACTTTTCCTGCGTCCGGATTTATAAGGCCGTTCAAAATTTTAAGCAAGGTTGATTTTCCGGCCCCGTTATGGCCTATGAGTCCCAGACATTCCCCACGGCGTAGCTCAAAGCTAATATCCTTTACCGCCCAAAACTCCTTGGGGCGCAGCTCCCTTTCATTGCGGTTACCGCTCAAGCCAGAAGCCAAATCCTTCACACCATACCAAAGGCTTGTTTTAAGGTCTTTGCAGAACTTTTTGGAGAGGTTTTCAACGGATACTAGGACTTCGTTCATTGGTGATTCAGGATTCGGGATTTGTTGATTTGTTATTGGGTTATTGGGTTATTGGGTTATTCGTTAATCGTTAATCGTTATTCGTTATTAGTTATTCGAAAGACATTATCAAAATCCTATTAACTATTCACTATTAACTATTAACTATTAACTATTAACTATCATGCGCTCATCCTTTCAACTAAAATAGGAATCGAAATTCTATAGAATAACAAAGCAATAAAAAACAGCGGTACACTGCAAGCGATTACTATTAAAAAATAGGTTAAGTGCGCCGGGGGCATGCCTACGGCTAAGTCGCGGGCTGTTAATATAATTGGTGTAAAAGGATTTAGTTCCATCAAGGTTTTCATAATTCCACTTTTGGGGATAGCGTAAACTACTGGAGTAATATACATTAAAAACCCAAGCCCAAAACCTATTAGCCTACTAATGTCTTTATAAAGCAATCCTAAAGGGGTGATTAACAGCCCTAGTGTTGTTCCAAATAATACACCGCCCATCAGAGCCAAAGGAAATAACAACAAACTCCAATGAAAACCAACGCCAAAAGCGAAAATAAAAACCACTAACAAAAGTACTTTTATAAGGCTGTTGAACAACAACTTATAAACCCCTGAAACAACCAATGCCTCCTTGGGAAAATTGATTTTAGACAAAATAGACTTTGCCCCATTGGTGCTGTTCATAGGCGAATTGATTGCATCTTTAATAATAGACCACAATAGCGTTCCTGAAAAAGCATATATGGGATAGGGAATGCCTGTATCAGTAACCCGAATGGTTCCTGAACTGTTGAGAAAAATCCAGACAAAAGCGGTAGTAAGCGGCGTTACAAAGGCCCAAATAATACCCAGATAGCTTTGACGGTACTGTGCCTGTATGTCACGCTTTGCCAATTGGAAGGACAAAAACCGCGACCGGGCTATATCGGCCAGGCTCTCTTTCAGCAACTTGCCTATACGAAGGTTGTTTTCTTTTTGATAGACTTTGGTTTCCAGTTCCATTGGGTTTGGGGAGCGGGTTTTATTCTTTGGGGCTAAGATAGGGATTTTGGTTAAACTGTTGTCGGTTATCGGTTATCTGTTATCTGTTATCTGTTGTCGGTTATCGGTTATCGGTTAATCGGTTATCTGTTATCGGTTGTCGGTTCTCGGTTGTCGGTTGTGGATTGGGGATTGGGGATTTGGGATTTGGGATTTTTGGTTTCTTGTTTCTTGTTTTTTGTTTTAGGATTTAACTGTCAGGTTGAGTGGATTTGGGGGAGCGGTAACTAGCTCAAGTTTGTATCGAGACCTTATTTGGGTTGTTTGTTCTCGGTTGTCTGTTCTCGGTTCTCTGTTGTGGATTTGGGATTTGGAATCTCGTACCTCGTCGTTTGTAGCTCGTACTTCCAGTGCCAGATTGGGTGGACTTGGGATTTTGCATCACCCCTTCCGGCCTCCGAACAGATGGGGTGCAGTTTATCATTATATCCCGTCGGCCACCTTCCCCTTTTTATAAAACAGCTCTTTGATGGAAATGTTTATTAGGGGAAGGAGCTTTTAGGATGCTTACAAGGTTAGCTAGTGGATTTGAGGGAGTGACGGCGAGTTTAAATTTGTATCGAGACTGAATTGGGGCTGCGTCGTTGGAAGCCGTTCTCGATACATTCGCCTCGTGCCTCGGCGAATACTCGAACTGACAAGGGTAGTATTGCTGTCAGGTCGAGTGAATTTGAGAACACAAATTACTTGGCGTGACATTTTCCTACTGTGAGGGATAAGGGTAACGATATATGTTGACTGAATAATACATTTAATTTAGCTCTTTTCTAACTGCAACTATACAATCGAAATCAACAAAGAGAAGAAGAAATTGGCAGCATGAAATTTCTTTTGCTCAACTTAATGTGGACACAAAAAATATTATTCCGAATTTTTACTTTTAGGTTTGGTACGTTGATCTACAACTATTATTGTCGATGTTTCTTCAGCCTTCGTATTTTCAGATTCTTCATTAAAAATTCTTTTTCTATCGTATTTTTTATCTTTTTCTTTAATTTGAGCTTCAGTAACTTGCAATAATCCAGGGCCTATTGGCAACCTTAGACCAACATGTTTTGACACAATTGTTCCAGAAGCATCTTTCTCGTCTGCACGATTTGCAACAATTTGCCAAGAAAAGGGAACATTACTTCTACCTCCATTAAGTTCTTTAACAGTAAAACCATTTATTGACTTATCTGTCACAAAAACACCATTACAATCTCCTTCCAAAGTCACAAAAACTTTTAATGGGTGATCTTTATCAACATGTAAAGAATTTTTAAGTAAAGGGTCAATCTCAATCCTTGCAATACCATTTATTAATTTTCCCACTCCATAATCTTGAAACAATATTTCCGGGGCTTCCGGCGAAAACATTATCCGCGGATTACCTTGTGAATCTTTAATTAATGTTGAATTTGTTCCATTTCCAATAATCTTATAATTTGTTCCATTTATACCATTGCTATTCGCATTGTATTTTATTCCGGCGTATGCGTAACTTGGAGTTCCGTTGTTAAGATTACCGCCAACAAAATAACCACCATAATAGCTATTTGCCGTTGCAAGAGTTCCATCTGGACTAACGTTATCGAAGCCTGCAAGTTTGGAAAAGGCCCTAGTTCCATTATTAGTCCCATTTGTATTAGTGTTACTATCAGTATCAAGAATAAATGAAGCAGCTGCGTTACCCCGATTAGCTACAGTAGCATTTCCTGCACCTGCGTAAGCATAAATTCCTAATCTTGGACCAGAGCCGGACACCCCTGATCCAGTAGTGGGATAAATTGACAAATCATCATATGCTCCTAATATTCCTGTTCCAGAACTATTTAAATTAACCGCCCATATACCATTTGAAATAGCATCGTCAGTGAATGATGCTAATCCATCAGCACCAAAAAAAGTATTGTCACTTAAAATAGGTCCATCCAACGCGTAAATACTCAACCCATTCCCATCAAAGCTTTCCGCTCTTATACCATCGCCACCTCCACTGTTAAGACCAAATACTCCATAGCCAGTGCCAATATTCTGTCCATAAATACCAACACCTGTTCCTCCACTATAACCTCCAATGGCTGTTCCATTCGTAAAAGTTGAGCCAACATTAAATTGTTGGTTAGAATTTACTGAAGACGCCCCAAAACCCATGCTTATTTGGCCATCATTTTCTACACGCATTCTCGTTAAATTATTAGTAAAAAGTTCTAAGCTTACATCATCTATAGTACCCAAAAAATTTGTACCGGCTGTAGTACCAGCGTTTCCAGCTCTAGACCAGTCATCACTTGGAGTATCGACAGCAAGGCGCACCCACTGCGTACCATCATTATAGTAATAGCCGGGAGTAACATCGCCAGCTGTGTTTTTGTTATACACGACCATGCCTTGTACGTGGGCCGTCATGGGGGCAAAATTTGATGTATTTACAAGATTTACTCTTGGCAGTAACAAACCCTTTGTAGTCGTGGTGGCATCACCAATTTCGAGAAGCGAATCGTCATTTGGATTTGTATTCCCAATACCAACTTGGGCAAAAGTGCTAAATGAAAGAATTAAAAAGAGACCGCAAATACTAAAAGCAAGCCCCTGGGGAGTGTACATTTTTTTCATAAAAATAGTTTTAAAATTAAAACGAAATTATTATGATAAGGGGCATAACAATGATATGGAAGTAGTGAAAAAAATGCAAATTTTTTAAGCTATACTTAGCTCTACGGGCTTTTTGATACAAAATGCTCAAAATATTCGTTAAGACGTTTTTGATTTTCGACAAAGGGTTAAAATATGTAGGAAAAATACATATTGAGTAAGTGCTTAAATTGTAGGAATTTAAAACTTTAACATTTTGAAATTGTTAAAATCGGGGGGAATTCTTCTAGAAGTAGGTTTTTTGGGCTGTGAATTGTGAATAGTTAGTAGTTAGTTGTTAATAGTTAGTAGTCAGTAGTAGTAGTCAAGTCAGTGTACGTCCCTGATATAGGTTGACCACTTAAAGCGTGGAAAACTATGAAAGCAAA
>OJBO01001160.1_pt1 | contig 10628 bp, 12 predicted proteins | sample 1590461 | NCBI WGS metagenome assembly OJBO01 (sample SAMN05416836, study PRJEB24817) | seawater metagenome | isolation source: Sea water | place: Canada:Atlantic | collected 2013-07 | reverse complement strand
CGAGATCATGCCTAGTCTCGTGGGCTCGGAGATGTGTATAAGAGACAGCTATGCGACCTATAGTGAGCTTCTGCCTAACGACACTTTTTATAGTCCCCCGCTTTCAAAAACCAAACGGAAAACGACCTATCAGTGCCCAAGCTGCTTGACAAAAGTATGGGGGAAGCCCGAGCTCAACATAGCCTGTCAGGACTGCAACTGCCTGTTTACATCCGCATGAAAACGCCGGAATTGCAAACCTAAGTCACCACTTCTCATGTTGCGATTCCATCGTGCTACAGCACATCGTTGCTCGTCCCATTGGTAACTTCCCTCGAATTTATTTCTGCTCTCCTAAAGCGTCATGGAGTCGACGCGGCTCCCTACCCTGTGTGACCTACAGATTAATTCAGCTACGATGAATACCGTTAGTAGTCATTGAGAAGTTTTTGGTACACAGTTACCTTGAACATAACGTTTATAAATCAAACTGTTAGATATTTTGAATCGCGTTTCACAGAATTCTGTGAAACATCGAAATTTGCGAGCACTAAAATATGGGGAACCAGAGGGCAACACCACGCTCTATTGCAAGCAAGCTCTATGCGCAGACCATCAAACACCGGATGGGCGACATATCATTCGGGAAAATCGAGCGAGAGCTCTTAAGTGCTCAGGAATCTTCCGGTCCAGAATTCTGGGTGCACTACCCACGTAAGTTGTACCGGTATGCAAACGGGGCTCCGATAAGCCTCAAGCGCAGTAAAACAATGCTGGACACCATTGAAGCGATATTACCTGGCACCAGGCGCATCCTGGAACATCCGCTTTGGTTAGTCTTGGCTAACCCGGAAGCCTCGTCGGGAGAACTGGATTCGTACACAGGAATATTGGATCCAGCACTGATCGAGCGCTTAAAAGAGACCGACAAAGTCACGGGCAATCGGGCATGGCGTAAATGGACGGACCGCAGTCAGCTTTATCGAATCAGCATGTTGAATAATATGGACGCCCTGGCAGCATTACTAATCCTTATCCGGGTCTGCGAAATCAAAAAGTGGGTTCATCCGTACATTGAGGCCAAATGGACTGTCATACATTTGATATCCAGACTCGCCAGCTTCCGTCCTTTTATATTCATAGCGGAAGAGCTTTACCACCAAATATATGAAAAATTTATCCTGAGAAATTCACCTTTGCCCGACACACTGACGCCATCCGCAGTTCAATATTTCCCCGCATACTTTTCGTCACCGCCAATATTCCATACCATTTACCGGGAAATACAGGCGAACACCGGAATCGTTTGGCATGCTGCCCAACTCGGCCTTGTCGAAGAGAACGAACGGGAGCAAATGATGTTTCTATTTTGGGTGCTGCACTTTTTTGATCGCACAACTATCGACAAGCAGTTGAAAGAACTAACACAGGCACCAGCTTCATTTGATGAACTTCCTGAGCCGCTAAGCACTTTGATGGAAAATTTTAGGGGTGACAGCCGACGATATCTTCCGCGTCAAACCTTCTTAGGCTAAACGAGACTAAACAGCCAGCGTTCACCAAACACAGAAGAATTAGCAGAACTGTTCGGAGCAGGTATATTGCCGCTAGAAAACCTGTGCTCAAGTGCACCAGGATACTCAATAGGCCGATCCATCCAAGGATCGACGGTTGTCCGAAAGCACCATGTGCAACATCGCCGCCGCGGCGATGAGCCTGTCCTCGGTGTCGGTGATCAGCAACGCGCTGCGGTTGGCGTGCGGAGTTATAGGCCAGGGTCCTACCTCCGGGTATTGACTCGACAACAGCCGGTATTGAAGTTCGGGATGCGAGCGGCTATCGTAAACCCGTGAAATTGCAAATTGCCAAATTGTTATTGATAGCATTCGTATCCGGCGGCCTGGTGGCAGGCCCGACCGCGATGGCGTGGTCCATGCCGTCGGTCAATCAAGCTGGCGATTGCGCTCTTTGCCGGACTGATTCATCCCACCAGCAAGACTCAACAGCCGTTACGGCGCCCTGCTCTATGCCGGCTTGCGGCGCTGTCGCGGCCATCAACAGTGCTGACCCTGCGAGTACACTCCGCACTCGCGACGTACCCGATTTTCTGTTGGGCGTACTTCACGGCCGACTCCTGCCCGGGCCCGATCCCTTCCCTCCACGTCACGCACAGGCCTGATCGATGGGCGCTGATCGCGCCTAAGACATCCGGAATTCCCGCAGTCGCGTGCGTTGTATCGCTGCGGGAACGATCTAACCGGATAATCATCGAAACCACGTGGAGTTACATTCTGATGACAAAGCATCTGCACCACGCCATGGCGCTACTGTCGCTGATGGCCTTTGCCATGGCTGTAGTCATTTACACGCTGCGAAGCGACGTTTATGCCAGGCCCTGAGCGGTCTTATGCCGAAATAAGGACACCGAATCAATACGCGCTTTCAAAGCGACAGATTCCTTGTCCCGATCGATCCGGCAATGGTGCCGGTTTTCTTTTCTTTTCCCAAACGTACGTATGGAGGGTTCTATCATGAGCTTACATCTAGGCGATACCGCCCCCGACTTCGAGGCGGATACCACTGAAGGCCGGATCAACTTCCACGACTGGATCGGCGACGGGTGGGCCGTACTGTTCTCCCACCCGGCCGATTTCACGCCGGTATGCACCACCGAACTGGGCGAGACCGCCAGGCTGAAGGACGAATTCGCCAAACGCCAGTGCAAGGTGATCGCCGTTTCGGTGGATTCGGTGGAGGATCACAAAGCCTGGTCCGGCGATATCGAGGAGACCCAGGGCCACGCGGTCAACTTCCCCATTATCGGGGATGAGAACAGGAAGGTCGCACAGCTTTACGACATGCTGCATCCCGGTGAGGATGACAGTTCGACCGTGCGTTCGGTGTTTCTGATCGATCCGAACAAGAAGGTTCGGATGACGCTGACCTATCCGAAGAGCGCGGGCCGCAATTTCGACGAGATCCTGCGGGTGATCGACTCGATTCAATTGACCGACGCCTACAAGGTCGCCACACCGGTGAGCTGGCGCGACGGGGACGACGTGATCATCCTGCCGTCGCTGTCCGATGATGAGGCCAAGGTGCACTTTCCGGAAGGCTGGAAGACCCTCAAGCCTTACCTTCGGGTGACCAAACAGCCGAACCGTTGATGCGTGTCTGTAACCAGCCTTTCGTGGGCGCGGGTAACCGCGCCCATTTTTGGCCAGAGCCCCCTTATCAGGCAACTTTAGCAACCATGAAAAACATGCGGAGAGTCGTTTCTGCGGTACCTTTCCTTTTCGCCGTAACCTGCATCACCTTGAACAGGCGGGGAATGGAGTACCCGCCATGAGCCTCTGGCAGTACCTGTTGCTGGCGACGGCCGCCGGCGTGCTGCTCAATCTCACGCCCTGCGTATTGCCGGCACTGCCGATCAAGCTGCGCAGCATCGGCCGAGTGGTCGGCGATGGTGCCGGCCGGCGTCTGCTCGCCGGCGGCGCGCTACTGGGCGGAACGCTGACGTTTTTCGGGGCGCTGGCGGTGGCCACTGCCTGGTTGAACTGGACCTGGGGCGCCCTGTTTCACTCGGCTTCATTCCGGTTGACGCTCGCCGCCGTGCTCGCCGGCCTCGGCGTTTGGAGCCTGGCCGGGCGCGGGTTTCAGCCACCGCAGTGGGCCTACCGGATGCGGGGGTCGGGCTACGCCGAGCCCTACTTCGCCGGTCTGTTGGCGGCGGTGCTCTCCACCCCCTGCACCGGGCCATTTCTGGGTGGTGTACTGGCCTTCGCCCTGACCCAGTCGCCGGCTGCCATCGTGGCGATTTTTCTGGCAGTCGGTGTGGGCCTGGCGCTGCCCTATCTGGTCCTGCTGGTCCGACCCGGCCTGATCGCGCGAATACCCCGCGGCGGCGCCTGGCTGCTTCGCATCCAGCAATTTCTGGGCCTGGTCCTGCTGGCCGGTGCGGTGTTCTTCGCGGCGACCGTGCTCCCGGGCAACCTGGGGCCGCTGCTATGGACGGCCTGGGCCACCGTGCTTACCTTCTGGCTGCTGCGCACGCTATGGGACGGCCCCGATCTCCGGGCGCGCCTGGTACCGGCGTTGGTCCTGGCCGGCACGGTGGCCACGGCGCTCGCGCTCTGGCCGCAACCGGATCGCGCCGGGACCGATACCCTGGCCTGGCGGCCGCTGACCATGCAGGCGCTGGCCGATGCACGCGCTGCACGGCAGCCGGTGCTGATTGAATTCACCGCCGACTGGTGCATCAACTGCAAAGTGCTCGAGCAGACCGTTTACCGCGACCGGCGTGTGGTCGAGGCTGCTCGCGCGGCAAACGCGCTCACTCTGCGCGCCGATCTGACACGGCCCGATGAACGCCTGCAACGTTATCTGCGCGAGTTCGGCGGCGCCGGTCTGCCGTTTGCAGTGGTACTCGACGGTAACGGACAGCCGGTCAAGCGGCTGCCCGACTTGTTTATGGCCGACACGCTGGCGTCAACGCTGCACAACGCTACGGAGGAATGAATCGTATGCGCATGAACAAATCCTGGGTCTTCGGCTGGTTGGTGCCCGGCCTCGGCGCTTTGGCGGTGGCGGGCGGGTTGCTGGTCTGGCAATGGCCGTCCGGCGAGCCCGAAACGACGCACGCCGAGAGTGACACAGCGCGCATCGATGAGGTACGCACGACAGCCGACCTTGTCGACATCCGCGCCGTGCGCGACGGCGCAGGTGGGCTGCAGGTCACTCTGCACATTGCCGAAGGCTGGCACGTCAACGCCAACCCCGCTTCCCTCGACTTCCTCATTCCCACGGAAATCACCGCCAGCGCAGACAATCCCCTGCCACTGCAGATCGACTACCCGCCCGGACGCTGGATCGACAGCGGCCTCGGCGAACCCTGGGCCGTTTATGACGACGGCACGAGCCTACGGGCCGCGTTGCCTGGCAATATCCCTGACCAACCCCTGAACGTCGCGGTTCGTGTGCAGGCCTGCCACGACGAGGGACGCTGTTTGCCACCGGATACGCTACAGGCACGATTCAACGTCAGGGGAAGTCCGTGATCTCTCGATTACGGCTTCCACAAGAAAGATTTCCATAGGCAAAGCTGTCACCAACCATGAGGAATAGAGTTGAACCTAACGGCAACGTGGGCGGGAACGATACCGAAACGATGTCTCCGCCAACCAGGTCTTCATCCTGGCGGATTTGCTGGTCGCCCCGACGCCATCACCCCACCCCGGCCTGGTCATTGGGCTTGTGATAATCTTGATCGTGATTAACGGAGCGCTGATGGCAGCACACTGTACAGGCAAAGCCGTAAAACAACTGCGGCGCAAACCCTTAACAACACGATTGGAGCGCAATGCGCGAAAAACTTGAGAAGCAGCAGGTCTGGCTCTATCTTGCCTGCATCCTGGCTGGCATGACCATCGGCTGGATTCACCGGGACTGACCGGGCATTGAGAGGTGTTGTTGTGGCCCGTTCTGGGTGTGCTCCTGTATACCACCTTCACGCAGGTGCCGCTGACACATCTGGCGCCGGCGTTTCGCGACCGCCGTTTTCTGATCGCGCTACTCACGGGCAACTTTATTCTGGTGCCGCTGATCGTTGGCGCCCTGGTGCTACTGCTACCGGATGATCCCGCCATCCGCCTCGGTGTGCTGCTGGTGCCATGTACGGACTGGTTTATCAGCTTTACCCATCTGGGCGGTGGGAATGGTGCCCGAGCCATTGCGGCCGCACCCGTGCTTTTGATCTTCCAGTTCGTTCTACTACCCGTGTATATCTGGCTGTTTATGGGTGATCTGGCTATCGAGCTGGCCGTCGGCAGCTATTTGCTGCCCGTGTTTTTTGGATTGATTATCGCACCCCTGATTCTGGCATGGTTGATCGAGCGATTGGCTGAAAGACACCAGCCGACCCTGAACCTTGTCGATCAGCTCGGTTGGCTGCCCGTACCGTTGGTGGCACTGGTGGTCTTCCTGATTGCCGGATCGCAGGTTAGCCTCGTGGTCGCAAAAGGCACCCTGTTGTGGCCGGTGCTGGTGGTCTTCATCCTGTACCTGGCGGCAGCTGCGGTCGTCGGCAAACTTCTCAGCCGGATATTCCGGCTTGCGCCACCGGTTGGCCGCACGCTGACGTTCAGTCTCGGTACCCGCAATTCCTTCGTCATGCTGCCGCTGGCACTTTCTCTACCGGACGCCTGGCGGGCCGCCGCTGTCGTTATTGTTTTCCAGTCCCTGATCGAATTGTTCGGCGTGGTGATATATCTGCGTTGGGTACCCCGGCGCTTGATCAGAGAGTATGGTTAGCAATGCAAGCAAGGATCTTATCAACGTATCAATCGGTACACCTGAATCGTCAGCTTCCATTTTCGCTATTCGCGATTGACTGGACTTGACCATCCAGGCTAACTCAACCTGGCTCAAGCTTCTTGACTGAAATCACTGCGGACTTCAGCGTTATCCTCCACGCTCGTAAGCCGCCACAAGGATGATCAGGAGGTAAAACGATGAGCAGCGGCTGCTGTGACGACGAAACCGCGAATAACCTGGCGGCTGGCGAGCGGCGAAAAACCCTGTACGCCGTTCTGTGGATCAATGCCCTGATGTTCGCCGGGGAACTGACGGCCGGGATATTGGTGGACTCCAAGGCGCTGATCGCAGACTCCGCCGACAATCTCGGCGACACGTTGGTGTACGCCATAAGCCTGTTTGTTGTCGCCCGCAGCCTACGCTGGAGGGCCGGCGCCGCGTTCGCGAAGGGACTGATTCAGCTGGCCTTCGGCATCGGCATTGTGGCCTCCATCGTCGCCAGCCTGATGGGGGAACCGCAGCCCATCGGCCCGGCGATGATGGCGGTCGCCGGCGCGGCTCTTATCGGCAATCTGATCTGTTTCGCCCTGCTAATGAAGCACCGGGGCGAAGATGTGAATATGCGCTTGGTCTGGCTGTGCTCACGCAACGATGTGATCGGCAACCTGGGGGTCATAGTCGCCGGGGGACTGGTCATCGCGCTCGATTCCTTCTGGCCGGATATCGTCGTCGCCTGCGCCGTGGCTGCCGTGTTCCTGTACACCGCCTACCAGGTACTGCGCGATGCCGTCGGGGCGTGGCGGCACGAGCCGCGACTCGAAGGCAGCTCCGGTGAAAACAGGTAGCATTGCCAAAACGCGCCCGCGCGATATCAAGAGCGTGTTACTCGAGCTGATATGTACCGTTCACCAGCCCTGCAACCGCGCCTTGCCTCGATTTGCAATGTCATGTGCTAGCCCGAAAATTTCACCAGTCGGCAGAAGTTTTGGGTTAGCTTATAAAGTGGGCTCGGATTGCCTGACGGTCTCCGAACAAGAACGAGGGGGCAACGCCGAAGGTTTCGCGGAATGTTCGGGTCAGGTGGGCCGAATCCGAGAAACCGGCGGCATGCGCGGCGTCTGTCAGCGAGGCGCCACCCAAGGCCGCCTCAATGGCCAGGCGCAATCGGCGCCAGAGCACATAGCGGCGAATGGGCACGCCGACCCGATCTCCGAAATGGTGTGACAGCCAGCTTTCGGATACACCGGCAGCGTGAGCCACCGCGCGATTTCCCAGCTCGTCGTCGAGATGTTCGTCCAGCCACGTCAGCGCGCGCTGCAGGCGCGGGTCCAGGTTGCGCCGCAGCGTGGATACCCCCTGACCCAGCAGCTCGCGGCAGGCCTGTTCGGCATCGGGAGAATTGCCATCGCCGCTGGCAAGGCGTTGCAGCGTCGCAAGGGGTAGCTCGTGATTGTCGAGCAGCCGGATTCGGCCACCGCCGAATCGGTGGCATGCGTCCTCGCACTCCCGGCCTTCGGGGTCCAGGTACAGCAGCGCGCAGGGCGTATCGCCGGCGTCGAACTCGTGCGGTACATCCGGCGGCACATAAAAAGCCGCCGCCTCCTGCCACGACTGGTCCTGCCCGCCACGGACCCGCAAGCGGTCGTGCAGGCCCAGGGCGAGTTGCGCCGCGTGATGGCGATGGGGTTGGGCATCGAAGGCCGGGCCCAGGAAAAGCAGCCGATGGGGCCAGAGGAACAGATGAAAGGTCGGTGAGTACATGGCTGCCAGTTTATTCAAGCTTCGGGAGCCCGCCAAGCGCATTCTATCCGTGTCTTCACAAAGGCTGTCATTACGGAAAGGAGAATGCGCTGCCATGAGTTTCACAAAAGTACTGTTTCGCTACGGGACGTGGCCCGTGCTGTTTTTTGGCTTCGGCGGCGTAGTCGTCTGGCTGGCGTCAGCGAACGTCGGAGTCTGGCCGATGTTCGCCGTGCTTGCCGGCGCCGTTGCTTTTTCCTTCCTCGCCGAGCGGGTGATTCCCTACCAGCCCGACTGGAACCGCACCCACGACGATGTGGCGCGCGACTGGCTTCACGCCCTGATCAACACGAGCCTCAATCGGGCGGCACTGTGGTTACTGCCGTGGCTCACCTGGACGGCGCTCGGTGGGGACTTCTGGCCGCACACCTGGCCATTCGCCTTGCAGGTCGTGTTCGCCGCGCTGATCCTCGACCTCGGTATCGCAATGGCACATCACGCAAGTCATCGCTTCGCTCCCTTGTGGCGCTTTCACGCGGTGCACCACAGTCCCAGGCGTCTGTATGGCTTCAATGGTTTGATGAAGCACCCCGTCCACCAGGCGATTGAGACTGGCTCGGGCGTGCTGCCGCTCCTGTTACTGGGCATCCCCTTCGAGGTAGCCATCACTCTGCCGTTCCTGGTGGTCATTGCGCTGTTGTGCCAGCACAGCAACGCCGATTACCGCACGGGCGGGTTCAAGTACGTCTTCGCCAATGCCGAGGTGCATCGCTTCCACCATGCCAACTCGGCGGACGGCGACGTCAACTTCGGGCTGTTCACAGTCCTGTACGACCGTTTGATGGGAACCTTCCGGTATGAGCCCGACGCGGCGCCCCGGGAGAGTCGGCAGATCGGCATCGCGGGCGAACAGCCTTACCCTGTAAACTATTGGGCCCAGCTGGCCGAGCCGTTCCGCCCCAGCCAGTGAGAGGCGGCCGGCTTTGCGCATAGCGTAGCCCCCAGCATTATCAAGCCGATGATTCAGCCTGCTGCGGGTGCATGCTTCCTTCGCTGATGCCGGCAAGAACCCCGCAAGCCGCAACTTCACGGTCATCGTTGCAGCTCGCTCTCAGTGAAACGAGCTGTTTTTCAAGCGCCTGTAGAGCGGCTATCTGCGAGCGCACATGAGAGATGTGATCATCGAGCAAGGCATTGACGACGGCACAGGACTGATGAGGGTCGTCCTGATAGCGCTGCAGTTCGTGAATCTCTGCGAGCGACAGGTCCAGGATCCGGCAGCGACGAATAAAAGCCAGCCGCTCACCATGCTTCTCGTTATAAATACGGTAACCGTTCTCCTGCCGATCAGGGGGCGGCAACAAGCCCTGCCGTTCATAGAAACGGATCGTCTGTGTATCGACCCCTACCGACTGTGCCAATTGACCAATACGCATCGGGTTCCTCCGCAACGGATTCTCTACTCTATTGACCTTATAGCAGATATATAGTTTTAAATGATAGCCCGATCACATTCAAGTGGAGTCATATCATGAGCAAAAACTGCGGAGGCCCCTGTGGCGACGATGTAAAGCCCGCGGCGGATACCGATATGCAGGCCTCCTCCGACGCGTCGGGGGAATGGGTCAGCGTTTATGCCGTGCCGAAGATGGACTGCCCATCAGAAGAGCGCATGATTCGCCTGGCCCTGAACGGCGTTGAGGGGATTCGGGCGCTGTCCTTCGACTTGTCGAACCGCCGGTTGAAGGTCGTGCATGACGGCGCGGTCGAGCCCGTCACCGCGAAACTGAAGACCTTGGAGCTAGGTGCCTCGCTTCAGGAAAGCGTCGCTGCCGACCCCGAGACCATCAAGGGCGCCGAGTTCTCGGCAGCCTCTGCTAAGCAAGAATCCGGGGCCCTGCGCTGGTTGCTCGGCATCAATGCAGTCCTGTTCGTGGTGGAAATGACAGCCGGCCTGATCGCCCAGTCTACCGGCCTGATCGCTGATTCCCTGGATATGTTTGCCGATGCAGCAGTGTATGGGGTGGCACTATACGCCGTTGGGCATGGCGTCCGAAAAAAACTCCGTGCAGCGCATATATCAGGATGGTTACAGATTATATTAGCTCTGGGTGTATTAACAGAAGTTGTGAGGAGACTGGTTCAAGGGAGTGAGCCTGAGTCAAACCTTATGATGGTGTTTGGCTTAATTGCCTTGGTAGCAAATGTCTGGTGCTTAATCTTAATTGCCAAAAAGCGAAATGGCGGCGCTCACATGAGAGCAAGTTGGATTTTTTCTGCTAACGATGTCATCGCTAACGCAGGCGTTATTATTGCCGGAGGATTAGTGGCATGGACGGGCTCACAATATCCAGACTTAATCATTGGGTTTATCATTGGATTAATTGTTTTAGTTGGCGGTATTCGTATATTGAAGATCAAATCCTAAGGTAGGAATAGAGCTCCACAAGAGGTAATCTTAAATGCATGATCATTCGCACTCACATGGTTCAAATAATCGTATAGGTTGGGCATTTTTTCTGAATGTCACCTTTACCATTATCGAATTTATAGGTGGTTGGCTCACTAACAGTACTGCGATAATGGCAGATGCAGTT
>OJBO01001158.1_pt1 | contig 10654 bp, 10 predicted proteins | sample 1590461 | NCBI WGS metagenome assembly OJBO01 (sample SAMN05416836, study PRJEB24817) | seawater metagenome | isolation source: Sea water | place: Canada:Atlantic | collected 2013-07 | reverse complement strand
CATCGATCCGCTTTAGACCAAACATTAAAAAGATATCAACTGTCCATGGACCAACGCCTTTAATCTGGCATAGGCGTTCTTTTATGACGTTGTCAGGGAGCATGTTCAACTGCTCAAATTGATTGTCTTTATTAAGCGCATAATTGGTGAGCCTTTCAACAGTGTTTGTTTTAGCAAGAGACAGGCCTGCGTTTCTAAAATCAGCGGTTGTTATTTTGCTGAATGCATCCGCGCTCGGGTCGTTTTTTGGTAGAAGCGTATGCACGCGCTGGCGAATAGCAGAGGCTGATTTTACAGATAGTTGTTGAGCAATGATGGCGTGAACTAACGCTTCAAACGGTTGTTTTTTGAATGCTTTGCTATCAAAGGGTGGGCCGTTTCGTATAATATTCCCTAGTTTAGGGTCCCTTTTGCAAAGGGCGGTTTCGGCTTGTTGGGTATGATTTTCGAAATCCGGCATATTTTATACACTAAGCGACTTATTAAAAAGAAGAGGTCACTTAGTTTACCTCATGAAATAGAATTGTTGAGGGCTTGATTATTTTACTGAATTGGCTAAGCGATTGGCAAAGATCCAGAGTGGGCTAAACTTAAATCGAAAGTATTAGCGGGCCGTTGCGTTTAACCAAATAATGCGTAGTTAATTGAGGGGTTCTATCTTACACAGACGGTATTTCCAGATGTGTTGAATGAAGTGAATTCATCAAAACGCTAAAGAAAAAAACCAATAAAGTTAGACTTTATTGGTTTTTTTCTTTAGCAAATGCCTTTCATGACTGAATCACGGTTATAAAGGCAATTACTGACCTATTAAATGTTTCTTTTTAGGTTTTTTGAGTCTAAGTATTTTTTTACTGCTTCGTGGCCTTGGGAAATAATAAGCTCGGCTTTAGCAGCAGCAATGCAATTAGCTGTTTCTCTAATGTCAGGCTGTTGTTGGCAAAACGTGTGTTTAGCTGCTTGATCACGAGTGTTTTGGATGTACCAATCAGCGCTTCTTGTTGGCTCGGCTTCACAGGCGCTAAGTAGTATTGCTGTTAACAAAGACATCAATAGCATTTTTTTATTTTTCATAAGACTTCCTTTGGTTTATGCTTCTTATAAGCTTTATTTATATTGCCTATTAAGCTTTATATACCTTTGCTTTATAGGATGCGCTCCAATAAGAAAAATAGAGCTAAGTAATTAAACTTTATAATTATGATATTTGTCTAGTGTTAATGTGCACAAAAATTCAATTGAGGATGCTTTGAAGTGGTTTGATTGTATGAAGAGAAGCTTAACGTGGTTGTATGTAGTGGGTTGCTTTTTACTTCAACAGGTCGATTTCTATTGGTGTTTCGCTGTGAGAGCATTCCAAGATTCGGCTTCAATAAAAATACGCTTAACACGAGGACAAGCTTGTTTGATTTTCAAATCCATTTCGGCGATGGTTTGTTTTAGTTCGCCTGTGCTTAGGTTGTCATTAAAGTCGACATTCATGGTGACGAGTATAAAATCAGGCCCCATATGTATGGTAAGTAACTCGTTGATTGTTTCAACGGCTTTAAACTCATCCACAATGTCATGAATTTAAGCAATAAGTTCGCGGTTTGCACTTTCACCAATGAGTAAACTTTTGGTTTCATACGCCAACCATATGGCTGTGCCGGCCAGAATTAAGCCGATTAATACAGAGGCAATACCGTCATAAATAGGGTTCCCTGTGTAATGAGCAATCGCAATGCCAATGAAAGCAATTAGTAAGCCTAGCATCGCGGCCGAGTCTTCAAATAATACAACGAACATAGATGGATCTTTTCCGCGTTTAACCGCTTCAACATAACCCCACTTTCCTTTGCTTCGGGTAAACTCTTTGAAAGCAAAAAACCATGCTGCGCCTTCAAAAACCATTGCTAGCCCAAGCACGTAAAAACTCAGCGTAGGATCACCCATTTTTGTGGGGGCAAGAATGTGGTGAATGCCTTCGTAGATTGACACGCCTGCGCCGACCGCAAAAATAAGAATTGCTACTACAAAGCTCCAAAAGTAAATTTCTTTACCATGGCCAAATGGGAATTGCTTGTCAGCTGGCTGGCTAGCTTTCTTTAATCCATACAATAATAAAACTTGGTTGCCGGTGTCTACAAGTGAATGAATGCCTTCGGACAACATGGCAGAGCTACCTGAATAAAAGGCGGCAAAAAACTTGGTGACTGAAATGAGAGCGTTACCAATTAAGGCGGCGTAAATTACTTTTTTAGATGCTGATGTTGACATGAATGCTTATTAAATAATTAAACAACCGAGTGTCCTTATTTTCTAAAGGTTTGTAAAGGGGCGCTTGCTTGTATCTACAATTATTAGGCGTAGAATCTTTAATTTAAAAATAAACAATAACTAAGTGTAAATATGGTTGGCTCAAATTTGGTGAGGTATCAAGCAGGAATTTTAACGGTTATAGTTGCACTTATAGCGATTACTCCGTTGTGTGGGCTTTTGTTTGATTGTGGTTGTACTTGGCCTTGGTCGGGTCTTGAAAGTCACTGCAATATTCATGATGAGCAGGCAGTGCATCAATGTCCATGGTGTGTATCGACTATTGCGGGTGTTCTCTCGGTTGGATTGGCCGTACTGGTAGGCTTTTTGTTGGCCGTTAAGCCAACTAACAATGGTTCTGATATGCGTGGCTCTGCATTGGCGGATGGGCATCATGAAGCTGCATTAAGTGGAATAATAAAACGTTTTCTTGTGGGGATGCTTGGTTTTGTTAGTGTTGCTGTCGTGACGGGATGGTTGTCTGGGGCGCTTCAGGGCTATCCTTATTTTGTTTTAATAAACGAATGGCCCTTTTAAATAGTATTTAGTAGAAAAAATAATGGAACAAATAAAACAATGGTTTAATCGACTTTTAGTGAATCCCGAAGCATTAGCCTTAGTGGGTACGCTGCTAGTTGGGTTTGTGGTAATTTTATGGGTGGGTGACGTATTGTCACCGGTTTTAGCGAGTATCGTTATTGCCTATTTACTTGAAGGCATGGTCACTAAATTGCAGTCTCTTGGATTGGTAAGGAAATGGTCTGTGATCGTTTCGTTTGGTCTATTTATGGCCTTGTTATCTTATATGGTGTTTGGTCTAGTTCCTTTATTAACAATTCAAACTGTTCAGTTGGCGCAACAGTTGCCTAGTATGTTGAACCAAGGGGTGGACATTTTTATGGCCTTGCCTGAGAAGTATCCAGATTTCATTACAGAAGAACAACTGACATTAATTTTTGGGCAAATCAGCTCAGAAGCGATTAAGTATGGGCAAGGTTTATTGTCTTTTTCAGCTGCCTCAGTGCTCAATATTGTGGCGTTGATCGTCTATTTGTTGCTTGTGCCTATGATGGTGTTCTTTTTTCTGATGGATAAGAAAGATATTGTTAACTGGTTCGCAAGCTTTCTGCCAAGTAATAGGCGTTTAACGACCGAGGTTTGGGTCACTGTAAACTTGCAGATTGCAAATTACGTTAGAGGTAAAATCTGGGAAATTTTAATTGTTTGGATAGCCTGTTTTATTACTTTTAGTTTGTTAGGTTTGAACTACGCTATGCTGCTCAGCTTTTTAGTTGGTTTGTCTGTGCTGGTGCCCTATGTGGGTGCAACGGTGGTTACTATTCCCGTTTTGCTTGTCGCGTATGTGCAATGGAAATGGGGGAATGAGTTTGTTTATTTAATGACCGTTTTTCTTATTATTCAGGCATTGGATGGCTATGTACTGGTTCCTTTGTTGTTTTCAGAAGTGGTTAACCTTCATCCAGTGGCGATTATCGTGGCTATATTATTCTTTGGCAGCGTGTGGGGTTTTTGGGGGGTGTTTTTCGCCATTCCGTTAGCAACGCTTGTACAGGCGGTGATGGTTGCTTGGCCGAGAGAAAAAGAAGCCGAAATTAGCTAACACCATTTAAATGAGAAAGAAATGAAGCAGGTTTATCTTTTTGTGTGCGCGTTAATATTGGCTGTCAGTTCTGCCAATGCATTTGATTTAACAGATGTTGCAGATACTCTGTTCAAAGATAAGGCGACTGGTATAGAGGAGCAGTTAAGAGATGCTGCGTTTGAGTTTAATGTTAAATCGGTAATATTACGAAACGATAAACTTAGAAAAGATACGCATATTTTAGTATCGCGTAACCGCAGTTCGGTGCTTATTGCTGGCGAAGCTAAAACACAGGCGTTAAAAGATAAGGTGTTGGCGTTAGTCCTTGATGAGGCGCGTTTGCAATGGACTCAAGGAGATGTCAATAACGTTGAGCCATCAAACGCTCAAGCCTGTGGTGAGAAGGCCTCTAAAATGGCAGCTAATGATAGGCGCCGCTTCAATCTAAAAACAGCGAAGGAATGCAGTACGGTGAATCGTTTTTACAATGAAGTTCGTGTAACAGAGCCAAGGACGGAGCTTGAGAAAAGTGATGATGATGTTCGTCGGGCACACATTATCAACCAGTTATTGCATGCGTCTATTATTCAATCTACCGACAGCATCAAAGTGGTTGTGACAGATAAACAGGTTTATTTGCTAGGCGACCAGTTAAGTAAAGAAGCCGCCGCAAAAGCGACGGCGTTTGTAAAAGACCTGCGTGGTGTTGAAAAAGTGATACCACTCTTTCGGTTTTAAACTATAAATTGTTAATGGCGGTTAGCACCTCGTCAACATGCCCTTTTACTTTAACTTTTCTCCACTCTTGAGCTAACACACCATCGCTATTGATCAAGAAAGTACTGCGTTCAATGCCCATGTATTCTTTGCCATATAGCTTTTTTTGTTTGATAACATCGAATAGTTCGCACAAGCTTTCGTCAGGATCGCTGATTAGTTCAAACGGGAAGGCATATTTTTCTTTAAACCCTTTATGGACACGAATTGAATCCCGGGAGACGCCAAAAATCTCCGTGTTGGCGTTTTGAAATTCACCATAAAGATCACGAAAATCTTGCCCCTCTTGCGTGCAGCCAGGTGTGTTATCTTTTGGATAAAAATAAATAATAACGTTTTTCCCTTTCAAGCTAGACAAGGTCATCGCTTCATTGTTGGTGGTGGCGCATGTGAATTCTGGCACGGCTTTGCTTAGTTCAATTGTATTCATGGGGCTGCCTTATTGTTGGTTATAAAATTAATACTATTTTAACAGACAGGTTTTCAGAAGTTGTATCTATGCATGTATAATATGAGGCTAATTAAGATTTGGATTTAACTATGTTTCAAGGCAGTATTGTTGCGCTCGTTACACCGATGCATGAAGATGGCTCATTAGATGAGGCTAGTTTACGAAAACTGATTGAGTTTCATATTAATGAAGGTACGGATGCACTTGTTGCAATGGGCACAACGGGTGAATCCGCAACGTTAAATGAAAAAGAGCATTGCCATGTCATTCGGCAGGTTGTTGACATGGTGGCGGGACGTATTCCTGTTATTGCAGGTACTGGCGCTAACTCCACATCTGAAGCGATTGATTTAACACGCTGTGCTGCAGAGGCGGGTGCCGATGCTTGTTTGTTAGTCACACCTTATTACAATAAGCCAACGCAAGAAGGGTTGATTCTTCATTACAAAGCCATTGCTGAAGCGGTGGATATTCCACAAATTTTATATAATGTGCCTGGGCGTACAGCCTGTAATATGTTGCCGGAAACGGTGGCGCAATTAAAAGATGTATCAAACATTGTGGGTGTTAAAGACGCAACGGGTGATATGGCTGTGGGCAAAGCACTGATTGACTTAAGTGATGATAATTTTGCTGTGTATTCTGGTGATGATGCAACGGCGTGTCAGTTGATTTTAATGGGCGCAAAAGGGTCTATTACGGTGACGGGTAATGTTGCGCCAGCAAAAAATCATCAAATGTGTGAAAAAGCATTGTCGGGTGATGCTGACGGCGCAAAGGCGATTGATGACATATTGCAGCCCCTGCACCGTGATTTGTTTATTGAATCAAGCCCTATTCCAGTAAAGTGGGCGGTTTGCGAATTAGGTTTAATTGAAAAAGGAATTCGGTTACCCATGACATGGTTGTCACAACAATATGAATCAACTGTGCAGCAGGCAATGTCTGTTGCAAAAACATCAAAAAGGTAACAAATGAGAACACAAGAAATAATGACCAAATGTACATTAATAGCATTGATTTCCATGGGACTTATGGCATGTAGCATTATGCCGTCAACATCGGGTATATTTGTTGATCAAAAAGAGGCTTATAAAAACGCACACGAGTTGCCTTCTTTAGAATTGCCGCCAGAACTTGTTAGTGAGTCGACGGCAATAAAAGCTGACAGTAAAACGGATGCTGTACGTGTAGTGCCTCCTGTTAAACAAAACGCAATTGTTAACACGACACCGTTAAACGATGAGTCTAAAACGGGCGCAGAAATTATTAACATTGGCGAAGTCACCTATTTGTTAGTGCACGATAGTTATAGAAACACATGGCGTAAAATAATTACTGCACTTGAAGAACTGGAATACGATATTGAAGATAAAAACCGTGAAGAGAATAAGGTGTATCTCAATATTCCTGAAGAAGGTAATGACCCAGGCATGCTGTCTTCACTAACGTTTTGGAAAAGCGAATCGACAATTGAATATTTAGTCGTCTTTAAAGAATATTCTGATGGAGTCGCCGTTAAGGTTCAAAACAGTGAGGGCGTATTGGTTGATAATGACGTGTCTAAACGTATTTATGCCGACCTGTTGAGCAAACTAACAAAGTGAGGTTCGCCTCCCTGGGCAGCGGCAGCCGAGGGAATTCAACCCTCGTTCAACATGGCGATACCTTGTTGATGATTGACAACGGCTTTTCAATAAAAGAAACAGATAAACGTTTAGAAAGGTTAGGTGTTAATGGGCAAGAAATTAGCGCTATTCTGGTAACGCATGAACACAGCGACCACGCCACGGGCGTTGCTCGTTTTGCAAGACGATACGATATTCCGGTATGGGCAAGCCATGGAACGAGCGCGATGCTGAAAGATGTAGATACTGTGCAAAAATTTGATAGTAACAAAACGCTAACCCTCAATGAAATAGACGTTGTGCCAGTCTCCGTGCCGCATGATGCACGTGAACCGACACAATTTGTTTTTAAAGCGGCCGATTTAAAGTTCGGAATAATGACAGATACAGGTTCGATTACGCCACATATGGTTGCAGCGCTGACAGACTGTGATGGACTTTTGTTAGAGTGTAATTATGATCACGATATGTTGATCAATGGCGTGTACCCAGAGTCGTTGAAACGCCGAGTGTCTGGCGATTGGGGGCACTTAGAAAACCAACAGTCTATTGCGTTGTTACAAGAATTGGGAACGAAAGGCTTACAGCACTTGGTGCTAGCGCACGTCAGCGAAAAAAACAATAGTCATGAGTGTGTATTAGACAGTGTCAGCGCAGCTATTCGCTGCGACCGGGCAAGACTAAAAGTAATAGACCAAGACGAAGGGTTGCCTTGGTGTTCACTAACAACAGATATAACCAGCAAAGAGACTTTACATGCTTGAACTCATTGGCAACAACGCGCTTTCAGAATTTCGAAAACAACGGCTATTAAAAAAAATATCAGGCAAGATATCGAATATTACTGATATCAACGCTGAGTATATTCACTTTGTTGATGTGGATGGCACGTTATCTGTTAGTGATTTAGCAACGTTAGAGAAAATATTAACGTATGGCCCAGACACTGAAGCGGTCACGCATGATGGCCAAAAAATTCTAGTGGTGCCACGTGCCAGCAGTATTTCACCTTGGTCTAGTAAAGCGACTGATATTGCCCAGCATTGTGGTTTGAAGCAAATTAATAGGCTTGAACGTGGTGTCGCTTATTACATTCAAGGTGAGCTGAGTGAACATGATTTAGTGGTGTTGGCTGAGATGTTGCACGACCGAATGACGGAGCGTGTTTTGCGTAATAATGAGAGCGCAAATGATATGTTTGTACAGGCAGAGCCTGGTTTGCTTGCGTCCATTGATATTATTGGTGGCGGCAAACAAGCGCTAGTTAGCGCTAATCAATCGATGGGTTTGGCATTGTCAGATGATGAAATTGATTACCTAGTTGAAAACTTTGCTGCGTTAGGTAGAAACCCAAATGACATTGAGCTGATGATGTTTGCACAAGCAAACTCAGAACATTGTCGCCATAAAATCTTCAATGCGGACTGGCAAATAGACGGCGAACAACAACAAGCAACCTTGTTTGGCATGATTAAGAATACGGCCAAGCACAGCCCAAAAGGCATTATCTCAAAATACAGCGATAATGCGGCAGTTGCAAAAGGCAGTGATGCCGACGTGATGATTCGTGATCCGCAAAGTCGTACATACCATTTTGTGGAAGAACATGTGCCTTATTTAATGAAGGTTGAAACACATAACCACCCAACCGCTATTTCTCCATACGCAGGTGCTTCGACAGGGTCGGGCGGTGAAATACGTGATGAAGGCGCAACAGGAAAAGGCTCGCGTACTAAAGCAGGGTTAACGGGTTTTACCGTATCGCATTTGAACATTCCTGGTTTTGAACAGCCTTGGGAACAGAGTATTGGCAAACCAGACCGTATCGCATCGGCATTAGATATTATGTTGGAAGGCCCATTGGGTGGCGCTGCGTTTAACAACGAATTTGGCCGGCCTAATTTAACGGGCTATTTCCGTACGTTTGAACAAGATGTACCGAACAGCAAAGGCACCAAAGCGCGTGGTTACCATAAACCTATTATGTTGGCGGGTGGCGTAGGATCAGTACGGCCTATGCATGCGTTAAAAAATGGTATTGCACCGGGTTCGCCAATTATTGTATTGGGCGGCCCAGCCATGTTGATTGGTTTGGGTGGTGGCGCAGCATCATCACAAACATCCAGTGAAGGTTCGGAAGATTTAGACTTTGCTTCGGTACAACGCGAAAATCCAGAAATGCAACGCCGTTGCCAAGAGGTGATTGAAGCGTGTAATGCAATGGGTGACGACACGCCAGTTATTTCAATTCACGATGTGGGCGCAGGTGGTTTATCCAACGCTGTGCCAGAAATTATCCACGATTGGGATTTGGGCGGGCGTTTTGAGTTGCGCGATATTTTATGTGCGGACAGTAGTCTGTCACCGATGCAAATTTGGTGTAACGAGTCTCAAGAGCGCTATGTTATCGCGCTAAAAGCTGACCGCTTAGAAGAATTTAAACAACTGTGTGCACGCGAACGTTGCCTGTATGCACATATTGGTGAGGCGACCGAAGAAGAGCAATTGGTATTGAGCGACTCGCTATTTGATAACCAACCGATTGATTTGCCGATGTCGTTATTGTTCGGCAAACCACCGAAAATGGAACGTACTGTAGCTCGTGTAGACAGTAATGTGCCGGCATACAATGATGTTGGCATTGATTTAAAACAAGCTGCTTACCAAGTGTTGCAGTTCCCTGCGGTGGGTGATAAATCGTTCTTAATTCATATTGGCGACCGTTCAGTTACGGGCTTAGTGGCGCGTGATCAAATGGTCGGCCCTTGGCAAATTCCCGTGGCCGATGTGGCGGTGACTAGCAGTGGGTTTAATCACAATTCAGGTGAGGCAATGTCGCTAGGTGAGCGTACACCATTAGCGTTAATTGACGGCCCAGCATCAGGCCGTATGGCGATTGGGGAAGCATTAACCAATTTAGCTGCCTCAAATATTAAAGGGTTAGATGAGGTTTGCTTGTCTGCAAATTGGATGGCAGCCTGTGGTGAAGCGGGTGAAGACGCCAGCTTGTTCGACACAGTAGAAACAGTAGGCATGGAATTATGTCCGGCTTTAGGTCTAGCAATTCCTGTTGGTAAAGATTCCATGTCAATGAAAATGGCGTGGAAAGAAGAAGGGGAAGAAAAGGCAGTCAGTTCGCCGTTGTCATTAATCATCACCGCGTTTTCGCCGGTAAAAGATGTACGTAAAACCTTAACGCCAGAGCTAAAATCCGATGTGGATAACAGCCTGATATTAATTGATATGGGCGTGGGTAAAAACCGTATGGGTGGGTCGGTGTTGGCTCAAACGCAACAAATGATGGGCGAGCAAGCACCAGATTTAGATGACGCCGCTTTATTTAAAACATTTTTCAACACCATTCAGCAGCTCAACGAAGACGGTAAATTAATGGCCTACCATGATCGTTCTGATGGCGGTTTATGGGCAACGCTGTGCGAAATGACGTTTGCAGGCCGTTGTGGTGCAATGATTAATGTAGAAGGCGATGTGCTAAATAACCTGTTCAATGAAGAACTTGGCGCGCTTATTCAGGTAGATAAAGGCGACGAAGTGGCAGTGCTTGAAGTATTTAAGTCTGCTGGTCTTGAGCATTGTGTTTCAGTAATTGGCACAGCCCTTAGCTTTCAGCGTATTGTCGTTACAAAGGCGGGTAACACGGTTTTGGAAGAAGCACGCGCTGATTTACAGCAAGCATGGTCAGAAACGTCATATAAACTTCAATCGTTAAGAGATAACCCAAACTGCGCACAACAAGAATATGATCGTATTCGCAATAATGCTGATGCGGGTTTATTTGCAGAGTTAAGTTTTAACCCGGCAGAAAATACTGTTGAAGCATTAAATGCTTCAAATGTGCAACCAAAAGTCGCTATCCTGCGCGAACAAGGTGTGAAC
>OJBO01001157.1_pt1 | contig 10704 bp, 7 predicted proteins | sample 1590461 | NCBI WGS metagenome assembly OJBO01 (sample SAMN05416836, study PRJEB24817) | seawater metagenome | isolation source: Sea water | place: Canada:Atlantic | collected 2013-07 | reverse complement strand
CGAGATCATGCCTAGTCTCGTGGGCTCGGAGATGTGTATAAGAGACAGCCTCCATGCAGGTGGCAGAAAATCCCGGTGGGGCCTATAACCCACTGTTTTTATATGGTGGTGTGGGTCTGGGTAAGACACACCTGATGCATGCCATTGGTAACGACATTGTACGTCGCAACCCCAGGGCGAAGGTGGCCTATCTTCGCTCCGAGCGTTTTGTGGCGGATATGGTGAAGGCGCTCCAGTTAAACGCCATTAATGAGTTCAAGCGCTATTACCGCTCTGTGGACGCGCTGCTGATTGACGACATTCAGTTTTTCGCCCGGAAGGAACGCTCCCAGGAGGAATTCTTCCATACCTTCAATGCGTTACTGGAAGGTGGACAGCAAGTTATTGTGACCTGTGACCGTTTTCCGAAAGAAATTGTGGATATGGAAGAGCGCCTCAAATCCCGTTTCGGCTGGGGCCTGACCGTGATGGTAGAGCCACCGGAGCTGGAGACCAGGGTCGCCATCCTGATGAAAAAGGCGGAGCAGGTGAACGTCAAACTCAGCAGCGAGGCGGCGTTTTTTATCGCGCAAAAAATTCGATCGAACGTTCGTGAACTAGAAGGGGCGCTGCGCCTAGTGATAGCGAATGCTCACTTCACTGGTTCGGAGATCACCCCGCCGTTTATCCGGGAAAGCCTCAAGGATCTGTTGGCGCTGCATGAAAAGCAGGTCAGCATCGATAATATCCAGCGTACGGTGGCGGAGTACTACAAGATCAAGGTGGCCGATTTGTTGTCAAAACGGCGTACCCGCACTGTGACCCGGCCAAGACAGGTTGCCATGTCCCTGGCCAAGGAATTGACCAATCACAGCCTGCCGGAAATTGGAGATGCGTTTGGTGGCCGTGATCACACCACGGTATTGCATGCCTGCAAAAAGATTGTAGAGCTGCAGGAAACGGATCCTGGCATCCGAGAGGATTATCAGAACTTTATGCGGCTACTGACAACCTGACCGGGTTAGCGGCAGCCAATACACATTCACCTTCCAATAAAAGAATGCTGAGTGCCATGAAACTGACGATCAGCCGAGAATCTCTGCTCACCCCCCTTCAGTCCATTGCCGGTGTGGTGGAGCGAAAACAGACAATGCCCGTTCTCTCCAACGTGTTGCTGGTGGCCGAGGATAATACCCTCACGCTGACTGGTACCAATATGGAAGTGGAACTGGTGGGCCGGGTGTCACCGGTGCACGTTGACCAGCCAGGCCGCATTACAGTTCCGGCGCGGAAACTGTCTGATATTTGCCGAGCGTTGGGTGATGAGGCGCCTATCGAGTTGGCGTTGGAGGGCGATCGCCTGCACCTGCGTTGTGGCGCCAGCCACTTTACGCTGTCGACCTTGCCGGCGGAGCATTTTCCCAACGTTGAGGATGATGCGGAAAGTTTCGGCCTGGAACTGCCCCAGAAAGAACTCAGCCGAATGTTCGATGCCACCGCCTTTGCAATGGCTCAACAGGATGTTCGCTATTACCTGAACGGGCTGTTGCTGGAAGTCGACAAGGATCACGTTCGCACCGTGGCCACCGATGGCCATCGATTGGCCATGGCGCATTTTGATTTGCCCACCGGCTGCCCGGAACCCCGCCAGGTGATCGTGCCGCGTAAGGGGGTGCTGGAACTGGCGCGCTTGCTGGATGATGTGGAAACCCCGGTGACCCTGGTGATCGGAGACAATCATCTGCGCGCGACGGTAGGCTCCTATACCTTTACCTCGAAATTGATCGAAGGCAAGTTCCCCGACTATAACCGGGTGATTCCCCGGGGTGGGGATAAAGTTGTCCTGGCGGATCGCGCTACCCTCAAGAACACACTCCAGCGCGCCGGCATTCTATCCCATGAAAACATCCGTGGCGTACGCCTGAACTTGGCGCCCAACGAGTTGCAGGTATTTGCCAACAACCCGGATCAGGAACAGGCCGAAGACGCGCTGCCAGTCGAGTATCAGGGCGAATCACTTCAGATCGGCTTTAATGTAGGCTACCTGGTGGATGTGATGAATGCGCTGGATGAGGATCAGGTCAAGATAACCCTGGCCAATCCCAATAGCAGTGCGTTGATTGAGGCCGAAAACGACAGTCGCTGCCTCTATGTCGTCATGCCGATGCGGCTGTAGTAGGTCCGCCGGATTGGTCGTGGCCGCCAGATATTTACCGGATCAGTAAGGAAGAGAGTCATGGGAACGGTGACGAACAGCCTCAAGGGTGCCTTTCGAATCGGTCAGACCGTATCAGTGTTGGGACGCGCTGGAGTAAATTGGGTGCGGGGCGATCGACCGCCCGCGCCGCGGTTGCTCAGGCAGACGTTTGAATCCCTGGGTGCCACCTACATCAAGCTCGGACAGTTTATTGCCAGCTCCCCCACGTTTTTCCCCAAGGAATACGTAGAGGAATTCCAATACTGTCTGGACCGTACCCCAAGCCTGCCATTCAGTGTGATCCGGAAGATTATCCGGGATGAACTGGGCCGACCAATCGAAGACGTTTACTCTGACATTGACCCAGTGGCTTTGGCGTCGGCATCGATTGCACAGGTTCATGCCGCGAAGTTGGTTACCGGTGAGGATGTGGTGATCAAGGTGCAAAAGCCGGGTGTGGAAACCATCCTGCTGACGGACCTCAATTTCCTGTACCTGTCCGCGAAAATCCTGGAGACCCTGGCGCCCAAACTATCCTGGACTTCGTTGTCCGGAATCGTGGAGGAAATCCAGCGCACCATGCTGGAGGAGTGCGACTTCATCAAGGAAGCGAACAACCTTAAGGTGTTCCGGGAATTTCTCCATAACACCCACAATGAAGATGCTACCGTGCCACGGGTCTACGAAAGCTGCAGTACTCGTCGCATTCTTACCATGGAGCGTTTCCACGGTGTACCTCTGACGGATCTTGAAAGCATCCGGGGTTACGCGCGGGATCCGGAGCGCACGCTGATTACGGCAATGAACACCTGGTTTTCCAGTCTCACCCAGTGTGAGTTTTTTCATGCTGATGTTCATGCGGGTAATCTGATGGTGCTGAAAGACGGCCGGGTTGGTTTTATTGATTTCGGTATTGTCGGTCGCATCCGTCCGGATACCTGGCAGGCCGTCAGTGATTTTATTTCAACGGTGATGGTCGGCAATTTTGAAGGCATGGCCGACGCGATGATTCGCATAGGTATTACCGATCAAAAGGTTCAGGTGGCTGAACTGGCTGCCGACCTGAGGCGCCTTTACCAGCAGATGGATACCATGGTGCCGGATGAAGTGCCCTATCAGGCTGAGCAAGCAGAAGATGATGTGAACAACATCCTGATGGATATGGTACGAATTGGTGAGGGCCACGGCCTGCATTTTCCAAGGGAGTTTGCGCTCTTGCTGAAACAGTTCCTGTATTTCGACCGTTACGTTCACATACTGGCGCCGGAAATGGATGTCTTCATGGACGAGCGGTTGAATATGCTGCATTAATCGCGTTCACCCGCAAGGTTTTGTACACTGGGGCAGCGTTGTCGGTAAGGCACGCTGCCTTTTTTGTCCCCGTCTCCTGCTGGTTAATAACCTATCGTGACCTATGGCGCTTGTTAAACTTCAATCGGAACATTTCCGCAATCTCTCGCCTGTGCCGGTCAGTTTCTCACCTTCCATAAATTTGTTGTATGGCGCTAACGGTAGTGGAAAAACCAGCGTTCTGGAAGCCATTGGTTACCTGGGGCTTGGCCGCTCATTCCGGGTAGGTCGACATCAGGCGGTGGTCAGCCACGGCGAACACAAACTGACGGTGTTTGGTGGTCTGGATCAGGGAATGTCGGGAGGAGAACAATCATCAGTTGGTGAGCTTAACCATCGTGTAGGTATCTCCAGGGATGTGACCGCTAAAGAAACCATGCTTCGAGTGGATGGCGAGGCGGTTCGTAACCTGTCTTCGCTTGCCCGGCATTTGCCCGTTTCGGTCATCGATCCAGGCGTGTTTGATATTGTTGCCGGCGGGCCCGGAAAACGCCGGCAGTTTCTCGATTGGGCAGTGTTCCACGTGGAACCTTCGTTTGCTTCGTTGTGGCAGCAGTGTCAAAGAGTGACGTCACAGCGGAATCAGATCCTGAGAAATGGTAGAATAGATGACGCTCTGATGAAGGTCTGGGATTCACAGTACACGGAGTTGGCAGAGCGCCTGACGCAAGCCCGGAACGAAACCTTTCGGCTCTTTACCAAGGCTTTTTACAGTTTACTCGGTGAGATAGACACCCCCTGGGTTGATGGGCTCAAGCTGGACTATTACGTGGGCTGGGACGCCAGCCAACCCCTGGTCGAGGTACTGCGTTCGCACCGGGAGCAGGAACAGAAAATGGGCCATACCCTGTACGGTCCCAATCGGGCTGACATCCGCTTGCGATACCAGGGGAGACCGGTCGCGGAAACCTTCTCCCGGGGCCAGCAAAAGACGCTGGTTATTTTAATGAAGATCGCACAGGGCATGGTGCTAAGCGATCTGGGAAAGCAGGTTACCTTTCTGCTGGATGATATCAATGCAGAACTGGATGTCGTCCACAGGGCCATGCTTGCCCAAAAGCTCTACGAATTACGATGTCAGGTGTTTGTGACATCGATAGAGGCGCCCAGGCCGGATGAATTATGGCGGCACACCATGCCGGAATACAGATTGTTCCACGTGGAACATGGCAAATTGACGGAAGAACAGGAACCCGGATGATCCACTTTCATCGCTCTGAAACAACAGCGGCAATGGCGTCACGCCGGGAAATCACCCTTCAGGAGTACCCCAATGAGTGAATCGAACTACAACTCCTCAAGCATCAAGGTATTGAAAGGACTGGATGCCGTTCGGAAGCGGCCCGGCATGTATATCGGTGACACTGATGATGGCACGGGCCTGCATCACATGGTCTTTGAGTTGGTGGACAACTCCATTGACGAGGCATTGGCTGGGCACTGTTCTGAAATCGGGGTGATCATCCATCCGGACGAATCGGTCACGGTCAGGGATAACGGTCGTGGTATTCCGGTAGACCTTCACAAGGAAGAAGGTGTCTCCGCTGCGGAAGTTATCATGACGGTTCTCCATGCCGGTGGTAAGTTTGATGACAACAGCTACAAGGTCTCAGGCGGGCTTCACGGTGTTGGGGTGTCGGTGGTGAATGCCCTCTCCTCTTCCCTTACGTTGACCATTCGACGTGATGGCAAGGTTTACGAGCAAACCTACAACAACGGCGTACCAAAAGCGCCGCTCGATGTGGTTGGCGACACCGACGCCAGTGGTACGAAGGTTCACTTCATTCCATCCCCGGATACGTTTACCAGCATTGAATTCCACTGGGATATTTTGGCCAAACGCCTGCGGGAGCTGGCGTTCCTGAACAGCGGTGTGCGTATCCGCCTGCAGGATGAGCGTAGTGGCAAGGAAGAGGTATTCGAATACGAGGGCGGCCTGCGTGCCTTTGTTGAGCACCTTAACTCCAACAAGACACCGATCAACCGCGTGTTTCATTTCATCAAGGAACGTGAAGACGGTATTGCGGTGGAAGTGGCCATGCAGTGGAACGATGCCTTCCAGGAAAATATCTACACGTTTACCAACAACATCCCGCAGCGCGACGGTGGTACCCACCTCGCTGGGTTCCGTGCGGCCCTGACCCGTTCGCTCAACAACTATATTGAGCACGAAGGCCTGGGCAAAAAGGCCAAGGTCAGCACGTCCGGTGATGACGCTCGGGAAGGACTGACGGCTATTATCAGCGTGAAGGTTCCTGACCCCAAGTTCTCGTCCCAGACCAAGGACAAGTTGGTTTCTTCCGAGGTCAAAACCGCGGTTGAGCAGGAGTTGTATCAATCCTTTGCGGACTTTCTGCAGGAGCAGCCCAACGAGGCCAAGCTGATCGTCAACAAGATGATTGAAGCGGCCCGCGCCCGTGAAGCGGCCCGCAAGGCCCGTGACATGACGCGCCGCAAGGGGGCGCTGGACATTGCCGGTCTGCCGGGCAAGTTGGCGGACTGTCAGGAAAAAGACCCCGCTCTTTCCGAACTGTTCATAGTGGAGGGTGATTCCGCCGGTGGTAGTGCCAAACAGGGGCGCGATCGGAAGACACAGGCCATCCTGCCACTCAAGGGTAAGATCCTGAACGTGGAGAAGGCCCGCTTCGACAAGATGTTGTCCTCGGCGGAAGTGGGTACGCTCATTACTGCGCTGGGCTGCGGCATCGGGCGAGAGGAATTCAATCCGGAAAAACTCCGCTACCACTCCCTGATTATCATGACCGATGCGGACGTGGACGGTTCCCACATCCGTACGCTGCTACTCACCTTCCTGTTCCGTCAGATGCGTGAAATTATTGAGCGTGGCCATGTGTTCATTGCCATGCCACCGCTGTACAAGGTCAAGCGTGGCAAGCAGGAGCAGTACCTGAAAGACGAGAAAGCCAAGGAAGCGTACCTGACACAGACCGCCCTGGAAGGCGCCCAGCTCTATGTCAATCCGGACGCACCGGCTATCAAGGATTCCGCTCTGGAAACCATGGTGAAGGATTACCAGGCGGTGATGGCGATGATTGATCGTCTGTCCCGTGCCTATCCGGCCAAGGTGCTCCAGCAAATGCTGGACAACGTGACGCTGAAGCCGGAACACCTAAAGGAAGAGGCGGAAGTGGCTCGTTGGGTGGCTCGCCTGAGTGACGGTCTTCAGTTGGATACCCGCACCGGTACCAAGTACACCTTCTCGGTGGAAAAGGACACCGAGCGCAATCTCTACCTGCCGAAGGTGGTGATTTATGTGCACGGGATTCCCCATAACCACGTGTTCAGCCATGAGTTCTTCGAGTCGTCCTCTTACGCGGCCATCGCGAGGATGGGTGAGACACTGGACGGCTTGATCGAAGACGGCGCTTATATCCAGCGTGGCGAGCGCAAGCAGGCGGTGCTGTCATTCGAGGGCGCTCTGGAATGGCTGATGAAGGAAGCCCAGCGTGGCCTGAACATCCAGCGCTACAAGGGGCTGGGCGAGATGAACCCGGAGCAGTTGTGGGAAACCACCATGGATCCGGAGACTCGTCGCATGATGAAGGTCACCATCGAGGACGCCATTGCGGCGGACCAGATCTTCACCACCCTGATGGGCGATGACGTCGAGCCACGGCGCCTGTTCATCCAGAGTAATGCGCTTGAAGTGACCAACCTGGACGTGTGATCACGGCGGGTTTTTGATCGGACCCGGGTTATCCGGGGATACGAAAAAGGCGACCTGATGGTCGCCTTTTTTATTTATAATTCAGTTATTTAGAGGAATTCAGTATTTCTGACTGGCGTCAGCTACCGTTACCTGTGGATGTGTCAGACGACTTGTTGTCGTGCTGGGCCGCAAGGTGCGGCGCCATAACATCCTCAAGGGTGTAGCCGGTGAGCCGGCGAATGGAACGCCAGAGGTAGTAGAAAATGGCGATCATCATGATCATCGAGGGGATGGCGATCATGGGATAACTCACCAGGGTCATTCTGCCCAATTCCTCATTGAACGCCTGGGTTCCAGACGGGCTGGTAACAATCCACTTGGCCAACACGTAATTCATGATGGAGGAGAACAGGAAGGTCAGGCTGAAGAAATAGCTGGCCTTGAGTAGGCGCGCCTCGAACTCGGCCTCACTGTCGTTCTCTTTCAGCACCGCCTGAATCTTGTCCACGTTCAGCACGGACGGGTTGTACAGCAGGGTTCTAACCAGCGGATATCGTGTACGGGTTGAAACAAGTACGGCAATACCGATGACGGCGGGAACAGCCGCTTCCTTGATCGCCAGCCAGCCGGCATCCAGCTCCATCAGGCCGATACCGCCGGTCAGGCCGACGCTGACAATGCCGAGCACCGCGATAAAGTTGTATTTGCGATAGCGCACCAACTCGAACAGTCCCCACCCAAGGGGGAACGCGAGACCGATGACCAGGGCCATGACACTGCCCAAATACTCATCCCCGCTCAACTTCATCAGAATGACGGAGGGAATGATGATACTCACGAGTAGATCAACCCAGGGCCTCGGCTTGTGGGTCGGTGGTGATTGGATTTCCGGGTCGGTCATAAATCAGCCTGATCGTTCGGGGAAGTGATGCCGGTGGAATCCAGCATACCGAAAAAGTCGTCAGGCAGTATACGATGAAACCGTGAGTGTGAGTAACCAAGGTCGGCGGTACCGGCCCGCTAACGCGGGCCGTGTCAGTTGGTGGGTAGTGGCAGGTGCGCTTTAGAACGAAGCGGAAGTGGAACTGCTGGTGCCCTCTCCTGCGGTCTGTACCAGGTTATTTTCCCCTGACTGCCACTGCTGCTGGGCGCCAGGGTCGGTTTCGCTGCGCTTCAGGCATTTCCACTCGATGGAGGTCTCCGCTGGCAGATTGATCGACCCACTCCAGGTTGGGTAGGCTGTTGGATCCAGTTTTACCGCATCGGCAGGTGACCAGTTACCCAAAGCATCGTTGTTGCCGGTAACGTACACACTTTGCCCCATGGTGGTCGTGCCGTTCTGGCACTGGAAGGTGACGGATGCCGTCCCTGCTGTTGGCGGATTGGGATCGCTTCCGTCACAGGGGGCAGCGCTATGAAGTGCCGCTGCCTCCATCGCCGGTACCGTCAGTGCCACCTGGCCATTCTGCACCGTTACGCAGGCACCGTTGCCAGCCACATTGCGATAGTTTCCATCGGCCAGCCCGGTGCTGAAAGTCCGTGACAGTGTGCTGCCTTCACGGTTGATGGCGACGAACCCCTTATTGCCCCGACTGAACGCAATCTGGTTATTGCCATTGTCCCACCAGCTGTTCACGCCCTGGCCGTCAGTCTCAGCCCGGAAGGCAACCATGTTGGCAATGGAGTCCCAGCGATGTTCGCATACCCAGGCGGAGCCGCACTGCGCAGTGCCGTTCTGGTAGACGTTTTGGGCTGGAGGGCCCTGGTCACCGTTGGAAAACGCGTAACTCGACATTACCTTGGGGTAGCCATAAGGCCAGCCCAGCATGAACACGTTGGCCAGGTTGTAGAGATCACCATCCTTGTAGGTCAGCACATTGCTGCCACCGGCACCGTGGCCACGTTGGTTGTCATGGTTGTCGGTGAATACAACGGCATCACCGCCGGAGAGGAATCCCCAGCTCTCACCAAAGGCGTTGAGGTTGGCCAGTTGCTGGTTCTTGAAGACGTTGCCGATGGACGCGCTGTAGCGGAACTCGGTGACGTCTGACGTACCCGTGTACTCAGTGGCACTGACGGCTTCGCCACCCAGGTCGATCACCTCCTGGAATACGTACAGCGGGCCGCCGGCCTGATTGATGACGGCGCCGATATCACCGGGCGACATATGTTTGGCGGCATCCACCCGTATACCCTTCACACCCAGCGAAGTGAGCTGATTGAGATAGCCGGCCAGAGTGTCGCGCACGTAGCCGCTTCCGGTATCCAGGTCCGGTAAGCCGACGAGGCGGCAATTGCGAACGCGCCAGGCATCCGAACTGTAATCCGAGCCGTTGATACTGCATTCGGCGTGGAAATCGTTGCCACTGTAGATAGGATAGGTCAGGGAATCGCTGCTGTAATAGGACCCGGCCGTGCCGTTTCCCGTACCATTGGCAGTATGGTTGATCACCGCATCCACATAAACGTCAACCCCGGCCGTGTTGCAGCGCGAAACCATATCGGCGAACTGGCTGCTGTTACCACTGCGGCTCTGGAGCTGGTAGCTGACAGGTTGATAGCGCGTCCACCAGGCGCTGCCCTGAATGTGTTCCTGCGGCGGTGACACCTGAACGGCGCTGTAACCCTTAGGGCCAAGAAACTGTTCACATTCAGTGGCGACATCGCTCCACTTCCATTCGAACAGATGGACAAAGGTACCGGCGTGGGCAGTATTGATGGGCAACGCAAGTGTCAGGCCGAGACTGACACCGGTTACCAGGCGTTGTATGGAGATCATTGTGTGCTCCTGTCTTGTATTTGTTGTGGAGACGATCCAATGGCCAATGCCGCCTGTTGACGGCAGTTGTGGATGTCCATTGTCAACATGAAGTGTTCAATCGTTAGCCAAAACATCCTTTCGCACAGTTTGCGGGGAGTAGTCAGGGGGAGGAGTTACAGAATTTATGTCGTGTTAAATGACGTGTCATTAAACTGCAACACGCTCACCAATGGGATCGGTTAAGCTTGCAGCCGGTGTTTTGACGGGGCTTTAGGAGGAAGCATGAAGATCATTGCGTTTTACAGTCTTAAAGGTGGTGTTGGAAAAACCGCAGCGGCTGTAAACATCGCCTACCTGGCCAGCCAGGCCGGCATTCCCACCCTGTTATGGGATCTCGACCCTCAGGGGGCGGCTAGCTGGTACCTGGCGGGAACCGACGAGATCAAGGGTCGGAAACTGGCTGCACTGATGGATGGCAAGACCCCCATCGGCAAATTTATTCGGGCCAGCGCCTACCCTGACCTCGATTTTATCCCGGCCCATAACAGTTTTCGCAACCTTGATGTCCGGCTGGATAAGGACGACAGCGCCAATACCCTCAAAAACTGGCTGGCGCCGCTATCGGAGGAAACCAGCCTGGTCGTACTGGATTGCCCGCCCTCGATGTCGCGGTTGTCCGAGCAGGTGTTGAAAACCGCCGATGGCGTGTTCGTGCCGGTGGTTCCGACCTGGCTCGCTCTGAATAGC
>OJBO01001156.1_pt1 | contig 10713 bp, 12 predicted proteins | sample 1590461 | NCBI WGS metagenome assembly OJBO01 (sample SAMN05416836, study PRJEB24817) | seawater metagenome | isolation source: Sea water | place: Canada:Atlantic | collected 2013-07 | reverse complement strand
GAGATCATGCCTAGTCTCGTGGGCTCGGAGATGTGTATAAGAGACAGGACTGTAGCCGAGTTCGACATCGTCCACATCCACGGCCTGTACCGCTTTCCGCCCACCTATGCCGCCTGGCAGGCGCGGCGGCAGAGCGTGCCTTACGTGGTTATGCCGCACGGCGCCCTCGATCCCTATCTCTACGCCAAAAGTTCCACGGGCTGGCTGCGCTTCAAACGGCTCTACGAGCGCTGGTTCGACCTGCCCAACCTGCACGCGGCGGGCGCCATCCACTACACCGCCGAAGAGGAGCGCGAACGCGCGTCCTTTCTGAAATTGCGCGCACCGTCTTTCGTCGTGCCCAACGGTCTGGACTGGGCGCAATACGCTACGTTGCCCGCACGCGGCGCGCTGCGCGCGCGCTGGGGCGTGGGCGAGGCGCCGCTGGTGCTGTTTCTGGGCCGGCTGCATTTCAAGAAGGGGCTGGACCTGTTGATCCCGGCTTTCGATGCACTGCGCCGGCGCGTGCCCGGGGTGCAGCTGGTGATCGCCGGGCCGGAGAACGACGATTACGGCCAGCGAGTGCGCGGCTGGGTGCGCGAGCGCGGACTTGATGGGGCGGTGCACTTCGTCGGTTCCCTGCACGGTGCCGAGGTGCTACAGGCCTATGTGGATGCGGACGTGTTCGCCTTGCCTTCCTACACCGAAAATTTCGGCATGACGGTGATCGAGGCACTAGCCTGCTCTCTACCAGTGGTGATTTCCGATCAGGTGAACATCCACGCTGAAGTGTCCGGTGCCGGCGCGGGGCTGGTGACGCGCTGCGATGCGGGCGAGGTGGCGCAGGCGTTGGAAACCTTGCTGGTCGATGCAGACCGCCGCCGCGCCATGGGCGAGGCCGGCCGGCAGCTGGTGAAGGCGCGTTTTACCTGGCCGGCGATTGTCGATGCATTGACGGCGGAATACGAGCAGGTGATTACCCGTCATCACGCCAATGAGGTTGCCGCACCTGTGGCGGATGGAGACGCGCCTTGAACAACTGGACCGCCAAGGCCCGCAAGCTCGCCGGCATCCTGGTCGTGCCCGCCTGGCGCGCGGCGCTGCGCCGGCATCGGGTGGCGGCGGGCGTCGAGCACGCCCGGGTACTGCGCAATCTGGGGCCGGTCGCCACGGTGGTGGACATCGGCGCCAACCGGGGGCAGTTCGCACTGGCGGCGCGGCATTGCTTTCCCCAGGCGCGCATCGTCTCCTTCGAGCCGCTGGCTGGGCCGGCGGCGCTGTATCGGGCGGTGTTTGCGGGCGATGACCGGGCGCGTCTGGTCGAGGCAGCCGTCGGGCCGGAGCCGGGGGAGGCGACGATTCACGTGTCCGCGCGGGACGATTCCTCTTCGCTGTTGCCGATCACGGCGCGGCAGAACGCGCTGTTTCCCGGCACGGCTGAGGTGGGTACGGCGACGATTCGCGTGGCGCGACTGGCGGATGAAGTGCCGGCAGCAGATCGCGTGGCATCGGCACTGCTCAAGCTCGATGTCCAGGGGTTCGAGTTGCCGGCGCTGGCGGGATGCGAGGGCGTGTTGGAGCACTTCGCCTGGGTGTATGTGGAGTGCTCTTTCATGGAGCTGTACGCCGGGCAGTCGTTGGCCGACGAGGTGATCGCCTGGCTGCGCGAGCGCGGGCTTCGGCTGGCGGGGGTCTATAACATGAGCTACGACAGCGACGGCCGGGCGGTGCAGGCGGATTTTCTGTTCGGGCGGTGAGGCTGGCTGTAGCAAAACTACCCTCTCCCCCGGCCCCTCTCCCGCGAGCGGGAGAGGGGTGCTGCCGTCCGTGGTGCGGCGGCGGGATCGATTGTAGGAGTCCGGCTTGCCGGGCGATCGAGCAGCGCAGCTGCGCTGACAATGCGTCGAAGCAGATGGGTTTGGTGCTGCGGGGATGAAGTCGTGAGGCTGAAGCCCTCCTGGCAGCCGAAGCCGGGTGAGGGGTTAGCTGCGATATCGGCTGGACTTGCGGCGCGGAAACCTGCGAGCATGTGACACTAAAGTGCTACATCATTTTGCTTCTGGAGCGGCCCATGTCCACCACGACCATTCGCCTGTCGGATGAACTCAAACAGCGTATCCGTCTGGCGGCGGAACGATCAGGCACCACAACCCACGGCTTCATCCTGCAAGCCATTGTGGAGAAAACCGAACAGGAAGCCTTGCGGCAGGATTTCGACGAGACCGCAAACCAGCGGTATGCGGACATCGTGGCGTCCGGCGAGACCATCCCGTGGCAGGAAATGCGGCGCTACCTTGAGCAAAGCATGGAGGGCAAGCGTCCCGCGCGGCCGGCGGCGCGCAAGCTGGCGCCCTGAAGGTGTCCCGTATCGAGCTGGCTCCGGAGCTTGCGGATGACTTTGACCGGATTCTGGCCCATCTTGCCGAGTACGACGTAGCGGACGCCCCGTCGCGGTTGCAGGACATCATCGCGGCAATCGACGTGCTGGAACGCAATCCCCTGATCGGCCGTCCGGACACCGCGGGCAATCGCGAGTTGGTGATCGGTCGGGGTGCGCGCGGGTATGTGGCGCTGTATCGCTATGCCGCGGCGATTGATACGGTTTTCATCCTGGCCGTGCGAAGTCAACGGGAGGCCGGTTATGCACGGCTGTAGCAGCCGAGGATGGGCAAAAGCCTGCGGCTGTGCCCACATGGTTCGGGGCTATGGGTGTGTGACCTGGCTCGGACGGGGGCCGCGTGTGGGTAGGTCCACGTGGGCACGCTATGCTTTGCCTATCCTACGGGCTACAGGGCGCATCATCTGTGTTGTCGTTGCATGGCGTCGACTACCATGTGACCAGTAATATGGTTATGAGGTGATGTATGGGCGAGAAAATCGTGAGCTTTGCGCACGCCAAGGCTCACTTGAGCGAATTGACGGAGCAACTGGCTTCAGGTGACGAGGTGGTGATTACCAAGCGGGGCCGTCCGGTGGCCCGACTGATTCGTGCCGAGCGGGTGCTGCGGCCGGTGGATGCCGATGCGCTGCGGGAGCTGACCGCACGCATGGCCGAGCAGCCGCAGAGCGCGGGCGAGTTCATGCGCCAGGTGCGCGATCAGAGCCGGTATTGATGCTGTACGTCGACACCAGCATTCTGGTGGCGGCATTGACCCGCGAACCGGCTACCGGCCGGATGCAGGCGTGGCTGGCGGATCAGGCGGCGGGGATGCTCGCGATCAGTGAGTGGGTGTTGACGGAGTTTTCGGCGGCGATGTCGGTCAAGGTGCGGACCGGGCAGTTGGCCGCGCCGGATCGGGCGGAAGCCCTGGCGGTGTTCACGGCTCTGGTGGAAGCCTCCTTTCAGGTGTTGCCGGTCTCGGGGCAGGATTTTCGGGCCGCCGCGCGCCTCGCGGATCAGCACGCCACCGGCCTGCGCGCGGGTGATGCCCTGCACCTGGCGGTTGCCAGCCGGCACGGAGCCCGGGTGCGCACGCTGGAGCGTGATCTTGCCGCTGCGGCAGAGGCCTTGGGCGTGAGCGTTGCACTGGTGTAGGTGTCCTCTGGTGGACGATCCTCTGGTCTGGCAATCAAACCATTCTTGCAGGCGGGCACGGCCAGCATTCGCGTGACACGGCTTTCGGATGCGCTGCCTGCCGGCGAAATCGTCGCGCCGGCGCTGCTCAAGCTGCATGTCCAGGGCTTCGAGTTGCCGGCGCTGGCGGGCTGCGAGGATGTGTTGGAGCGCTTCGCCTGGGTGTATGTGGAGTGCTCCTTCATGGAGCTGTACGCGGGGCAGTCACTTGCGGATGAGGTGATCGCCTGGCTGCGCGAGCGCGGGCTTCGGTTGGCAGGGGTTTACAACATGAGTTACGACGATCGCGGCCGGGCGGTGCAGGCGGATTTTCTGTTCGGGCAGTGAGGGCGTCTCCAGGTGTAGGGGGCCCGCCCCAACCACGGTGTGGGCAAACGCATCGTGAAAAGCCGGGAGGAACTGAAACGCGTTGTCATTGGACATTTGCGGTTCCTATAAAAGACTCCGGTGCTTGTGCGCGCTTTCTTTCGTGAATCGCATGTACGATATGTGCTTCCATGGGGTCGGCTTACTTATGAATGCATTGGCAAGCTATTCCCATTCATCATGACTCAAGGCTTGAATTCAATCCATATTGCCATTGCGTCTCATTACCTCTGTAACTTGAGCCGTCTGCTGACTATCAATCTTCGCCCCATGAATCCCGTTGGTTTTGGCTCTGATATCCTCAACGCCCAGCACTTTCGTCAGCACATCTAACGACGGTCCTCTGTGGCTGCACGGCAAATTCGTTGCCTGCGCCCAGGGGATAGCCGCTTTCTGACTGCAAAACACACCTTGAACTGGCGGCATTGATAAACCGTATCGGGCGACGTGATTCAGCAGGATCGGCCAGTCAAAACTCGCGTTGTGAATGACGATAAGCTGATCTTTCAGGTAGCCGGAAATCGGGTTCCATTGGGCGTCGACGGATTCGAATTCAGCGGCCTGTTGGTTGGTAATACCGTGTATCGACAGAGCTTCTGCCGATATTGGCTTTTGAGGCCGGATTTTGAACTCGACGGATTCAGCTATCTCCCGGTGTTTTACCACGGTGATGCCGAGTGTCACGATATCCGGCGGGCCGTTTTCGTCGGGGAGTCCGGTGGTTTCGGTATCAAGGACGATGTAATCGTCCGGGAGCTGGGTGAAGATCCACAGCAGCTCATTGCACTTACACATAGCACATTGCCATCATCGCCTGCCACTGTCGCCACTATTGCCATTGATGGCTTCCACCTCAACGATCGTCCCTTGGTCATAGTGGTAGCGCAGATAGCGCCAGTGGGTCGCATAGGACAGCGCTCGGGCACGCATCACCCCGTAGCACTCCCCTTGCGCTCTCACGCTTTGGTAGTGAACACCGAAACTTTTGGCATCGCGTAACGCGTAACCGAGCTGCTGGGCTTCGCCGTAATCATCGGGATGGTAAATGGCATGTCCAACCAGGGGCCTTGCATCGTGAAGGGTCGTCTGCCCCAACTGTGCACGAATCACGCGCATTTCCTGAGTGGTCTTGTCGATTCGGGACTCACGCAGGAATCGCGCCCGGTGGTAGGACGATTCGGCGATGGCGACCGCTTCATCGGCGGCGCAGTAATAGATACCGAAATCCCGGTTGAAGCGACCACCTCGGCCATCGACTGGCGGGTGGGTAAAGGCCGCCATGATCCAGGACGCGCCATCACCGTAGACGCGGTCTTCCGGCGGCACCAGGCGAATATCGCCGACTTCATCCCGTAGCCTGGGGTTGGTCAGGGACTCGACGGCGTAGAGCACCTCCCAATCCTGTGGGTTGGAGACGCGCTCGAACAGGTGGATCTGCGGGTAGCGCGACAGTATGACCCGATAGACCGGTTCATTGACCTGGCTACTGGGTAACGTATCAATGGCAATCACCAGCCACTCCGCTGCGCATCGAGAAAATCCCTGACCACGGCCAGGTCGACCACCTGACCAGCGAGTATCCGGTCCAGCGGCGCCGTGCCATTGAACAACGGGTTGTCGTTGGGAGTGGCCAGCCACCGGTCAGCCAGCGCCTGATCGGGCAGCAGGATTTGCAGGGACTTGTAGATCCCCAGAATGTAGCTGGCCCGTTCCAACAGGTCGCGCGTCAGCTTGGCCTTCTCGGGTTGGCGCTTCCAGTTATAGAGGGTCTTCTCATTGCTGAGCCCCAGTAGCGTCATCTGCTGGGCACCGGTCAGACGCCACTGGCTGAAGATAGTGAAAATCGCTGGCAGCAGTGAACTGGTGACACTGGAACCACGTTGCAGCAGTTGTTCGGCTTGAGCGATCATGATTACTTCCTGAGCAGCATTCAGACTGTATCTTTACAGTGCTTAAATGCAGCCTAGCAGACTGTAACAGTACAGTCAACTGGTTCAATGACTTTGTATCAAATGACTTTGTATCAAAGGTGCTTTTTAAAGGTACTGGCTGTGAGGGTTCTACCCCGATGCGGAAATCCGCGTGATCGCTCAGACTACAAACACCGCTCCAACGCTTAACCGATGCGCGAACCGGTCAGGTTCGCCGGAATGACCGGTCGCCTTCGCCGGAATACGCACCGGCGGCGTATCGGGCGGGTTTTGGTGGATGCGCCTGTGGCTTATCCACCCTACAGGCTATCTGTGGGAGCGGCGCCTTCGCCGCGATTGCTCTGCTCGCCGCCATATCGCGCCATCCGGGGCAGCAGCCAGATTGATAGCTGCAACATGTTCAGCCTGGTGCCCTTGCTCCGCCAGCCAGCGTGCCAATGCGGGCGGAAGCTGTGCATCGACGAGAAAGCGCATCACGCCACGGACAGCACCGAATGATCGCTTTGTCGCGCCGCGTATTCCAGGGCCGCGGTAATATCCCCCGGCTCGAGGTAGGGGTAGTCTTCCAGGATCTCTTCTCGGGATGCTCCGGACGCAAGCAGATCAAGCACGTCCTTGACGCGAATCCGCATCCCGCGGATACAGGGGCGGCCACCGCACAGCTCGGGATTGACGGTAATGCGGTGAAGTTCACTCATGGGATGGGCTCCTGCCTACCGGGCGGGGCGCTCGATATCGGTCTCGTTGGATTCCAGCTCGGTGTGTGCCCGGTGGATAAAAGGCATATCCCGCTCTCAAAATGGCGACAAGTTTGCCTATTTGAGGCTCATAATGGCCGAAGGTTCGCCATTATGCAAAAACAGCGCGACATCGGCCGGCAGCGGCCTATAGGGCGATGTCTGACTTGGCGGGTGTCTACAATATGGCCCACGACGGCCAAGGCCGGGCGGTGCAGGCGGAGTTTTTGTTCGGGCGGTGAGGATGGCTGTAGGAGAAGCACCCTCTCCCCCGGCCCTCTCCCGCGAGCGGGAGAGGGGGGGATGCCGTCGGCGCCGCTCCCACAGGCCCTGATAACATCGGAACCGGATTGTCGACTTGTGACCTGCGCCACAATCGCCAGGCGAAGTTCAGCGCATGCCTTTGCGCAGCAGTGATAATGGCAGCGGGCCGCCACGCCTGCGCTGCGGCCGGAGCGGGATCGCGCCCCGGCGGGTTGGCGTGATCGTTGTATGTGCGGCGTTGTGATGCCGCAGTGGTGCACGGTGGCCTGCGCCTTGGCCACAGGCGCCGTGGCTCATGGAGGATCAGGCATGAAGCTGCTGTTGCTGAGCCTTAATTTCTCCCCCGAAATGACGTCTACGGGGAAATACACCGGCGAGCTTGCCGCCTGGCTGGCTGATCGTGGCCACGAGGTGACGGTGATCGCCGGGCTGCCCCACTATCCCGAGTGGCGGGTGGCGGCGGACTACCGCGGCGCCACTTGGCGGCGCGAGCGGTACTCGGGCATGGAGGTGTTGCGCGTGCCGCACACGGTGCCGCCGCCGGGCAAGGTCACGGCGCTGCGCCGCATTCTGATGGAAAGCACCTTTACCCTGAATTCACTGCGCTGGTGGCTGCCGCTGCTGTTGCGTCGTACACGTTTCGATGCCGTGATTACGGTATGCCCACCCTTGCAGAATGCTGTGTTGCCCGGTTGGTATGGCCTGCTGCGCCGGGTGCCCTGGATCCTGCACATCCAGGATTTCCAGGTCGATGCTGCGGTGCGCCTGGGCATGTTGCGCATTGGTGTGCTGGGCCGCCTGCTGTACCGGCTGGAGAATTTCTGCCTGCGCCGGGCGAGCTGGGTGGCGACCATCACGCCCGCCATGTGCCGGAGAGCCATCGCCAAGGGCGCCGACCCGGACCAGGTGCTGTATCTGCCCAACTGGGCGGATATCGAGCATATCGTGCCCATGGCGCCGGATCCGGAGTATCGCCGCATGCTGGGCGCCGGGCCGGAACAGGTCCTGGTGATGTACGCCGGTGCCATGGCCACCAAGCAGGGTCTGGATGTGGTGCTGGAGGCGGCGGCGCGGCTGCAGAGGGACACCCGCTTCCGGTTCGCGTTGGTGGGGGATGGATCGGACGCGCCGCGGCTGCGCGAGCGGGCCGCGGCGCTGGGTCTGGACAATCTGGCCTGGCTGCCGCCGCAGCCGCTGGAGTGGCTGCCGGCACTGTTGTCCGCCGCGGATATTCACCTGGTGGTGCAGAAGCGCGACGCTGCCGATCTGGTAATGCCCTCCAAGTTGGCCAATATCCTCGCCGCCGGGCGGCCGGCGATCGCCACCGCCGAGGCGGGTACGGCGCTGTGGGATGTACTGGAGGAGGGCGGGGCCGGCCGCTGTGTGCCGCCGGAATCCGCCGGCGGGTTGGTGGCGGGCCTGTGTGGGCTGGCCGACGATGCCGGGCTGCGCACGCAGATGGCTGAGAGCGCCCGGCGCCACGCCGAACGACATCTGGCGCGGGATGCAATCCTGGAGCGTTTCGAGCGCCAGTTGGAAGCACTGATCGCGGGCGAGTACCCGCTACGGGAGGCTGTGAAGTGAAGCGGGCATTGATCACCGGGGTGACCGGCCAGGATGGCATGTATCTGGCCGAGCTGCTGTTGGAGAAGGGTTACGAGGTACACGGTATCAAGCGTCGCGCCTCGCTGTTCAACACCGATCGCATCGACCATCTCTACCAGGATCCGCACGAGCCGGAGCGGCGCATGATCCTTCACTATGGCGACCTGACCGATGCCACCAACCTGATCCGCATCGTCCAGGAGGTGCAACCGGACGAGCTCTACAACCTGGCGGCGCAGAGCCATGTCGGGGTGTCCTTCGAAACCCCGGAATACACCGCCAACGCCGATGGCGTGGGGACCCTGCGCTTGCTGGAGGCGATCCGCATTCTGGGGCTGGAGGGCAAGACCCGGTTCTACCAGGCCAGCACCTCGGAGATGTACGGCAAGGTGCAGGAGGTGCCCCAGGACGAGACCACGCCATTCTACCCGCGCTCGCCCTATGGCGTGGCCAAGCTGTATGCCTATTGGATCACGGTGAATTACCGCGAGGCCTATGGCATCTACGCCTGTAACGGCATTTTGTTCAACCACGAGTCGCCAGTGCGCGGCGAGACCTTCGTCACCCGCAAGATCACCCGTGCCCTGGCGCGCATCAAGCTGGGGCTGCAGGAGTGTCTGTATCTGGGCAACCTGGATGCGCGGCGCGACTGGGGCCACGCGCGCGATTTCGTCGAGGCGCAATGGCTGATGCTGCAGCAGGAACAGCCCGAGGATTATGTGATCGCCACCGGAGAGCAGCATTCGGTGCGGGAATTCGTCGAGCGCGCCGCGGCGGAACTGGGCATGCGCCTGCGCTGGGAAGGGCAGGGCGTGGACCAGCGCGGTATCGACGATCGCACCGGACGCTGCTTGGTGGCGGTGGATCCGCACTATTTCCGGCCCACCGAGGTCGATACCCTGCTCGGCAATCCGGCCAAGGCCCGAAAGCAGCTGGGCTGGAAACCGCGGGTCACTTTCGACGAGCTGGTTGCGGAGATGGTACGCGAGGATCTGAAGACGGCCGAGCGCGACGAGCTGTGCCGCCGCGAGGGTTATGTCACCTACGCGCACAACGAGTGAGAGGCCGCCTGGGGTCGATGATCGCGGCGAGGGCGCCGCTCCCACAACGACGGGGATAGTGGTTGTAGGAGGCCCGCCCCCGGGCCGAAGAACACCCTTTCAACAGAGATACGGGAATGAACTATGGATCACGGGGCAAAGGTCTTCGTCGCCGGTCACCGCGGCCTCGTCGGTAGCGCCATCGTACGGCGCTTGCGTGGGGCCGGTTTCGATAACCTGGTGCTGCGTACCCACGCCGAGCTGGATCTCGGTGACGCCGCGGCGGTACGGGAGTTCTTCGCCGCGGAGCGCCCGGAGTACGTGTTTCTGGCCGCGGCCCGGGTCGGCGGCATCCTCGCCAATGACAGCTACCCGGCGGATTTCATCCGCGACAATCTGCTGATCCAGACCAGCGTGATCGACGCGGCGCAGCGCCACGGCGTGCGCAAGCTGCTGTTTCTGGGTTCGTCCTGTATTTATCCCAAGCACGCGCCCCAGCCGATGCGCGAGGATTGCCTGCTCACCGGCCCCCTGGAGCCGACCAACGAGTGGTACGCGGTGGCCAAGATTGCGGGCATCAAGATGTGTCAGGCGTACCGGCGGCAGCACGGCTTCAATGCCATCTGCCTGATGCCGACCAATCTGTACGGTCCCGGAGACAATTTCGATCTCGCCACCTCCCACGTGCTGCCGGCGCTGATCCGCAAGTTTCACGATGCCCGGGAGCGTGGCGCGGCGGAGGTGGTGGTCTGGGGCAGCGGCACGCCGCGCCGCGAATTTCTCCATGTGGACGATCTCGCCGATGCCTGCCTGTTTCTGATGGAGGGTTACGACGGTGAGCGCATCGTCAATGTCGGTGTCGGCGAGGATATTTCCATCGCCGAACTGGCCGAGCTGGTGCAGCGGGTGGTGGGTTTCGAAGGGCGGATCGTGCTCGACCCCAGCAAGCCGGACGGGACGCCGCGCAAGCTGCTCGACGTATCCAGACTGCGTGAGCTGGGGTGGTCTGCCCGGATCGGGCTGGAGGAGGGCATCCGCGAGACCTACGCGTGGTTTCTCGCCCAATCGTAGCGGCATCCCTGTAGGAGCGGCGCCCCCGCCGCGATCGATTCCGGCACCCAACCAATCGGCCCGAGGCGGGCCTCCTACAACCGCCATCGCCGTTGTGGGAGCGGCGCCCCCGCCGCGATCGATTCCGGCACCCAACCAATCGGCCC
>OJBO01001152.1_pt1 | contig 10748 bp, 6 predicted proteins | sample 1590461 | NCBI WGS metagenome assembly OJBO01 (sample SAMN05416836, study PRJEB24817) | seawater metagenome | isolation source: Sea water | place: Canada:Atlantic | collected 2013-07 | reverse complement strand
GTTCATTTCATAGGGCTGATCCCGGCCATCGGCCGTGCGCCGGTAAGACACCTTGCCCCCGAAAGACTCCAGGGTATTGATCAGCCGCTGCTTCTCGTCTTCGTCCAGCAGCCCGTCGGTGGGGCGCATCCCTATGCCGTCATGGGAGGCGATAAAGTTCAGGTAGGTGGTGCCCATCTGCGCCGGCGGCATGCCCATCAGCCAGGTTTTCAAATGGCGGCAATTACCGGTCACCAGGGTGTTGATCAGCAGGGGCGGCAGTGAAAAGTTATAGATGGCATGGGCTTCGTTGGCGTTGCCGAAGTAGGTCAGATTCTCGCGGTTGGGAACGTTGGTTTCCGTAATGACAACGCTCTCGGGGGTGTGGTGTTCGATCAACAGGCGCAGAATCTTGATCAGTTCGTGGGTTTGCTGCAGGTGGATGGACGGCGTACCAACCTCTTTCCATAGAAAAGCCACCGCGTCGAGCCGGAAAATGGTCACGCCCCGCTCGAGATAGTAGCGGATGATGCCCACAAATTCGTTCAGCACCTGGGGGTTTGCAAAATTCAGGTCCACCTGGTCTTCACTGAAGGTGCACCAGACGTAACGCTCGCCATCCTCTGTCTGTACGGCGTTAAGCAACGGGGATGTGCGGGGCCGGACCACAGCGCTCAGGTCGTCTGTTGGCCTGGCCTCGAAGAAGTAATCCTTGCCAGGATCGATCCGTTTCCGGAAGTTCTCGAACCACCTGCTGCGGGCCGACATGTGGTTGATCACCAGGTCCGCCATCAGTCTGTAGTCGTCAGCTATTCGCTCGATGTCTGTCCAGTCGCCATGGGATTCATTGACCGCCAGATAATCCATAACGGAAAAACCGTCGTCCGAGCTGTAGGGGAAAAACGGCAGGATATGCACGGCGGACACGGTGTCATTCAGGCAGTCGCCGAGAAACCGGTTCAGGGTCTGAAGCGGCTTCTCACCCTTGCGCTGGACGGTGTCCGCGTAGGTGATCAACATGACATCGGATTCGTCCCAGTTATTCTGGTGGGCCGGGGGCGCCGACGTATCCCACGCCAGCCCCATGGTTTCGAGCAACTGATCCGCGAGGACGCCCGTATCCGCTTCCGGGTAAACCACATCCAGCATCGTGGCGAGCTTGTGATGCAGGGTATTGCTCATGCTACCGATACTCCTCGTTGTCCAGCTCCACAGCCTCGAGAAGCTGCTGCTTGATATCCGGAATGGCACTGGTGACGCGATTCCAGCTCGGAATAAACGGTGTGTCCATGGGGTTGTCCAGAAAGTAGGCCCCTGCCCGCATGACGTTCTGGGCAAACAACTCCACCGCTTTCTCTTCCTTGTGCCGGTCAAAGCTCAGTCCGTTAATCACCGCATCGCTCTGATAGGTTTCGACAAAGTCCAGGGCAATGCGGAAATAGGCCGCCTTGATGGTGCGGAACTTTTCGTTGGAGAAGATTTCGCCATTGGTGGCCAGCTTGCGGAACAAGGCCTTGCTGATGTCCGTGCTCATTTTGGACAGGCCGCGGCTGGCGTCTTCCGGCGATAACTCCTGATGCTTGTGATCGTAGGTGTCAGCGATGTCTACCTGGCAAAGGCGATTGGTGGCGTAGTTGCGCTTCATTTCAGAAAGCACGCCCACTTCCAGCCCCCAGTCGCTGGGTATGCGCAGGTCGTTGATGACATCGGTCCGGAACGAGAACTCCCCCGCCAGGGGATACCGGTAGCTGTCGAGATAGTCCAGGAAATCGCTGGGGCCGCAGACCTTCTTCAGCGCGCGGATCAGCGGTGTGACCAGCAGGCGGCTGACACGGCCATTCATTGTTCCATCCGCTACCCGGGCGTAATAGCCCTTGCAGAACATGTAATTGAAACCGGGATTGGCCACCGGGTAGATCAGCCTTGCCACCAAGTCACGGGAATAAGTCAGGATGTCACAGTCGTGGAGAGCAACGGACTTACTGTTCCCCGCGGCAAGAACATAACCAAAGCAGTACCAGACGTTCCGCCCCTTGCCCATTTCCGTAGGCGCCAGGTTTTGTTCCCGCAGCTGCATATCCAGCGCCTTCAGTCGGGGGCCATCATTCCAGAGTACGCGCACATGCTGGGGCAGTTCGGAGAAATACGCCAGAGCGTGACGGTATTCCTGCTCGTTGGCACGGTCCAGGCCGATGACGATCTGCTCAAGGTACGGCACCTTGGCGAGTTCTTTCACAATGTTCTTAAGAGCCGGGCCTTCAAGCTCTGAGTACAGGGATGGCAGCACCAGCGACATCGGTCGCTCTTTGCGGAACTCCATGAGTTCCCGCTCCAGCTCTTCCACCGGCCGTCGGCACAGGTTATGAAGGGTTGTGATGATGCCGTTCTGGTAAAAGTCGCCCATGGCGGCTCTCCTGTGGTTAGTACCCGGTTTCAGTAACCGTACTCAATCAGAAGATTCAGCACGCATTCGTTCCACCCCGCCGGACCGGCCTTAATGGACCGTATTGCCCGGCTCTGGGATGGCAGGGATACGCTCTCTGAGTGGACGCCCCGAACGATAACCGCGATATCGGCTTCCTCCAGCATGTGTTGGTCGTTGGGACTGTCGCCCAGTGCAATGGCAATCAGCCGGTCCTGCTCAAAGTGTTCCCTGTACTTACCCAGCAAAAAACGGACCCCATCGGCTTTATCAAAGGTGCCCATGGCATGGAGAAAGCGCCCGCCCTGCACCAGGCGGCAGTCGTGTTCATCCAGTTTCTCGCGAAATCTGGCCAACGAATCCTCGCCTCCTTCCCACAGCAGCGGCTCAGTGCCGGCGCGGTCTTTCGCCAGTTCTGCTTCCGGTTCAGAGAGATTGGCATGCCCAGCCAACTCCGCCGGGCTCATATCCGCAAAACTGCGGAACTGAAAACCCTCAGCCCGGCATTCCGCCAGCAATGCCAACACCTCGCCCCGGGATGCCCCAAAACTCCGCACTTGCTCGGGGCCCGGTCCAAAACAGTTCGCGGGGATAATGACAGCGGCACCATTTTCAACAATGAAAGGCGCCGTGTTTCCCTGTTGCTCCCGCACGGCCCGTATCTCTCCAGCGGTTTTACTGGAATTGAGCACCACCGGAATATTCGACGCCGCCAACCGCTGAAGCGCTGGCTTCGCGGGTGACCAGTCGTAGCTGTCGTGGTCCAGAAGCGTGCCATCCAGATCAGAAAACAGGAGCAGTCGGGGTTTAGGCATGGCAATGTCCTCATTACTCATGAAGCGTAATTCGTTTTCGGCCTTTTCTTTGGAGTCGCCCTGTTTTGGTGCAACCAGAGAGCGACACTGTCACTTGTGCTCCTGCGGGGTGCGCCATGTCAATACGCTCCCCATCAAGGGCGCACGCACCATGCAACCGTTCCGGGGCTTGTCGAAGGCCGGAATAGCGGTCTCCCTGTTGGTTAGTGTTGAGTTTTGCAGTTTTTGTACCAATTGGAGTAATAGGCGATGGTTATGTGGTTTGTGGGCGATTGGGGTTATCTGGGACACTGATGCTATGAGCAGCAATCATTTTAAAGTCGAACATCGTTATCTTGAGCTACCGGACAGCTTTTATACCCGGGTGCAGCCAACGCCGCTAAAGGATGCGCGGATGGTGTGTTTTAACCACGATCTGGCCAGGGAGATGGGTTTTCACGCTGAGAACCCCGAGGACTGGACCGGCATCGGGGCAGGGACGGAATTGCTGGAAGGGATGGACCCGGTAGCAATGAAGTACACGGGGCATCAGTTCGGGATGTATAACCCGGACCTGGGCGATGGCCGTGGGCTACTGTTGTGGGAGACAGTGGGCCCTGACGGCCGACGCTGGGACTGGCACCTGAAAGGAGCAGGAATGACGCCCTATTCCCGGTTCGGCGACGGCAAGGCGGTGCTGCGCTCCACGATCCGCGAGTACCTGTGCAGCGAGGCGATGGCAGGGCTGGGAATTCCCACCACGCGGGCGTTGTTCATGGTGAGCGCGAAAGACCCGGTGCGGCGTGAGTCGATTGAGACGGCGGCGGCGTTGGTGCGAGTGGCCCAGACGCACATCCGATTCGGGCATTTTGAGTTCGCAGCGCATCATGAGGGCAAACAGGCCCTGAAAACGCTGATTGAGCATGTGATTGCCCTGCACTTCCCTCATCTGATTAACCTCCCGGAGGACGAACGCTATCAACGCTGGTATGTCGAGGTAGTTGAGCGCACGGCGCGGATGATTGCCGACTGGCAGGCCGTGGGGTTCTGCCATGGGGTGATGAACAGCGACAACATGTCGATTATCGGGGATACCTTTGACTACGGCCCCTACGCCTTCCTGGACGATTTCGACGCCGGTTACATCTGCAATCATACCGACCAGGGCGGACGCTACGCCTACAATCGCCAACCCAATACCGGGTTTGTGAACTGTCAGTACCTTGCGAACGCGCTGCTTCCGATCATGAACGAGGACGACGTAAGGCGGGGACTACGGCGTTACGAGCTCGCCTACAACGAACGCTTCCTGCAAAACATGCGGGATAAGCTGGGGCTGGCCCAGGAAGACGAATCCGACCTCAGCCTGATAATGGATACCTTCAGCATGCTGCACGAGCACCATGTGGACTACACGCTGTTTTTCCGGGGGCTATCTAACCTCACATCGAAAGGCTCTTCGCCGATCCGCGACCTGTTTGTGGACCGCAGTGTGGCGGATGGATGGCTCGAGCGGTATGAACAGCGTCTGCAGTCCGAAACCCGCGCCCACGACGAGCGGGAATACCGGATGCGGAAGGTGAACCCGAAGTACATTCTGAGGAACTATCTGGCCCAGCAGGTGATCCTGGAAGCCCAGAACGGCGACTACGAGCCGATGAAGGAGTTGCTGAAGGTATTGAAGAAGCCGTTCGATGAACAGCCGGAATTCGAACAATACTCAGCGCCTCCCCCGGATTGGGGGAAGCACCTGAGTATCAGTTGTTCTTCCTGAGTTCGAGTGAAGATCACACCGCCTTGGCGGTGATGATCTTCTCATGCCATTCGGCAGGGCCTGTCTGGTGAACAGAGGAGCCCTTGGAATCCACCGCGACCGTAACGGGCATGTCTTCCACCTCAAACTCGTAGATGGCTTCCATGCCCAGCTCTTCGAAGGCAACCACTTCCGCGTGTTTGATGGCCTTGGATACCAGGTACGCAGAACCACCAACCGCCATCAGGTAGACAGCACCGAACTCGCGGATGGCATCAATGGCCACCTGGCCGCGCTCGGCCTTGCCGATCATGCCGGTAAGGCCGGTTTTCTCCAGCATGGTACGGGTGAACTTGTCCATGCGGGTGGCGGTGGTGGGGCCTGCGGGACCAACCACTTCCTCGCGCACCGGGTCGACCGGGCCGACGTAATAGATGAAGCGGCCCTTCAGATCCACCGGCAGCTCTTCACCGCGCTCGATCATGTCCACCATCTTCTTGTGGGCAGCATCGCGGCCAGTCAGCATCTTGCCGGAGAGCAGCACGGTTTCGCCCGGTTTCCAGTCTTTCACGTCTTCCGGTGTGACCGTATCCAGGTTGACACGCCGCACGCTGTCACCCACTTCCCAGGTAATTTCCGGCCAGTCGTCCAGGCTCGGCGGAGTTTGCAATGAAGGGCCCGAGCCATCCAGAACGAAGTGTGCGTGACGGGTGGCCGCGCAGTTGGGAATGATCGCCACCGGCTTGTTGGCGGCATGGGTCGGGTAGTCTTTCACTTTCACATCCAGAACCGTGGTCAGGCCACCGAGCCCCTGGGCGCCAATACCCAGCTCATTCACCTTGTCGAACAGTTCCAGGCGCAGCTCCTCGGAACGGTTGGAGGCACCGCGGGCTTGCAGGTCATGGATATCGATCGGGTCCAGCAGCGACTCCTTGGCCAACTCCATTGCTTTTTCAGCGGTGCCGCCAACGCCAATGCCCAACATGCCTGGCGGACACCAGCCAGCGCCCATCTGCGGTACCATTTTCAGCACCCAATCCACCACGGAATCCGATGGATTCAGCATGGCGAATTTTGACTTGGCCTCGGAACCGCCGCCTTTCGCAGCCACATGCACATCCACGGTATTACCCGGCACAATTTTGTAGTGGATGATGGCAGGTGTGTTGTCCTTGGTATTGGTACGCTTGCCGTCCGGGTCGGCCAGGATAGAGGCACGCAGCACATTGTCCGGGTGCATGTAGGCCCGGCGAACGCCCTCATTGATAATATCGTCCAACGCCATGTCGGCATCCCATTGCACATCCATACCGACGGTCACAAACACGGTAACGATACCAGTGTCCTGGCACAGTGGCCGCTTGCCCTGAGCACACATGCGGGAGTTAATCAGAATCTGCGCCATGGCATCCTTGGCCGCCTGGGACTCTTCCTTCTTATAGGCCTCGTGCACAGCCTGAATAAAGTCTTTCGGATGGTAATAGGAGATGAACTGCAGCGCGTCCGCTACGCTCTCGATCAGGTCGTCCTGGCGGATTACGGTGGTCATAGGCGTCTCATCAGGTCTGGTTTGTCTAGTAGGGGTTATAAACTTGTCTAATAAAGGAAGGGCGAAGTTTACCAGAAAATCCAAAACCGAGGGACCAAACCCGGCGCGAAGGTTTTTAACGACAAACTTGCCTAAACGGCCACGAAAAAATGTAACATTGCTGGTATCTTCGATATAAAAACAGCAGGAGACATCGTGACCGACCTCGTCCTAACTGAAAAAAAGAACCATATTCTAACCGTCCGCATTAACCGCCTGGACCGCAAAAACGCCCTCACCCACGATATGTACACCGCCCTTGGCGATGCGATTGAACAGGCCCGGGACGACAGCGACATTCGCTGCATTCTGTATACCGGGAGCGATGAATGTTTCACCGCTGGAAACGATCTGGGCGATTTTTCCGCAGGCTTACCTGGCGAGTTTGAAGACACCCCTGTAGGCCGGTTCCTGTTGCTGATGGCCACCAGCAACAAACCGATCGTAGCCTCCGTGAATGGCCCGGCTGTGGGCATTGGCACCACCATGCTGCTGCACTGTGATTTGGTGTTTGCCGGCAACAACACCCGCTTTCAAATGCCCTTTGCCAACCTCGGTCTATGTCCGGAAGGCGGCTCCAGCCTGTTGTTGCCCTCCTGGCTCGGCCGGGTACGCGCAGCAGAACTGCTGATGTTGGGCGGCGCATTTACAGCCGAAGATGCTCAGCGCATGGGGCTGATCAACCAGGTGTGCGAACCGTCACAAACTGAAACCACGGCCCTGGAAGCCTGTGCACGGCTTGCAGCTAAGCCCCCGGCGGCCGTCCGCGCCACCCGTGAACTGCTGAACCGATCGGGCGGCAATGAGCTGAAAGCCGCCATGCTGGCCGAGGGTAAACTCTTCGCAGAACGCCTGAAGTCCCCGGAAAATGCCGAAGCCATCAAGGCCTTCACTGAAAAGCGGAAACCGGATTTCTCAAGCTTCAGCTAGGCTGGCTACCCCTGCCCCGGGAGACTCGACAAAAGTCCTGGGGCCAACTATTTTTCAATGAAGCCGAACTCCGACCGTGCGGGTAGGCTCCCAATGATCAGAATCACACTTTAGAGCGATCAACTGTTGCTTTACTGCCGCTATAGTCAGAGTTACAGAAATCAGGCACAGAGCGCTGGCCAGAATTTCAGACAACAGCTAAGCAAACCAGGCCACTGACAACGGGTTTACCGGACCAGACCGGCCCCGTCAGCTGCCGAACATAACGACACAACAACAGGAAAAGGTTCCACCCATGTTCAAGAAAACTCTAATAAGTCTTGCCGTGGCTTCTTCCGTTGGACTGACAGGCTGCTTTGACAGCGCTGGTTCCGGGTCCAGTAACGCGGATCCGGATTATAAGATCAGTAACCCCAATTTCGATGGTAAAACCTGGCCATTGTTTAATCCGGTCACCGGTGCCTTGCCCATACCAAACGATCTGATCTTCCGTTCAGACGACCCGGCCACCACCATCAGCGAAGCCGACGGCTCCTTTAGCGTTGCGGACTCTTCGCCGCCTGTAACAACTGCACTAAATCAACTCAGCGGCGCCTCGACCGTTGCACCGCCGGTGGTGCAGTTCAACGGACAAATTGATGCGGATTCTGTGGATTCACGGGCCTTTATATTTGCGGATCCGGCCGAGCCGGCCAGTCTGATTCCAAACCCGAACCAGAACGTCTTCCTGATTGAACTCCAATACGCAGGCGGCGACCCCGTCCAAGGCCTTGGTGCAGGTGAATCACCCACCATTCCTCTTGCCATCACTGCACAAGTTGCCGCTGGCGCTGCGCCTCAGGACCTGAGTGGCCGCGACCAGGCGCAGGCAGGTGCTTATCTGGGAAGCCTCGCGCAATCTCCAGATTATGTTGCTGAGGTCGTGACTCTGGACGGCGACTCAGCTATCCGAATCAACCCGACCAAGCCTCTCAGCCCGTTCAAGCGCTACCTCGTCGTAGTAACAAATGAAGTATTGGACGTTAATGGTGATCCAATCATCAAATCCCCAGTTTATACGGACGTATCGGACCCCAACGCAGTTCTAGGCAACCCCACCGCCTTGGCCCCGGTCCGCGGAATCGTGGATGGCTTCTGGGAAAAGGTCGCTGCCAACTTCTTTGGTGTTCCGAACCAGGCTCGCCCGGGCAACGCCCTGACTGAAGAAGACATCGCGCTTTCCTACAGCTTCACAACGTCCAACGATCAGCGCGTTCTGCAGTACATTGCCGATCCCAAGGCGTTCTTCAAGGAAACTATCCTTGGTTCAGTTCGCTTTGAGGCAGTTTCCGAAGCACGCGCGGATGCTGCGGAAGCGGAAGAAGACATTAGTTTCTTCGAGCTCAACACTATCGGTAACGAAGCCGTTGCGGCCGCAGATGCAACCGCCGATGGCCAGGCTGATGGGCTTGTTGACGCCTTTACCACGGCAAACCTTCTGCCGACACCAGAAGATCAAAGCTCTACTGCAAGCTTTGACGCGCCACAAGACGTAACGCAAGTCTCTGCCGTTGCCAGCCAGTTCGTAGACTTCGGCCAGGTGAATCTGGTTCAGGGCACCATCGACCTGCCGTACTACCTCGGCGTGCCAACCGGCTCTTCCGATGCGGAAGGCTCAGTCATCAACACCCAAAGCTGGACGGCCAATGCCGATCTTGCAGCAGCCGCTGGCGATCAGTTGGGTGTTTCACTAGCACAATCTGATCCTACCGTTAGCCAGGTGGTTAACTATCGGTTCCCATTCCCGGCTGAAACTCAAGAAGTCACCATCCCGATTATGGTCTTCTACCCGGCCGGCTACGATGGCAGCACACCGCTGGAAACCGTCATGTACATGCACGGTATTACCACCGACCGCAGCGCTGCACTGACCTTTGGTAGTGCGTTGGCAAACGCCTCTCAGGTGGCTGTAGTGGTCATCGACCAGCCGCTCCACGGAGTAACGCCATTCAGCAACGCCGAGCAAGTAGAACTTGCCGAGACTCTCGCAGCGAATCTTCCCGGAGGCGCTACAGACGAGACGGTGCAGGCTTTAATCGGTGGTGTTGCTGCCATCGGTTTTGTTATTGAGAATAATCCTAGCGTAAATACACCACAGGAAGCAGAAGCCTTTATCCAGTCAGTCACTGCTCCGGGTGCAGCAACACCTCCAGAAGGCGATCCGTCGTATCCGTTGGTGGTGAATGCTCGGTCGTTGCGCTCCCTTGAAAATACTGTCGCAAATGCTGGTGGTACTGTCCCAGGTTTAGGCAAAACCGAGAACGAGCGTCACTTCGATTTCACCGCAAATGCTGCAAATATGCCGACAGCAATGACGGCGAACTCAGGTGAATCCGGAAGCTTGTTCATCAACCTGACCAACTTCACCAATTCCCGTGACAAGAACCGTCAAGCTGTTATTGACCTTTTGAATGTTCGAGCCTCCCTTGGCGGTCTAAACTTCGACAGCACTGCCGGCGCAGATCTTAATGCGAGCAGCGTTTACTTCGCCGGTCACTCACTGGGCACCATTGTCGGTGCACCGTTTGTTGCGGTTGCCAATGAGAGCAGCAACCCGGACGACGATATCGTCGCGGCACAGCTTCTTACCCCAGGTGCGGGTATTGTCAGATTGCTTGAGAACTCGCCTGCCTTTGCTCCCCAGATTCTTGGCGGACTTCAGGCCGCAGCCGGTCTTGAGCAGGGTGACGCAGACCTGGAAACGTTCTTCAACGTTTTCCAGGCGGCACTGGATTCTGCAGATCCGATCAACTTTGCAGCCAGCCTGAATGACTCTGGCAGCCCGGTACTCCTGTCAGAGGTAAACGGCGATCAGGTTATCCCGAATGACCCTCTGGCCAACCCTCTGGGTCAGGCGTTTGACGCTTATCTCTCCGGTACTGAGCCGTTCGCTGAGCTTCTCGGAGCAGCGGCCGTGACTGGTAGCGAAACACCGATCCCTCTGGACAACGCTGCGATTACGCGCTATATCGCCGGCACTCACGGCACTCCTGTCCTGCCTCAGGGTGGGGAACTGGATGTAAGGGTGTTCACGGAAATGGTCTCCCAGACCGCCACAGTGATTGGCGCAATGGGAGGTGCGGTCATTCCTGACGCTGGCGTGGATCCGGATATCACAGAGATTGTGCAACAAGACTGATAACTTCAGTCAATATAGAAAGGGGTGGCTTCTGCCACCCCTTTTTTGTGGTTCATCGCGGGTTAGCGTGAAAAAGTAGGAGACGGCGGTAAAACCGGTTAGTT
>OJBO01001146.1_pt1 | contig 10827 bp, 9 predicted proteins | sample 1590461 | NCBI WGS metagenome assembly OJBO01 (sample SAMN05416836, study PRJEB24817) | seawater metagenome | isolation source: Sea water | place: Canada:Atlantic | collected 2013-07 | reverse complement strand
GTGCCAATGGCGCGCGCATCCGTCTGGCACCGCAGAAAGACTGGCCAGTGAACGAGCCTGACCAATTGGCCAAAGTGCTTGGCGTGCTGGAAACGATCCGCACTGACTTCAACAACGCGCAGTCCGGGGACAAGCAGATCTCTGTCGCTGACCTGATCGTGTTGGCCGGTGCCGCCGGGATCGAGAAAGCTGCAAAGGACGCAGGCCACGACGTGACTGTGCCCTTCGCACCGGGCCGCGGCGATGCTTCGCTTGAGCAGACCGAAGTCGATTCCGTTGCCTATCTCGAGCCTGTGACAGATGGCTTCCGCAACTTTGCCAAGACCCGCTATTCGGTCACCACGGCAGAGTTGCTGGTGGATCGCGCCCAGCTTCTGACGCTGACCGCGCCGGAAATGACTGTGTTGGTCGGTGGTATGCGCGCACTGGACGTCAACGTGGGTCGCTCTAAACACGGCGTGTTCACAGATGCGCCCGGTACGTTGAACAACGATTTCTTCACCACGCTGCTGGACATGGGTACTGTGTGGTCGAAGGCGGAAGAGACTGCCACCGACGACATCTACGAGGGCCGCGACCGCGCCACTGGTGAGCTCAAGCACACCGGTACCGCTGTTGATCTGCTGTTCGGGTCGAACTCGCAGCTGCGCGCCATCGGGGAAGTCTATGCCGGCGACGTCGCGAAAGACAAATTCGTCACCGACTTTGTGGCGGCATGGACCAAGGTGATGAACCTTGATCGTTTCGACCTCGCGTAAGCAAGCGTAACGACACTCCAAGGCGCGGCCGGTCCCCGGCCGCGCCTTTTTCTATGCCGGTGCCCTTCGGGGGACGGTGCGCGGGTAGGGGCCCGTCAGGTGCCGACGTGGCGCAACAAATGGGCCTGTGTTTGCTCGGCAGTCGGGGGCGTGCTGGTACCCAGCAACAGCAGATGCCAGTAAAACTGAACCTCGGCGGGGTCCGACATCAGCGCAGCAAAGGCGTCTTGGTGCCACTGGATCGCAGCTTCATGCGCGGCAGCGACGCCCGTCAGGGCCCGCAGGCGGGTCATCTCAGCCTTGGTCGCGGCCATCATCGGGTCGATCATCGTGTCTTTGACCGTGTTGAAATTCCGTTCCGCCCAGTAATGCAGGTCTAGTGGCTTGGTCGTCCGGTTGGGCAGGCCGCGTCCGCGTTTGACCATGAACTCTGCCGCTGACCGCAAGGAATAGTGGTTCAACCGCGCCCGCGCGTGGGTCTGTAGGGCGCCGAATATATTGATCCGGTTGTCATTTTCGGCAAACCCGCCTGGGGCCGCCTGCACACCGCCAAGATTCCACTGCGGGCTGGTGCTGCCCTTTTTCTTGGGTCGGTGCACACCGAGCTTCTGAAAGGCTGCGGGGCGGTGCAGGGTTTTGAAAAAGCTGCCAGCGGGTAGGTGAAAGGGCTCGGGTGCGGCCCGGCGAAACCGGAGCGGGGTCAACGCGTCCTGCAGAGCCTCTTGGCCATCTGCACCGAAAAATCGCCACGGCAGGGCGATCGCGTCGGTGTCAGTCGGGACCGCGGCAATCAGATCAGTGAGGCTAGCCATCGGAGCCTGAAGGCACAGGAATTCGTCACAATCAAAGAACAGCGCCCAATCGGCCTGCTTCATCAGATCATGGCGATCCGCCAGCCGCATCGCTTGCCACTGAACCGATTTATCGACCTCGGGCACAAAGGGCACATGGGTTACATCGCCAAGCAGATCCAGCAGTTCTGGCGTGCCATCAGTGCAATCATGCGTGAAAATTAGAAAATCGGTCACCCCCGCGGCGCGGTGATGCGCGATCCATTCAAGGCAGTAAGGCCCTTCGTTGCGCATACAGGTTACAGCAAGGATACGTGTCACGGGTGGCGGTTCCTTGGGTTAAGGGGCAGGTGCTTTCCAAACGGGTGGCACGCGGGTCGGGCCAAATGCAATCTGCGCCAAGGCCGGTGCTGCCCCCGCTTTATGGTGTCACAAACGGGGGCAGTAAAAAACGGTTAGCCCGCGACGCTGCGCAGCCCGAGAATGTCGCGCGCTTGCTGCCATGTCGCAACGGGACGTTCGTATTTCTCGCACAGATCTGCGGCACGTTTGATCAAGGCCGCGTTCGACGGGGCCAGCGTGTCTTTGTCCAGACGTACGTTGTCTTCCAGGCCGGCACGCGTGTGGCCGCCTGCGGCAATGGCCCATTCGTTCACAACAATCTGGTTCGGCCCGATTCCTGCGGCACACCAAGCAGCTTCGGGGGCCCGCGCCTTCATCTGTGCCACATAGAAATCAAAGACCTCTTTGTCGGCGGGCATGGCGTTTTTGACGCCCATGACGAATTGCACATACAGCCGCCCGAACAGTTTGCCGTTCTTGTGGTGCTGGATGGCTTGCAAGATATGGCTCAGGTCAAAGGCCTCGATCTCGGGAACGACTTCGTAGGTGCGCATTTCCGACGCCAGCCATTCCACCAGATCCGGCGGGTTCTCGTAGACGCGGGTGGGAAAGTTGTTCGACCCCACCGACAAAGACGCCATGTCGGGCCGCAAGGACAGCATGCCGCCACGCGCCTCGCCCGCACCGGACCGCCCGCCCGTCGAGAACTGGATGATCATGCCGGGGCAGTGTTTCTCGACGCCCTCTTTCAGCCGCGCGAATTTTTCAGGGTCCGACGAGGGGGTCTCGTCGTCGTTGCGCACATGAGCGTGGCAGATGCTCGCCCCGGCCTCGAATGCCGCATGGGTGCTTTCGATCTGTTCGTTGATCGTGACAGGCACATTGGGGTTGGCGGCTTTGGTGGGCACGCTGCCGGTGATGGCAACGCAAAGAATGCATGGATCAGACATCTAGGAACACTGTCTCTTTCTCGCCCTGAAGGTAAATATCAAACCGATAGACGCCATCGGCCTCTTTCTCCGCGATCAGGGTCGCTACGCGGTTTTGATGTTCGATGCGGGTCAGCAACGGGTCTGCGCTGATGTCGCTATCGGGGAAATACATGCGTGTATTCAAGCCGATATTGATCCCCCGCGCGACAATCCACAAGCTGATATGCGGGGCCATCATCCGCCCGTCAGGAAAGGGCACGGCACCGGGTCGGATGGTGTGGAACACCCATTCGCCGGTGTCATAGTCCCCCGCTTTGCGCCCCCAGCCGGTGAAGTTCGGGTCCGCCACGCCGCGTGGATCGTTGCCGGGATAGATCCCGTCGGCATCGGCCTGCCATATCTCGACCATGGCATCCTTGATCGCGGTGCCGGTGCCGTCAAAGACCGTCCCCTTGAGGGTGATCCGTTCGCCCTTGGTATAGGCATTGACCATCTGCGCGCCCAGATCCTCAGGGTAAACACCGGTGATATCACAAAAATTAGGCACGCAGCCGATATGGACATAGGGCCCTGCTGTCTGGGACGGGCTTTCTTTCAACTGGGTCAGCTCTTGCATCAGGTCCCCTCCATCCGGTTTTCAAACAGGGTCGACCGGCGGCCCCGTAGCACGATATCGAACTTATAGGCGCGGGCATCCATTGGCACAGTATTGTCCATGTCCAGCGGTGCGATCAGCTGTTCAACGGCGGCGCGTGATGGGATGCTTTGGACGATGGGGCATTTCCAGATCAGCGGGTCGCCCTCAAAATACATCTGGGTGATCAGCCGTTGCGCAAACCCCTGTCCAAAAACGGAAAAATGGATATGCGCAGGGCGCCAGTCGTTCACCCCATTTGGCCAAGGATAGGCACCGGGTTTGACGGTACGCAGGCTATAGCCGCCGTTCTCGTCCGTCACCGTGCGCCCGCAACCGCCAAAATTGGGGTCGAGCGGGGCCAGATAGCCCTCTTTCTTATGGCGATAGCGTCCGCCCGCATTGGCCTGCCAGAACTCCAACAAGGCACCCGGCACGCCGCGCCCGTTCTGGTCCAGCACACGACCATGCACGATGATCCGCTGACCAATCGCCATCTCGCCGTCAGCGGCGTAGTTAAGGATCAGATCGTTATCCAGTGCGCCCAGCATAGTGTGGCCAAAGACCGGTCCGGTCTGTTCGCTCAACGTTGTGTTCATGGAAATCAGCGCCTTTTGTGGCGACCGCACCACCGACGTCTTATAGGCCGGTGCCAGCGCGGGCGGGTGCCAATTGCGGTCTCGGTGAAAGAACGCTCCGTTCTGATCGGTCATTCGCCAGCTTCCATTTCCTGATAGGTCTGTTTCGCGAGCTTAAGCGCATGGTTCGCCTTTGGCACCCCCGCGTAGATGGCAACATGCTGGAACGCCTCTATCACGTCGGATTTGCTGGCACCGGTATTGGTGGTGGCACGGATGTGCATCGGGATCTCGTCAAAATTGCCGGTCGCCGCCAGCAACGCCAGCGTCAGCATTGATCGTTCGCGATGGCTGATCTTGTCACTCGCCCAGACCGTGCCCCAGGCTGCTTCGGTGATCAGGTTTTGAAACGGTGCATCCAGTTCGGTCTTTGCCGCCTCGGCGCGGTCGACATGGGCGTCGCCCAAGACGGCGCGGCGGGTTTTCATTCCGATCTCGCTTCGGTCTGCCATGGTCTTCTCCTCGGTCACGGTACGTCATCCTTGTCGCAGAACCGATTGAACAGGAAAAACACGCGGCGCACAAACGCATATACATGCTTCCAAATGGCTGGAAATCCCGGGGGAGGGGCCGCAAAGCGGCTCCGGGGGCAGCGCCCCGAGCGGCAGACCTTGCCGCTTAGCCATACCCTCTTGACCTTGACAAATCGGCTCGTTTTCTCCCTTTTGTCCCAAACAGCAAAAGGACGCTTCTTATGATGAAAACACGCGCCGCCGTCGCCGTTGCCGCAGGTCAACCGCTTGAGGTGATGGACGTAAATCTGGAAGGCCCCAAGCGGGGTGAAGTCCTGATCGAAATCAAAGCCACGGGCCTGTGCCACACGGATGAATTCACCCGTTCGGGCGACGACCCCGAAGGTATCTTTCCCGCCATTCTGGGTCACGAGGGCGCGGGTGTTGTGCTGGAAATCGGCGAAGGCGTCACCACGCTGGAGGTCGGCGACCACGTCATTCCGCTTTACACGCCCGAATGCCGCGAATGCGAATACTGCTTGTCGGGCAAAACCAACTTGTGTCAGGCGATCCGCGTGACCCAAGGTCAGGGCCTGCTGCCCGATGGCACAACGCGCTTTTCGATGATGGATGGCACGCCGATCCACCACTATATGGGCTGCTCTACCTTCGCCAATCACACGGTCATCCCTGAAATCGCGCTTGCCAAAGTCCGCAAGGACGCGCCCTTTGACAAGATCTGCTATATCGGCTGCGGTGTGACCACGGGTATCGGCGCGGTGATCAACACCGCTAAGGTCGAAATCGGCGCGCGCTGCGTAGTCTTTGGTCTGGGCGGCATCGGCTTGAACGTCATCCAAGGTCTGCGCCTGGCCGGAGCCGACCAGATCGTCGGCGTCGATCTGAACGACGACAAGGAAGAGACAGGCCGCTACTTCGGCATGACCGACTTTGTGAACCCCAACAAGGTCGAAGGCGATATGGTCGCGCATCTGGTTGAATTGACCAAGGGCGGCGCGGACTATACTTTTGATGCGACGGGCAACACCAAAGTCATGCGTCAGGCGCTTGAAGCGGCACATAAGGGCTGGGGCGAAAGCATCATCATCGGCGTTGCACCGGCAGGGGCCGAAATCTCGACCCGTCCGTTCCAGTTGGTGACGGGTCGCGTCTGGAAAGGGACTGCATTCGGCGGGGCAAAGGGCCGCACTGACGTGCCCAAGATCGTCGACTGGTACATGAGCGGCAAAATCGAGATCGACCCGATGATCACCCACAAACTGACGCTGGACCAGATCAACGAAGGGTTCGAGCTGATGCACAAAGGTGAATCCATTCGTGCGGTCGTTGAATTCTAAGCGCGATTTCGTAAAATCTATGGCAAACGCCGTCCCAGTGGGGCGGCGTTTTATGCTTTCTAAAGCCCCCTAGGCCATCATGTTTTGACGTGAGGGCAGAGGGGGCTGCGGGACACGGTGGGTTTACCACGTCGTTCCCGCTGGTATTTATAGAGTGAACGTTGGGAGACAGGGCATGAAACTTACGGTGAATGGCGTGATCCATGATGTGGACGTCGAGAAAGACATGCCGATGCTGTGGGTCTTGCGCGATATTCTGGGCATCACGGGTCCAAAGTATGGGTGTGGCATCGCACAGTGCGGGGCTTGTACCGTGCATATGGACGGGATCGCGGTTCGCGCCTGCCAATTGGCTGCTGGTGACGTAGCGGGCGAGATTACCACCATCGAGGGGTTGGGGACCCCCGCCGTGCGCCATGCCGTCCAAGAGGCATGGATCGACCTGCAGGTCGCGCAATGCGGCTACTGCCAATCGGGCCAGATCATGCAGGCGGCCTCGTTTCTTGAGCTGAACCCGACGCCCACCGACGACCAGATCGATGCCGCCATGAGCGGCAACCTGTGTCGATGCGGTACCTATCCCCGTATCCGCGAGGCGGTAAAGACCGCCGCGCTCAAGCTCAAGGCGGTGTGATATGGGGCGCGTGAAAACCATAGCCCGCCGGAGCTTCCTTGTCGGCTCTGTTGCTGTTGCAGGGGGCGTTGTCTTTGGCACTTATCTTTACAAACGCGCGGGCGAAAACCCGCTGCTTAACGGGCTGAAACCCGGTGAAACCGCTATCACGCCTTACGTCAAGATTGATGCCCAAGGGGTCACGCTGATCACGCCGCGTGCGGATGTGGGGCAGGGTGCGTGGTCGATGCAGGCGCATATGATCGCAGAAGAGCTTGATATCAATCCGCGCAACGCCAAGCTGTCGCCCGGTCCGGCGGATGCGATCTATTACAATGGCGTTGTCGGCGCAGAGGCGCTGCCGATTGCCGCGACCTCTGACACGCTGCTGGCACGCGGCGGGCGCGGCGCGGTGGATGTTGTGGGCAAGCTGATGGGGCTGCATATCACCGGCGGCTCGTCGACTGTGCCCGATATGTACGACCGCCTACGTATGGCTGGTGCCGTCGCGCGCGAGACGTTGATCAAGGCCGCGATGAAACAGACCGGCCTGCCGCGCGATCAACTGGGCACCGAAGATGGTTGTATCGTGCTGCCGGACGGGCTGAAGATTGAATACATCGACCTTGCCAGCATCGCCGCCGAGATCGAGCCTGTGCAGGATGTCATCCTGCGCGACCCGTCGGAATGGCGCTATCTGACCAAGCCGCAAAAACGCACAGATGTGGTGGCCAAATCCACGGGCACGCAGATCTATGGCATCGATATGCAGATGGACGGTATGGTGATCGCCACGACCCGCACCAATCCGGCGATTGGCGGCGGGTTGAACAGTTTTGATGCCGAAGCGGCGCAACAGATGCGCGGTGTGTATGCGGTTTTGCCGATCACCGGTGGCATTGCTGTGGTTGCCGATAACACATGGCGCGCGTTTCAGGCCGCGCAGGCGGTTGACTGTGACTGGGGGCCGTCGCCCTACATCGGCAACAGCGCCGACCAGTTTGCGGCCGTGGCGGCCTCCTTCACCGACGACCACCGCGACAGCCGTTTCAAGGATGAAGGCGACGTAGAGGATGCGCTGCAAGACGCCTCAGTTGTCGAGGCGGAATACCGCATCCCCTATCTGGCCCACGCCCCGATGGAACCGATGAGCGTCGTGGTCAAGCTGACCGATGGACGCCTTGATATTTGGACCGGCACGCAAATCCCCCGCTTTGTCAAAACCAACATGGCGCGGCTGACGGGGTTGGATGGCGATGACATCCATGTGCATGTGCTGATGTCCGGCGGCAGCTTTGGACGACGTCTTGAGGATGACTATATCGCCCAAGCGGTAGAGATCGCGATGCAGCTGCCCGACACGCCGATCAAGATGATCTGGCAGCGCGAGGAAGACTTCACCCATGACTTCCCGCGCCCGCTGGCGATTGCGCGCGGACGCGGTGCTGTGGCGGATGCCGGTATCGCAGCGTTTGATTTATCCATTGCCGCCCCTTCGGTCGCTGAATCCTCGCTCGCGCGGTTGAACCAACCCGCCTTTGGCCCGGACGTGGCGATTGTCGCGGGGGCATGGGACCAGCCGTTTCAAATTCCCAACTACCGCGTGACCGGCTACCGCACGCCTGCGATGGTGCCAATCAGTTCTTGGCGGTCGGTCGGGGCGTCTGGCAACGGGTTTATGCATGAAAGCTTCATGGATGAAATGTGCCACGCCGCGGGGGTAGACCCGTTACAAGAGAGGCTGCGCTTGTGCTGGCACGATGCTTCGCGCAAGGTCTTGGAAGCCGTGGGCGAGATGTCGGAATGGGGCAGCGATCTGGGGCCGAACCGCGGACGGGGGCTGGCCTTTACGCTGGCCTTTGGCGTGCCCGTGGCCGAGGTGGTCGAGATCACTAACTCGCCCGACGGCATCCGTATCGACAAGGTGTTCGTCGCCGCCGATGTGGGCCGCGTACTGGACCCTGTGAACTTTGAGGCGCAGCTGCAAGGCGGCGTGATCTTTGGCTTGGGCCACGCGATGAACTGCGAGCTAACCTATCGCGACGGCTTGGCAGAGCAGGATAACTATCACATGTACGAGGGCATGCGGCTGCATCAGGCTCCGCAAATCATGGTGCGCGGGCTTGAGAATGGCGACAAGATAAGGGGTATCGGCGAACCCGCCGTGCCTCCCGCCGCACCCGCCTTGGCCAATGCGATCTTTGCCGCGACGGGGCAGCGTATCCGCGAACTGCCGCTGTCCAAGTCGATCGGTTTTGTATGAGGACCCTTCGCGGGGCGATCACCGGCGGGATCATCGCGCTGGCCTGCGCGGGCAGTGCTCGGGCGCAAGATGTGCAGGGTCGCGCGGCGGCGCTGGCTGCGTGGGATGATATTCACGCCGTCGTCTCGCATCCGCGCTGCACCAATTGCCACGTCGGCCCCTCTGGTCTGCCCCTGTGGGAAGGGCTGGGGTATGGGGGGGCGCTAGGGAAAGAAGTGGTGCACGGCATGAACGTGCGTGCTGACGACAGCCGCATCGGAGCAGAATCAATGCCGTGCCGGACCTGTCACACCAGCGCCGCGTCAGCCAACAGCGTGCCCCATGCACCACCGATGATTGCAGATGCGTGGCGGCTTCCTCCAATTGAGATGGCGTGGAAAGGCAAAACCAGCGCCGAGATTTGCGTGCAGCTGCGTGACCCCGGCCGCAACGGTGCTTTCACGCCCGAAGAACTGTCCGATCACGTCGGCAGCTCGGCCTTTGTCGCGTGGGGGTTTGACCCCGGCGCAGGGCGCGTGGCCGCCCCCGGATCAATCCCCGAGATGCAGGAGGCGCTGGCAATTTGGGTAGTAGGCGGGACACCCTGTGTCGGCGACCCGTAAAATGCGCTGTTATGCTTTAAACAGATCCGCGTAAATCTCGCGCAGAAGGTTCTTTTGCACCTTACCCATGGTGTTGCGGGGCAGGGCGTCGACCACCACCAGCTTGCGCGGACATTTGAACCGCGCCAGTGACTGCGCGACCGCCTGCGACAGCGCATCAAGGTTCAGATCAGCACTGCCATCGGCGACCAGCACGCCGACAGGGGCCTCTCCCAGATCAGCATGCGCCACGCCAATCACCGCGCTTTCCAGAACGCCGGGTTGATCGTCCAGCACCTGCTCGACCTCTTTGGGATAGATGTTGTAGCCGCCGGATATGATCAGATCCTTGCCGCGTCCGACGATCTGCACATAGCCGTCTTCGTCAATCAGCCCCAGATCGCCGGTGATAAAGAACCCGTCCGCGCGCAGTTCAGCGGCGGTTTTTTCGGGCATCTGCCAATAGCCTTGGAAAACATTCGGGCCGCGTACCTCAACAACGCCAATCTCTCCCTGAGGCAGGGTCTCTCCGGTTTCGGGGTCGCAAATCTTGAGCTCGACACCCGGCAACGGCGTGCCCACCGTGCCCCCGCGTCGCGGTCCGTCATAGGGGTTCGACGTGTTCATATTGGTCTCCGTCATCCCGTAGCGTTCCAGAATGCGGTGACCTGTGCGTTCTTCGAACTGCTTGTGGGTTTCCGCCAGCAGCGGCGCAGAGCCTGAAATGAACAGCCGCATATGTGCGGTCAATCCGGCGGTGAAATCATCAGAGCAGAGTAAGCGGGTGTAGAACGTCGGCACGCCCATCAGCGCGGTGGCCTGCGGCATAAAGCGGATCAACTGGTCGATATCGAGCTTGGGCAAGAACACCATCGCGCCGCCACTCAGCAGCATGATGTTGGTCGCCACAAACAACCCATGGGTATGGAAAATCGGCAGCGCGTGCAGCAGTACATCAGCCTTGGTGAAGTGCCAGACATCGACAAGGGTTTCGGCGTTGCTGAGCAGGTTTTGCTGGCTCAGCATTGCCCCCTTGGACCGGCCCGTGGTGCCGGAGGTATAGAGGAACGCGGCTAGATCATCGGCGGTGCGGTCTACGGTGTCGAATGTGTCGGGCAGTGAGGCTGCCAGATCGCGCAGCGTGCCGCGGCCGGTGGCGTCCATGGTTTCAACAGCCGCGCCAGCCGCAGCGGCAACGGGGGCCAGTGCGCTGACATCGGCAGGATCACACACCAGCAGTCGCGCACCGGAGTTGCCGACGAAGTAATCCACCTCGGAGGCGGTGTAGCCGGGGTTGAGCGGCAAAAACACCAGCCCCGCTTGAACACAGGCCGCATAAAGCGCCAGCGCATCGGGCGATTTCCCGATCTGCACCGCCACACGGTCGCCCGCTATCAGTCCCTTGTCAGCAAACGCATTGGCATAGCGCGCGGCAGAGCGGATGAATTGATCATGGGTGATGGTG
>OJBO01001141.1_pt1 | contig 10872 bp, 9 predicted proteins | sample 1590461 | NCBI WGS metagenome assembly OJBO01 (sample SAMN05416836, study PRJEB24817) | seawater metagenome | isolation source: Sea water | place: Canada:Atlantic | collected 2013-07 | reverse complement strand
TGCTGGGGCACAAAACTGAACAAAAGAAGAGAAAAAACAAAGATGCCCACGGTCAATCCGATGACCGTTTTCCGGTAGCGCACGCACCACTCTACCCAGCCACGGAAACGACGATAAAACGGTTTCTGGTAAGGGTCATGCACATCGCCGCTGGCATCACGACGGGCCAGACTGGGCAGCAACTTTTCACCCAGATAAGGAACGAACACCACCGCAGTCACCCAGGACGCCAGCAACGCAATGGTGACCACCTGGAAGATGGACCGGGTGTATTCCCCGGTGCTCGATTCCGCAGTGGCGATGGGCAGAAAACCTGCAGCGGTAATCAAGGTGCCGGTGAGCATGGGGAAGGCGGTACTGGTCCAGGCAAAGCCGGCCGCCTTGATACGGCTGAAGCCCTGCTCCATTTTAATCGCCATCATTTCCACAGCGATAATGGCATCGTCCACCATCAGACCCAGCGCCAACACCAACGCACCCAGGGAAATCTTGTGCAGGCCGATGTCGAAATATTTCATCGACGCAAAGGTCATCGCCAGCACCAGCGGAATGGAGAAGGCCACCACCAGACCGGTGCGCCACCCCAGCGAGAAGAAGCTCACCAGCAACACGATGGCCAGGGCTTCCATCAATACCTGAACAAATTCCCCCACACCGGCTTCCACTGCCGCCGGCTGATCGGAAACCTTACGCAGCTCCATGCCGATAGGCAGGCTTTCCTGCAATGTGGCAAAGGTCTGGTCAAGGTTTTCACCCAGCTTGAGAATATCGCCGCCGTCCTTCATGGACACCGCAATACCAATGGCATTTTCGCCCATGAAACGCATGCGCGGCTGCGGCGGATCACTAAAGCCCCGATAAACGTTGGCGATGTCGCCAAGACGCAGGGTGCGGTTTTCCACCTGAATGGGGAAGTTGCGAATATCTTCCACGCTGGTGAATTCACCGGATACCCGCAGGCGCACGCGGCTGCTGGGTGTTTCAAAAAAACCCGCGTCGGCCACCGCATTCTGCGACTGCAGGGCCTGCTGCACCGTCACCAGCGGAATGCCCAGGGACGCCAGCTTGGTGTTGGCAATTTCCACCCAGATTTTTTCGTCCTGCAGGCCGACCAGCTCCACCTTGCCCACGTCGTCCACCCGCTGCAGCGCCAGCTGCAAGCGGTCGGCGTAGTCTTTCATGATGGCGTAGTCAAAACCCTCACCGGTGAGCGCATAGATATTGCCAAAGGTGGTACCGAATTCGTCGTTAAAAAAGGGCCCGCGTGCGTCCTGGGGCAAGGTGTGGCGAATATCACCAATCTTCTTGCGCACCTGATACCAGAGATCCGTGATGTCCTTGGAGCGCATCTCATCCCGCGCCATGAACATGACCAATGACTGGCCCGGCCGGGAATAGGAGGTAATGCGTTCGAAGTCGCCGGTCTCCATCAGTTTCTTTTCCACCCGGTCAGTGATTTGCCGGGACACTTCCTCGGCACTGGCACCGGGCCAAAGTGTGTTGATGGTCATCAGCTTGAAGGTAAACGGCGGATCTTCACTCTGGCCCAGGTTGGCATAGGAAATCGCCCCCATGGCACCGAGAAGGATCATGGCGTAGAGCACCAGGGTGCGGTTTTTCAGCGCCCATTCGGAGAGATTGAACGACATGGCCATGCTCTCCTTATTGATCCGCGTCTGGGCTTGGCGTCGCGTCTGCACTGTCATCAGCCGGCGCCTCCGGGGCCGCCTGCTCGGCAGGCGCGGCCTCAGCCAGATCCAGCTGACGGTTCTGGCGATCCACGGGAATAACCCTCTGTCCTTCGCGCAGCAACTGCGTGCCTGCGGTCACAACCCAGTCCTGCGGCTGCAAGCCGCTTAACACCGGCACCACCTGTTCCTGATAAGGCCCCACTTCCACCGGTGTTTTCTGCAAGGTCAGCGCATCCGGGTTGACCACCCACACATAGGTATTGCCTTCCTCGGCGGTGAGCGCAGAGAGGGGAATACTGAGCACGTCAGCATTGGCGGCACCGCTGACAAAGACCCGGGCAGACTGCCCCAGATCCGCCCCAACGCTGGCGTTTTCGAATGCCACGCGAGCTTCAAACGTCCGTGAGCGGGGATCCGCGGCCGGCGACAGTTCACGAATTTTACCTTCGAATACCTGCCCGGGCCGCGACCATAATTCAATCGCCACCGGCATGCCGATCTTGAAGCGGCCCACGTCCTGCTCCGGCAAATCAATCCGCACTTCGCGGTCGCCGTCGATCGCCAGCACAAACACCGCCTGGCCGGCAGCCACTACCTGGCCAGCCTCCGCCAGACGCTGGGCAATCACGCCGTCACGGGGCGCTTTCAGCGAGGCATAGTCCGCCTGATTCCGGGCCACCTTCAGGTTCGCACGAGCCTGGCGCAGCTGCGCCACACTGGCGTCATAGCGGCTTTCAAAGGAATCGAACTGGGAGCGGCTGATCACATTACGCTCCATCAGCTCGCGGTAACGCTCCAGTTCGCTGCTGGCCAGGTTGTGGTCGGCCTGGGCAGAGGCCATCTGCGCCCGTACCGCATCCAGTTTCAGGCTCACATCATCGGTATCCAGCTTGGCCAACACCGTCCCTTCACTGACCCGGTCGCCCACATCCACCAGCCGCTGGCTGATCTTGCCACCAATGCGGAAACCCAACTCCGGCTCATAGCGGGCACGGACTTCACCGGGGAACACGTCCTGACTGGCATCCGCCGATAGCGGCTGGGCCACCAGTGCCGGGCGGGCCGGCGCCTTGTTTTCCGACTCCGGATCGGAACACCCCTGCAGGGACAACGCCCCCACCGCCATGCCCGTGGCGATCAGCCCCGACAGCACTCTCGACAGCAATACAGAACGAAACATGACTGGTTCCCTCATTGACCCCACCTCTTTAGACGGATCCGCCCGTTAAGTCGGCGGATTTTGCCGGTCTTGACTTGCCGGCATGCTATACTGGCCAGTATAGTAATTTTATTAAACTGAACCGTCCAGTATTGAAATATGACCGACTCTGCCTCCCCAGATCAGCCCAACCCACGCGGACGCCCCAAAGACCCGGCGAAACGCAGTGCCATTCTTCAAGCAGCCACCACACTGTTTCTCGGGCAGGGATTTGCCGGCACCAGCATGGATGCCGTGGCGAAACAGGCTGGCGTCTCCAAACTCACGGTGTATAGCCATTTCAGCGACAAGGAAACGTTATTTTCGTCAGCCATTGAGGCGAAATGTCACAACCTGCTCCCCATGCCGATCTTCGAACTGGAACCGGACCTGCCGATTCGCACCACCCTGACCAAGATTGGCCTGGCGTTTCTGGAACTGATCCATACGCCGGAAGTGATTGAATTACAGCGACTGATGAGCAGCCTGGCGACACAGGATCCGGCCATGTCACAGCTGTTTTTCGAAGCCGGCCCGCAGCGCACCATTACCGCCATGGAAAACCTGGTGCGTAACGGCAATAACACAGGCCGATTGCAGGCAGACAACCCCAAACAGGCGGCGGAGAATTTTTTCAGCCTGTTGCAAGGCTGCGAGCATATGCGTGTGATTATTGGCTGTAACCAGCCAATGACGGCCAGCGAGGCGCAGCCTCATGCCGCACAAGTGGTGGATATGTTCCTGCGGGCTTACGGGAGAGAAGGGGAATAAACAGATTTAGCAGCGTAGTCATGCATTGAAGGCAGCGGGGCCTTTGGCCCCGCCCTGAAAAGATCAGAAAGATTTTCTGACGCCGATGGAGAAGTGGTCGTAATCCACATCAAGCTTGTCATTTGCAATCTTGATTTCGTGGCTCGCATCCACATAGCCCAGCACCAGCTCCGGAGCATCCGGCGCAAAGGCGATGGCTACATCCAACCCCAGCAGTTCGGGCTCGATATCAAGGGAATCCAGGCCGACCTTGGTATCAGTATCACCCATGTTGTACCAGAGTGACGCCGTCACCATGTCGAAATTGGCGCGCGCGCCGACTTCCAGGCCGTAGCCTTCACCGGCAAAACCGATCAGCGTTGGCCGGCTGAACCCTACAGCACCGTAAAGATCGACCATCCCCGCCACCGGGAAATGGGCACCCACGCCAATAAAGGTCATGTCATTCAACACGGCATTATCAGCTTGGCCAAGAGCGAACCCCACATCATCTTCATAGTCCAGCGACATGTGCCGGCCCATGACCATGACATAATCACCAATCTCGAAACCACCCTGCAGCCCGAACCCTTGCTGCAGGTCAAAGGACTCGGAGATACCGCCTTCAGTGACTTCCGAATCACCAGACATGACATAGTCGAACTGTACATAGTTGAACGAGGGCGCATCCGCAAAGGCATGCTGACCCGTGGCCCCCATCAGGGTGGCAAACGCAAGCGAGGCAATTTTCTTGTTCATAACTTTCTCCCTGTTATATATAGACAAGCCAAGGCTGGCCTGAGCCCGATCACTGACATCCTTGGCCCTGCAGCATTGATAACGCAATTGTAAAAAAACCGCAATATACAATACATTTACCGTGACGCTGGGAACAACGACAACGCATCGCCAACACTGATTCAAGACACGCCACGCAACGCTTTCACTTCTGCCGCATAAAGCAGTGCCCTGCCCCGACGCCGCTCACCCAGTTGCCACCAGATCACCCCAAGCCACCGAATCGCCAGGTGATTCTCTGCATTGCAGGACAGGGCTTGCTGGGCGATACGTAGAGCTCGTCCAAGCAAGCACCGCCGATGGCTGGGGAACCGCTTGGCGGCCCGCACCAGGGTCGCAATATGCCCCAGGTCATCGGCACTCACAGCGCATCACCGTTCTGGGCACTGTCCGCATTCGGCTGCACTTTAGCGGCCGCCTTGCCTGGCACGGCAAAGGCATACCAGTCCAGTTTCCGGGTCACCACCATCACCACAGCCAGAGCAGCGAACAGCAACAAGGCGCCCAGCAACAGGGCATAGTCTTCAGCCATGAGAATCCCGTAGATCAACCCTTGCACCAGCAGCAGACTCAAGGCGAACGTCCAGCCGGCCTTGAAGGAACGCATGGCCGCCATCAGGTAGACGCCGATCAAGGCACAGCACGATAACGCAGCCACCAGATACGCCAACACAAAGTCGATATGCTCACTGAGTGCCACCAGCAGCAGGTAGAACATGGCCAGCGCCAACCCCACCAACAGGTATTGCATGGCATGTAACGGGTACCGGCGCAGCACTTCAAAAAGGAAAAACGCTGCGAAGGCCAGGCCCACAATCAGATAACTGTATTTCAGCGCCCGCTCACTGGAGAGCAACCCTGTCACCGGCTGCACCAAACGCACCCGCAATGCCTGGCCGCTGTCACCGCAGGCTGCATCACCCCGGGCGCAATGAATCACACTGGCCGCCGCCAGGCTGTTGGTACGCCACTGGCTGGTAAACCCTTCCGGGGTAATCTCACGCTCCACCGGCAACACCAGCCCTTCAAAACTGGGGTGTGGCCAATCGGCCCGTAACGCCATGCGGGTTTCCTTGGCCAGCGGCAGAGCACCGAGTGATTCCGTGCCGTTCAGGTTCAACCGCACCTTGACGGTAAAAGCCCCGGCCAAATCGTCGGGCAGCGCCACGGCCACCGCATTACCGCCCACGCCATCCGGCAACTGCTCGGTTTCCACCAATGGTAGCGGCACATCGTTGACCAGAATCTGTGGGCGCTCCACCAGCCCGCGCAGATCCTGAATCTGCAATAGCAGCAACGGCTTCTGTGAAGACACCACCTGTTCCGGCTGACTCACTGTCTGCCAATTGGCGGGAAACACGGCTTCGATGTGCAACAGGCTCCGGTATACCGGCACACCGTAAATACCGCGATAGCGCATTTCACTTTGCAGCTCGCCATCAATACTCAAGGTATCCGGAATCTGGCTATCCAACACTTGCCGCCGCTCAATGGCTGTACAGGTTTCGCCGCTACGGCAATCGCGTTTTTCCACCAGCTGTTTCCGGGTTCGTGGCACCACGATCAGCGGCCCACTGATCTGCTGCTCGCCACTCACCTGTCGGGTAATCTGGTGTTTGACGTGCATCGCTTCATTACTGCGGTCGGATATCTTTCCCTGGATCATTAACAGCGGCACTACCAGCACCAGCATCAGCCCGGCAATCGTGAACATTTTCAATAACAGGTTGGGTCGCATGGCTTTCTCCCACAAATGACACCCACAATGGTTCCCTCACAGGGGAGGCCAGTGTGCGAAACCGGTTTGGGGGTTTTGTGGGGATTGTGTGGGAGGAAAGTAGTTACGAGTTGAAAGTTCAAAGTTTAAATCGCGGGACAGCCCAATGGAGCGGATAGGCCATACCCACGCCCAATCACTACTGGCGCGGAGCACCTAATCTACAAGAATGCACCTGCCTTTCTTCGCGTTTCAACTTTTAACTTTCTACTTTTAACTTCTTAAAAACACGCCGCTAGCGACGCTCCTGCGGAAGGGGATTATTCGGGGAGAATTAGCCTGGCTTGAACGCCCTGATGGGTGTTTTCCACATTGAGGCTGCCACCGTGCAGGCTGGCGATTTCGCTGACCATGGCCAACCCCAGCCCTGAACTTCTTTCCTGACCCGGCGACGGCAGGGAATAGAAACGCTCAGTGATACGTCCAAGCGCATAGTCAGGAATCACCGGGCCAGTGTTGGTTACTGTCAGGCAGGCGACGTCAACATGCACCGTGATCGTGGTGTTTTCATTGGCAAAACGCAGGGCGTTATCCAGCAGATTGAACAGGGCCAACCTGAAGGTGTCCGCTTCCGCCTGCAGGGCGCCCTCATTCACGGTGATATCCAGCTGTTTTTCGGCCAGCAACGCATAGCGGCTATGCTGCCATTCCTGCACCAGAGCGGAGATCGACACCGCACTTTTGTGCGCCGGCAAGCTTTCCAGTTTTTCCAGCCTCGCCATGGCCAGTAACTTGTCCAGCAGATCACTCAGCCGGATGCTTTCGTGTATCACGTTATCCGTAAAACGGTGCAGGGCCGGGTCGTCCACTTCCTCGGCCAGAATTTCCCCCGCACCACGAATCGCCGCCAACGGACTTTTCATTTCATGGGTCAGCAAGGTCACGTTATCTTCCAGCTGCGCCCGCGCCTCCAGGCGACGACGCATGGCGGTGACAGCATCCGCAAGGTCGCGAATTTCATCGTGGCCACGAAAGCGCGGCGGCGCCGGGCGTTCATCGTTGGCCACCGCCTCGGCATAGCGCCGCAACCGATTCACCCGGCGACTGAGCCACCAGGCCAGCAGCACACCCGACAACAAACAGACCAATAGCGCCAGGCCGCCGTAGAGCATCAGATAACGTTCCGCACGCTGCACAAAAGGCTCAATGGCACGCCCGGGTTTACCCAGACTGATGACACCAATCAGGCTACCTTGATCACGAATCGGCGCGGCCACGTACATTATCGAGGTAGATGGATCCTGTGGATCACTGCGTGTGGTGCGAGCGCCATAGCGCCCCTGCAAGGTCAGATGCACATCGTTCCAGCGGGAAAAATCTTTTCCTTCATCCTGGCCACGGGAATCAAACAGCACGGTGCCGGCGGGACCAGTAATATACACATGGGTATGAATACGGGACTTCTTTAATCCCCAGATATCCGCATCCGGAGTGCGCCCCGCGTAACGGTTAAGCGCATCCCGCAGCGCCGGCGTGATCACGATTTCCCCGTTAGCCGCATCGCTGGCGACAATTTCCGCCAGCAGGTTGGCGGCATCCACCAGGGTTTCTTCTGCAGACTGGCGCACCAGCGGCTTGGCCTGCCCGAACACCAGATCGAGCACGAACCAACCCACCAGACCCAGGATCAGAAAATAGAATACCAGCAGGCGCTGACCGAGTTTCATGGTGTATCCAGCAGATAACCGATGCCGCGCCGGGTCACGATAAGGTGATCACCATTCAGCGGGCGCAGCTTGGCGCGCAAGGTCTTGATGTGCGTGTCCACACTGCGCTCGAAGCTGTCTTCATCGCTGTCGCAGATATCCAGCAGCTGGGCACGACTGAATACCTGACCGGGCCGCTGCACCATGGTCGTCAGAATACGGTATTCCGAGCGCGTCAGAGATAATTCGGTATGCCGGAAAAAGACCCGAAGACCACTGTCATCCACCTGCCACAGCGTTGTTTTATTGGTGTCGATATCGGCATCCGATTTCGGCCCCAGGCGTTTTAGAATCGCCCGAATGCGGGCAACCACTTCACGGGGGCTGAAGGGTTTGGTGACGTAGTCATCCCCCCCCAGCTCCAGTCCCAGAATGCGGTCGACTTCATCCTGCCTGGCGGTGAGAAACAGCACCGGCAGCTCACTGTGCTGGCGCAACTGTTTGAGCACATCGAAGCCATTCATGTCCGGTAACCCCACATCCAGCACCACCAGATCCACGGCCTGGCCGGCCACGGCATCCAGCGCCTGCTGACCCAACGTCACGTGGGTCACGGCAAAGTGTTCACGCTCCAACGCAAACATCAGAGGTTCGGCAATACGCGGCTCATCTTCTACGATCAGTACAGCGGGCACTTGAAATATTCCTGGCCAGTAACCATGGCATGATAACCAGACCACGAAGGCGTTCCCATGCCAAGGAGGCGTTTATGTTGGAACTGATCGACAATTTGCCCGGCGATACCGTTGGCGTCAGTGCCCACGGCGAACTCACCGCCGAGGACTATCGCGAGGTGCTGGCCCCCGCCATCGAAGGCGCCTTGAGCCAGCACGACAAGATCAATGTGCTGTACGAAATCGGCCCCACCTTTGAGCATTTCTCCGCCGGGGCCATGCTGCAGGATGCCCTGGTTGGCCTGCGCCACCCGCTAAGCTGGCACCGCATCGCCATCGTTACCAGCCACGACTGGATCAGCAACACCGTGCAACAGGCCAGCGCGCTGATTCCCGGCGAGGTTAAAGTCTTCGAATGGGCCGAACAGAAAGATGCGCTGAGCTGGCTGGCAAGTTGAAAGTTGAAAGTTGAAAGTTGAAAGTTGAAAAGCGCAGCAAACGCTCTGCTTGCTTTCAAGCTGCGCTCGCGCCCATACCATAATGACACTTGTACGGGCTGTCCGGGTGCCTTCAGCGGTGCCCGCGTTTTAACTTTCAACTTTACACTTTCAACTGCTCTCATCCCGCCTGCCGGACGCTCCGCTTCAACGCATCCAGCAGATCCCCACCACATGCTTTACACTGTACGCGTTACCCCTGCCGTGGAGCCCTGCGTTGGCCAAAAAAGCAAAAACCGAGGCCGAGATTGCGCGTTTTCGTGAATCCGTGTGCGATGTGGCGACGCGGCTGTTCATCGAACGTGGCCCGCAAAATGTGACCATGCGCCAGATCGCCAGCGAAGTGGGCGTCAGCCCCATGACCCCCTACCGCTATTTTCGCGACAAGGATGACATCCTGGCCACCGTCCGCGCTGCGGCCTTCAACCGCTTTGCCACCGCGCTGGAAAACGCCGTGGCCAATGCCCCCGACGCCCGCAGCAAAGGCCGGGCGGTGGGGGATGCCTATGTGGATTTTGCCAAATCCTACCCCGCTGCCTACCAGCTGATTTTTTCCTTCACCCAGCCCGACGAAGATCGCTACCCGGAGCTGCAGGCCGCCAACGGCCGCGCCCAGGAAACCATGGTGGGCTATGTGCGCGAGATGATTGAGGCGGGCCTGCTCAAGGGCGATGCCCAGCTTATCGGCTACATGTTCTGGGCCACCCTCCACGGTATTGTGGTGCTGGAACTGGCCAGCGGCCTGCGTGGCATGGACGGCGACACCCTGCGCGAAAAGATCATGCGCACTCTCTATGCCGGCATGCAGGTTACCCCGCCCACTCTGGATTCCTGACCGTTTAGCTCACTCTCAGCATTGGTGGACTTGACTCTATAGATATACGGTGTAAATTTTACTTCGTATATTTATCCCATCGGACCGTATTTCCCGGTGGCCCGGACCCTGCCCCGCGTGAGTATCGGGGCCCAGCATGAGGACACAGTCATGTCTTTACCCGTTGAAATCCGCTCCCGCCTGCGCCTGCCGGTGATGTGTTCACCGCTGTTCATCATTTCCAACCCGGACCTGGTGATCGCCCAATGCCAGGCCGGTGCTATCGGCTCGTTCCCGTCCCTGAACGCCCGCCCGCTGTCGCAACTGGATGAATGGCTGCACCGCATTACCGAAGAACTGGCTGCCTGGGACCGGGACCATCCGGACCAGCCCTCCGCGCCGTTCGCAGTCAACCAGATCGTCCACCGCTCCAACGACCGCCTGGAAAAAGACCTGGAGCTGTGTGAAAAGTACAAGGTACCCATGGTGATCACTTCCCTGGGCGCCCGTGAAGACGTGAACCAGGCAGTACACGGCTGGGGCGGCATGGTGATGCATGACGTGATCAACAACCGCTTTGCCCACAAGGCCATCGAGAAAGGGGCCGACGGCCTGATCGCTGTCGCCGCGGGCGCCGGTGGCCATGCGGGGCAGCTGTCCCCGTTCGCGCTGATGCAGGAAATTCGCAGCTGGTTCGACGGCCCGCTGGCCCTGTCCGGCTCCATCGCCAGCGGCCCCTCTGTGCTGGCCGCTGAAGCCATGGGCGCAGATCTGGCCTACATCGGCTCGCTGTTCATCGCCACCCAGGAAGCCAACGCTGACGCTGCCTACAAGCAGATGATCGTGGACAGCAACGCCTCCGATATCGTCTACAGCAACCTGTTCACTGGCGTGCACGGCAACTACCTGGCCCCGTCCATCATCAAGGCAGGCATGGACCCGGCGAACCTGCCGGAAAGCGACCCTTCGGCCATGAACTTCGGTTCCGGCGGCAATTCCGACAAGAAAGCCTGGAAAGATATCTGGG
>OJBO01001140.1_pt1 | contig 10878 bp, 10 predicted proteins | sample 1590461 | NCBI WGS metagenome assembly OJBO01 (sample SAMN05416836, study PRJEB24817) | seawater metagenome | isolation source: Sea water | place: Canada:Atlantic | collected 2013-07 | reverse complement strand
GTCAATTTTTGCCGAAACCGATATTCTCGATACTGTCGATGGCTTCACAGGCAAAATCATGCTGCCACTCGGCGCGCTTCTGACATCGCTGTTCATAGGGTGGAGGGCGGACCGGAAGCTGTTGGAAAGGACCACGGGCCTTTCTCAAGGAGCCTTTGCGATCTGGCGGTTCCTGCTGGCGTGGCTTTGCCCGTTGGCTGTTACAATCATCCTGGTGACGGGACTGTTCCCGAGCCTGCTTGGATAGAGACGAGGGACTGTACTCAAAAAAAGCCGCCCCAAAAATTATGGGGCGGCTCTTATTGTTTAAGTGCTAGACGCTAGAGGGTGGTTTCGACGTGCTGCTCACTGGCATCACTACGTACATCCTTACCAAACAGCATCTTTGCCGTTGTGATCACTCCAAGGTCACTGTTCCAGATCTCGGCTTTGCCCAGATCCATACGCAACATTATCAGGTTCGGATCGTCCTTGCCTTTCGGGAACCAGGATTCGACGATTTTGCTCCACTGTTTTTCGAGCCGCTCGCTGCTTTTTTCCTCTGTCAATTCGCCCTCGATCCGCGCGAAAACACTATGGTCCTTACCCGCAAATGTTGCGACGGCAGGGCCCATATTGGCAAGCGAATGGTCGCGAGTAGTGAAGAACCAGATTTCGCTGTTGGCGTCTTTGTCGAGTTGCGCAGTCATCACCACGGCATCAGTCGGGGCTGACTTGCGTTCGAGAAAAACGAACGGCGAATCTGCCAGAGCATTCCAGAAATCGGTTTTTAATTCGTCTGCTTTGCCTGAATCATACTGCATGGTTGTCGGTCTCCTTTATATGATCATGCAACGGCCGCTCGAAGGCATTTGTTCCTGTTCCGACTGCCGCTCCGACAAATTCTAACAGCGTAAGGGCGGGTCTCAGCGGATACCTCGTCAACAAGATAAAGGTTAACTGGTCTCATTGCGGCAAATACATAATATTATCATATTCCAAGGCTTTAGGGCAGTTTGGAGTTTATGTATCTAAGAACATATCTGCAACCGGGCCGCGATCGATATACGGTATCAATAGACTGTAACTGTGCTGGCATCGTCATTCGATACTGGAAGACGTGTAACGCCATGTCTCAAACGATGTCGGTAGAACCGCGGCAGAGGTGTCAAATGATGTGTAGCGCGGCATCGCTAAAGAACATATATAGAACGAATGCCAGTTCAGAGCACCTTGCAAAAACTCGAAATTCTCGCTGATGCAGCGAAATACGATGCCTCCTGTGCGTCGTCCGGTACGGCGAAGAAAAATTCGATGGGGGGCAAAGGCATAGGTTCGACTGAAGGGATGGGCATCTGTCACGCTTATGCGCCCGACGGTCGGTGCATATCACTATTGAAGTTGCTGATGACCAATCACTGCATTTTCGATTGTCATTATTGTATCAACCGCAAGAGCAGCAATGTTCGTCGCGCGCGTTTTACTCCGCAGGAAGTTGCGGATCTAACGCTGAATTTTTACCGGCGTAATTATATCGAAGGGCTGTTCCTATCCTCCGGTATCCTCAAAAGTTCCGACTTCACTATGGAGCAGTTGGTCGAAACGGCTCGTATCCTTCGTGAAGACCACGATTTTCGTGGTTACATCCATCTCAAGACAATTCCCGAGGCTGATCCCGGTCTGGTATATCAAGCGGGACTGCTTGCGGATCGGGTTTCGATTAATGTCGAACTGCCGACCGATAGCGGATTGACTCGTCTGGCGCCTGATAAGGACGCGCGCCAGATCGAAAGTGCGATGGGCGGCATGAAATCGAGTATCGTGGAGGCAAAGGATTCGCGGAAGCGGTTCAAATTTGCACCGCGCTTTGCGCCAGCGGGCCAATCGACACAGATGATTATCGGTGCGGATACTGCGAGCGACGCAGATATCGTAGGCAAAGCCAGTCGCCTATATGATAATTTCCGGCTGCGGCGGGTATATTACAGCGCCTTCAGCCCAATCCCCAATGCTAGCGCCATCTTACCATTAAAGCGTCCCCCGTTAATCCGTGAGCACCGTTTGTATCAGTCCGACTGGTTGATGCGGTTCTACGATTATAAGCCGGGCGAAATCATGCAGGCTACGGACGATGCCGGAAATCTACCGCTTGATATCGACCCGAAATTGGCTTGGGCGCTGAAATTTCGCGAATGGTTTCCGGTGGATGTAAATCGTGCTTCAAAGGAACAGCTTCTACGGGTCCCGGGGCTGGGGGTGAAAAGCGTTCACCGTTTATTGGCAGCACGTCGCCATCGGAGGCTGCGTTTGGAAGATGTGGCAAAAGTCGCGGTATCACTGTTTAAGATACGCCCCTTCATCGAGACATGTGACTGGCGACCTACCGCCTTAACGGACCGTGCGGACCTGCGCCGCTTGCTCGTTCCACAGCAGGAGCAGCTGGAGCTGTTTGCGGCATGAGCACGCTTTTTGATCTTCTCGTTTGTGAATATAAACGCGACGCGGCTATTCAGAGCCAAACAGCGACATACTTTGGATTGTTTCGGTTCACTGCGAGCATCGAAACGGCTCAGGTTATGCCATGAAGGCTGTAGTCCCCCATTCACGCGGCAAGCTTTCGACACATTATGCTGTTGCCATGCCTAGGCCGGATGACTTCGCCTTCTGGCGCGGTCAGGCTCGGCAATTGATACAATGTAATGTGTCTCCCGAATATGTTGCATGGACGGAACCGGGCGGATCGGGCGACTTGTTCGCATCTGAAGGTGCCCGTTTACCGGAGTTCGGCAAGAACGCGCCGTTCGTTCGTGCTAGCAGACAGTTTATCAGCGTAGCACAAAACGCTGCGTTGCATTCTGAGTCGGGACGCTTTGCGTTGATTTATCGCCTGTTGTGGCGGTTGCAAACCAACCCGCGCATCATGGAAGACAAAACCGATCCCGATGTCCGCTATGTAGAAGAACTTGCCAAGAATGTTCGACGCGACAGCCACAAAATGCGCGCTTTCGTCCGTTTCCGAAAGGTGAATGACGGAAAGGGCACCGATCATTACGCAGCATGGTTCGAGCCAGACCATCACATCCTGCGCGCAAATGCTGGTTTTTTCCGCCGTCGTTTTGCTAATATGCAATGGTCGATCCTGACGCCGCGAGGTACGTTGCACTGGAACGGGAAAGCTATGCATGAGGGCCCGCCCGCTCGTCGGGAGGATGCCCCCGGCGATGATCCAATGGAGGATCTATGGCGCAAATATTACGCTTCCATTTTTAATCCCGCTCGTTTGAAAGTCGGCGCAATGCTTTCCGAAATGCCGAAAAAGTATTGGAAAAATCTGCCTGAGGCTTCGCTGATACCAGAATTGATCGCAGGCGCTCAGGCGAGAGAAGCGCAGATGGTCGACGCCGGAAAATCGAGATCCGGGCAAGAGTTCGAGAATACCCCGGAAACGCTGCCGGCTATCGAGAGTGCAATTCAGACCTGCCGCCAATGTCCTATCGGCAACCTTGATAATCATGCTGTGATGGGTGAGGGGCCGCTCAGCGCAAACCTCATGATCGTGGGCGAACAGCCAGGCGATCACGAGGATACGACTGGCCGCCCGTTCGTCGGCCCGGCAGGCCAATTGTTAGACGTGCACCTGGAGAAAGCCGGCATTGATCGCGGTGCGGCCTATGTCACAAATGCTATCAAACACTTCAAATACTTGCCTAGGGGTAAACGCCGAATACACCAGAGCCCGGGGGCCAAGGAAATCGATACCTGCCGCTGGTGGCAGGAGGCCGAGCGCACTATTGTGAAGCCAAAGCTGGTTCTGGCTATGGGCGCAAGTGCCGCTCGCAGCCTTTTAGGTAAAACGGTCAGTATCACTAAGGCACGCGGTACGCCTGTTCCATTGGAAGATGGCAGCGAGCTCTGGATCACCGCACACCCGTCCTATTTACTACGGCTCGACGGCGAAGCCCGCGAAAAGCAGGCGCGTTTGTTCGATGCTGATTTGTCAGCGGTAAAGATACGGTTGGCGGAACTGAGTACGCATTGATTGTGACATTTGCTGCATCACTCGTACTATCGTGAAGAACGTTATAAGTTTGCCTGGCATTAATTCCGATGCCTCGTTTGTAGCGACACCGAAGGATTGGAATTGAATAGGCCCCTTAAAGACCGGCAAATATCGCGCCGCATCGGCAGGTTTAGAGGTGACAGACGGGCGATAATTATGCTGATAGTGGGAGCTGTAGGGCTTTCCGCCTGGGCCTGGCTGCAAGACAATCCGCAGCATGACCCCTGGGCACCGCTCGATTTGCGGGATCCGATTGGCTTGGCAACCGGGACCAAGCTGGCCGCTCTGGCCGACGATCCGGCGCAATGCCGCGACGTGCTGGCCACAAGCGAAGTTGCTTTCACCTCGTTGGAGCCTGCGGGCAAGGGTGCCTGTCTCCGCCCGGATCGCACCATGCTGGAGGAATACCCTTATTCTGCACCCCGGCCCGCTACCACCTGCTCGGTCGCAATCGCCATGCAACTGTGGCTGGACCACACCGTCCAGCCGTTGGCCGTGACCACATTTGGCCAGAAAGTCGCTACCGTAGAACATCTTGGCGCCTATAGCTGCCGCCGCCTCTATGGCAGAAGCGATGGGGCCTGGAGCGAGCACGCGACTGGGAATGCTATGGATGTTTCAGGCTTTGTACTTGCTGACGGGCAGTGCATTTCCGTGCTCGCCGACTGGCACGGCGAGGATGACGAGGCATCATTTCTGCGCACTGTGCGTGACGGGGCCTGCTCAGGCTTCAGTACCGTATTGTCGCCTGATTACAACGCAGCGCACCGCGATCATTTTCACTTCGACCGTGCCCGCCGTGCGATAGGCGGGGTCTGCCGCTAGGCCGCTTCGAAAGCGTATCCGGCGGAGCGCACCGTTCGGATCAAATCGGGCGCGTCGTCCATTTCGATGGCTTTGCGCAGGCGACGAATATGGACATCCACTGTGCGCAATTCGATATCGCTTTCCGTACCCCACACTCCGTCGAGCAGCTGCCCCCGGCTGAACACGCGGTTCGGGCTTTCCATAAAGAATTTCAGCAAACGATATTCTGTCGGACCAAGCTGGAGCATTTTTCCACCCCGATCGACACGATGGGCTACCGGATCCAGCGTGATGTCGGCCACTTCGATTGCCTCGCCGGCCAATACCGGGCGGATACGGCGCATCACGGCAGAAACCCGGGCAAGCAGTTCGCGTGGAGAGAACGGTTTGGTGATGTAATCGTCAGCGCCGGTTTCCAGGCCGCGAATACGGTCATCCTCCGCTTCGCGCGCAGTCAGCATGATGATCGGGACATGCGCAGTGGCTTTTTCACGGCGCAGGCGGCGGCACACTTCTATGCCGCTGGTTCCATTTATCATCCAGTCGAGGATAATGAGATCCGGCAACTCTTCCCCGGCCAGCATCATCGCCTCGTCGCCGTCATCAGTAGCGCGGACGCGGTACCCTTCGCGGGTAAAGCGAAACTCGAGCAATTCCAGAAGTGCTGGATCGTCTTCAACAAGAAGCAGGCTGGCTGCTGGCATGTGGGTGTCCTCCTACTGGCTGCGGGCGGGTGGCAACCGGGACTCAACTATCGTCGTCGGGCGGGTAATCCCCAGTGGCCGCGAAGTGGACCATTTCTGCGACATTGGTGGCATGGTCGCCAATGCGTTCGATATTCTTGGCTACGAACAACAGCTGCGCAGCGGTCGAAATAGTTTTAGGATCCTCGACCATATGGCTGACCAGATTGCGGAAGATACTGTCGTAGAATGCGTCGACCTTGTTATCCGCTGCGATGACTTCAAGCGCCAGTTCGGGGTCGCGTGCAGCATAAGCGGTCAGGACGTCATGAACCATTTCCGCCGCCAGTTCGGCCATTGTCGGTAACAAAGTCAGCGGTTCGAAATGCTGACGCTTCTCGATCCGTGATACCCGTTTGGCGATGTTCTTGGCGTAGTCGCCGATCCGCTCGACCACACCGGCTATTTTCAGGGCAGCGATGACTTCACGCAAATCATCGGCCAGAGGCGCCCGCAAAGCGATTATGCGCACTGCCAGCTTGTCAACTTCGGTTTCCAGCGCGTCGAGTTTCTTGTCCCGCGCAACCACTTCATCGCCCAGTTTCTTATCGCCGCGAACCATTGCATCAATCGCCTCGTGGACTGCAACTTCGGCCAGTCCGCCCATTTCCGCAATCAAGCCGCGCAGCCTGGTAATATCCTCGTCGAATGCCTTGACTGTATGGTCCATCATCACCCGTACCGCCCTGTAATATAATCTTTAGTTCGTTCCTCGATCGGATTGGTGAAGATATCTTCGGTCGCCCCGTATTCGACCATCTTCCCGAGGTGGAAGAAGGCCGTGCGTTGAGACACGCGGGCGGCCTGCTGCATGGAGTGGGTAACGATGACGATGGCGTAACGGCCGGTCAACTCGTCGATAAGTTCTTCGATTTTGGCCGTTGCGATCGGGTCGAGCGCAGAGCAGGGTTCGTCCATCAGGATCACTTCGGGGTCCACAGCAATCGCGCGGGCAATGCATAGCCGCTGCTGCTGTCCACCCGACAGGGCTGTACCGGATTCGTCCAACCGATCCTTCACTTCGTTCCAGAGACCTGCGCGAGTCAGCGATTTTTCGACGATGGCATCCAGTGCATCCTTACCTTCGGCCAGCCCGTGTATCTTCGGCCCGTAGGCAATGTTATCGTAGATCGATTTGGGGAAGGGATTGGGTTTCTGGAACACCATTCCAACCCGTGCGCGCAACTGCACGACGTCCATGCCGGAGCGGTAGATATCATCGCCTTCCAGTTCGATCGTCCCCTCTACCCGGGCGGAGGGGATCGTATCGTTCATACGGTTAAGCGAGCGGAGGAAGGTGGACTTCCCGCAGCCCGAGGGCCCGATAAACGCTGTCACATATTGTGAAGGAATGTCGATCGAAACCGAATCGATAGCCTGTTTGTCACCGTAATAAACATTAACGTCGGTGGTGCGCATCTTCGCATCGGTAGCGGGCAGATTTTCGTGTCTTACGGTCACCATTTTTTCTCGAATTTGTTGCGCAGGTAAATCGCCAGCCCATTCATCATGAGCAGGAAAATCAGCAAAACAATTATAGCAGCACTCGTACGTTCCACGAAACCGCGATCAATTTCATCTGACCATAAGAAAATCTGGACCGGCAATACGGTGGCAGGCGTGGTAAAGCCATCGGGTGGGCTAGCGACGAAAGCGCGCATCCCGATCATCAGCAGAGGAGCGGTTTCGCCCAGTGCGCGCGCCATGCCGATGATAGTACCTGTCAGGATACCGGGCAGGGCCAGTGGCAGCACATGGTGGAAAACTACCTGGATGGGCGATGCCCCAACCGCCAATGCACCATCGCGGATTGAAGGCGGTACCGCCTTGATTGCGTTGCGGCCGGTAATCACGATGACCGGCATAGTCATCAGCGCCAGTGTCATCCCGCCTATGAGCGGAGCAGAGCGCATATTGGGAAAGATCGTCAGGAACACGGCAAGGCCCAGCAAACCAAAAATGATCGATGGCACTGCGGCAAGGTTGTTGATCGACACTTCGATAATGTCGGTCCAGCGGTTCTTGGGTGCGTATTCTTCCAGATAGAGTGCTGCCAGAACTCCAATAGGAAAGGCCAAAGCCAAAGTGACGATCATCGTCAATATCGATCCCTTCAGCGCGGCCCATATACCCACCAATTGCGGGTCGGTCGCGTCGGATCGTTGCAGGAAACCGAGGTCGAGGCGTTTCTCCAGCGCGCCGTCAGAAATGAGACGCGAAGCGAGGCTCTGCAATTCGGCCGAGCCTTCACCTTCCATTCCCTGTGCGAGATCGGCAGAGGCAGGGACCCACAATTCCTGTTCACCGCGCGCCAAATCGGGATCGGCAACGATCCTGGCGGCCAGTTCCCGCCAAGCTTCACCGCTGACCTCTGCTGCGCCATCTTCCCCCAATGCCTCTCCGGCAAAGTAGTCGACTACCTGCGGCAATCCCTGCGCTTCGAGCGACTGGACCTCCGATTGCTCCAGAGTAACAGCATCGACCGACAGCCCAGCTTCGGCGAAATCGATCGGCACGCGTAGTTCCGCACGCTGGAACCCACCTGCGCCGTTATACAGCATGGTGCCCAGCAGGATTAGCAGGACCGCAACTGAGAATGTCACGGCGGCAAGTCCGAGCAGCCGGAAGCGTTTCTCGGAAGCGTAACGCTGCTTAAGGCGCTTTTCGAACGCAGCCTGCCGGATTCCGGAGCCTGCCTCGGCGGCGGGAGAGATCGTCGTATCACTCATATGCTTCACGGAACCGTTTAACGACGCGAAGGGCGATGAAATTGAGCACCAGCGTCACGAGGAACAGGACAAAGCCCAGAGCAAACGCGCTGAGCGTCGCTGGATGATCGAAGCTGCCTTCACCGGTCAGCATGGCGACAATCTGCACCGTCACAGTAGTCATCGATTCCAGCGGATTGCCCGAGAGATTCGCTGCAGTGCTAGCGGCCATGACCACGATCATTGTTTCACCAATAGCGCGGCTGATGGCCAGCATTATGCCTGCGACAATGCCGGGCAGGGCGGCGGGTATTAGCACGCGCTTGATAGTTTCGGACTGTGTCGCGCCCATCGCCAGACTGCCATCTCGCATGGAACCTGGAACGGCAGCAATACTGTCATCTGCCATCGAAGAAACGAACGGAATTATCATCACGCCCATCACCAGGCCGGCCGCCAGTGCGCTCTCGCTGGAGGCGTTTTCTATTCCGACGCTACGCGCAACATCGCGGATGAAAGGTGCGACCGTCAGCGCGGCGAAATAGCCGTAAACCACGGTCGGCACCCCGGCGAGCACTTCTAGCGCCGGCTTGAGCCATGCGCGGACCCTGGGGTCGGCATATTGTGTCAGATAGATCGCGCTCATCAAACCAAGCGGAATGGCGACGATCATAGCTATAATGGCGCCGATATAAATTGTGCCCCAAAACAGCGGAATCGCGCCGTAGCGGTCGCCCTGATCGGCATCAGGACTGGACATCGGATCGGGGTTCCAGCTGGTTCCGAACAAGAAATCGATCGGGCTGACAAAACCGAAGAAGCGGATCGTTTCGAATATCAGGCTGACCAAAATGCCGAACGTTGTCAGGATCGCCACGAGCGACGCAATTACCAGTGCAGCCATAACGGCGCGTTCTACGCGCGTGCGGGCCGTGAAGGTCGGGTTCAGGCGCGAGTAGGACCACAGTGCGCATATCACTGCAATACTCATCGCCAGAACCATGCCGATTACCGTGTAGCGCTGGATGGCATCGCGGAACGGTTCGATCAGCGGGCGCGCGGCGGCATCGAACACTGCAGGCGCAGCACCGGTCGCGACCGAGCGGGCTTCGGATAGCAGAGTGTCGCGCATAAACCCGAATTCGGGGAGGGAAGCGGCTGCGTCGCTGGCCAGCACAGATTGCATCACCAGCATCGGCATCAGAGCCATCCACAGCACAGCAAATGCCAGAAGCGGAACACCGACCCACAAAGCAACATACCAGCCGTGGTAATTCGGGCGGGCAACCGGACGTTTGGACGTGTCGGCCCGCTGGAAAGCAGATGCCTTCGCACGGCCGGCCAGCCAGCCCACCAGCCCAAGGCCAAGGGCAACAAACAATAACAGGGCCGGCGACATCAGCGGTGCAATTCCTCTTGTGTTTCAATCGCGATGGCTGCGAAGTAGCAGGGGTCTGTCGGCTTCGCCATCGCCTGTCAGTGGCAAGAGTGGATAGCGGGCAGTAATCTTGTGAAAACTGCTCACCGGCTCAGATCCTGCCCATGTTCAATCTGTGTTGCAGATTGATGACATTGATCCGGCTTCATGTTCGCGTGGGTTACTCTTTTTCGGCAGCCAACATAGGAATTCTGGCGATAACGGAGGTTCCTTTACCCAATACACTATCGATTTCCAGGCGACCGCGGTGCCGCTCGACAATATGTTTGACGATTGCAAGGCCAAGCCCGGTTCCGCCCGATGCGCGGCTGCGCCCCGGATCTGTACGATAAAATCGCCGGGTCAGATGGGGCAGATGTTCCGGCGGAATTCCCTCGCCTTCGTCTGATACGGTCAGACGTGCATTGTCATTGGGGCCAGCATCGAGAGAAATAGAGACTTGTCCCTCGGGTGCCCCATATTTCAGTGCATTGTCGACCAAATTGCGAACCAATTGTTCCAATTGCTGGGAATCGCCCGCCACGCGCAGGCCGCCAACAACATCCAGTATGATCCGTCCGGTTCGATCTGCCCCAGCCGCATCGCGTGATGCGCGCTCCACCAATGCGGAATAATCCACGGGCTTGGCGGGCTGTTCGTGCTTTTCCGCCTCAATCCGTGAAAGCGACATCAAATCGTTGACAAGGCTCTGCAAACGGCGCGCCTCACGGTGGATCGTTTTTAAAAATTTCGCAGCTGTCTCAGTGTCCAGTTCGCCCGGATTTTCACGCAAAGTTTCGGCATATCCGATGATCGAGGCAAGAGGCGTGCGCAATTCGTGGCTGGCATTGGCGACAAAATCGGTATGAGCGCGGTCGATGTCGGCTTCACTGGTCCGGTTGAGCAGCTCGATGACTGCATAATCCTCATCAAGCACGTGACGGCTTAATCGCCAGATGTCTCGCCGCCGGACCAGCCCGCTGACAATCGCCTCCCCATGCTCCGCCGAGTCCATCAATGAAATGGCTTCGGGATGGCGCAGGGCGACGCGCGGGTCTTGCCCCATTATATGATTACCAAGAACCGACCGGGCAGCTTTGTTCGCCACGGTAATGCGTGCGCCTTTGGTTAGCAGCTGCGGCGTTCCGGAGTGTTCAATCTGTC
>OJBO01001136.1_pt1 | contig 10900 bp, 9 predicted proteins | sample 1590461 | NCBI WGS metagenome assembly OJBO01 (sample SAMN05416836, study PRJEB24817) | seawater metagenome | isolation source: Sea water | place: Canada:Atlantic | collected 2013-07 | reverse complement strand
ATCTACACCTCTCTATTCGTCGGCAGCGTCAGATGTGTATAAGAGACAGCTGTCGGGACCGCGATCGGTCATCGCAATGAGCATTGGCTCAAACAGCTCACCCAGCCGGCTTTCCAGGGACGGGTTTTTCAGGTAAAGACCTACAATTCCACACATAATTCGGACCTCATACCGGCTTTCCGGCAATAAAGCGTTGTTTTCGTTGATCCGCAGAATCAGAAAAATTCGGCGTAATGCTTAACTTCCCAATCCGAGACGTGACGGCTGTATTCCGTCCACTCCTCTCGCTTAACAGCGAGGAATTCAGAGACGATCTCCTGCCCCATCATTTCGGTAAACAAAGTGTCTGCTTCAAGCGCATCGAGAGCTTCATTCAGGCTCTGCGGCAGGATGCCAACGCCCCTGGCCTTGATTTCCTCCAGCGACAGGTCATAGAGATTCACATTCATCGGTTCACCGGGATCCAGTTCACGCTCGACACCGTCCATACCCGCGGCGATCAGTGCCGCGTGCACCAGGTACGGGTTACAGCCAGAATCCGGCAGACGGAACTCCAGTCGGCCATAGGGCACTCTCACCATGGCTGAGCGGTTGTTGTCGCCATAGCAGATGTAAGCAGGAGCCCAAGTCGCGCCGGAGGCATTGCCGCCCACGACCAGGCGCTTGTAGGAGTTCACGGTTGGTGCGGCGAAGGCACAGATAGCTCTGGCGTGCTCGATAATTCCGGCAGTGAAGTGGTAGGCCATTTTGGAAAGCCCCATACCATTCGGATCGCTCGGGTCGTGGAACAGATTCTTTCCCGCCTCATCAGTTATGGAAAGGTGGAAATGCATGCCATTGCCGGTGCGATCAGACGCTGGCTTGGGCATAAATGAACACACCATGCCCAGCTTATTTGCAATCTCACCTGCCGCCATCCGCACAAATGTGAAGCGGTCGGCCGAGGTCAATGCATCACTGTAGGTGTAATTAATCTCGAACTGACCATTCGCGTCTTCGTGATCAATCTGATAAACATCGAAATCCACAGCTTGCAGGGACTCAACCAACTGCTCCAGAAATTCCCGGGAGCGGGACAGCCCCTTGTAGTCGTAGCAAGGCTTGTCGAGCACATCACTCTCGTCCACCGGTGTCAGAGAGTCGTCCCCTTCACGGTTGAAAAGTGAGAACTCGGGTTCCAGGCCGGTGTTCAGCGTCCAGTTACGCTCCTTGAACAGCTCAAGTTGGCGTTTCAGAACAACCCGGGAACAATAGGGGTGCGGTTTATCGTTGACATAACCATCGCAGGCGATGCGCGCATAACCTGGCTGCCAGGGCACGGCACTGAGAGTCCCCAGATCGCCACGCGCCATAAAATCCGGGCCGTGCGGCTTCATGCCCAGCCCCCAGACCGCGAAACCGGCAAAACCGGCGCCGCTCTCGACAATACTGTTTAGGCAGCTAGCCGGAACCGACTTGGTTTTGGCCACGCCGTGAATGTCGACGAATTGTGCGAGGATATACTTGATCTGGTTATCATCGATAAATTGGTTAATATTTGCGGGCGTCATGACGCTCCTCCTTCGTGGGTATTCGAATCCTGTAGTTCACAAGCCAGTTCATTGAACAGAGTTTCAAGGTAGCGGTGGAAGCCATCACCAACGCCCACCAGTAATGTGTCATCATTCTTTGTCCGGTAGAGCCAGCAGTTCACCCCGGCGACGGAAGCCATTAGCCAGCCCCCCGGTTCAAAAGTACGGAAATCGAATTGACAGACGCGGGCCATGAGTTCATGCCAGTTGTCGCCGCGGACCGCCAACACACGATCAGCGCGTCTGAAACACCAGTTGTGCACCGGGAGCGGGTGTCCCTCAGGCAGAAACACCATGAACTCATCGGTTCCGGTCCGGGCGACAAGTGCGCCGGCCTGCTCCATGGCCGACAGTCGTTGTTCAGGCTGTGGCAGGCTGGCAGCACCCAGCGCCTCTCCGCTGCCGGGCCCCGTCAGCAGATAGCCCTGCAGGTCATTCCTTAGAGTCACAGTCAACGCAGTCATCAGGCCACCTCCGTCAGATCCGCCGTCTGGCGCTTGCCGTCAGCATCGTAGAAAGGCGTTTTGCAGGGAGACATAGCAACGAGGCTGCCGCTGTCCACCCGCACATGAAGGGTTTTTGCCTCGTTTGCCAGCGGCAGGTCCAACATGGCCAGGCCGATGTAGCGGCCAAGCGCCGGACTATAGGCAATGCTGGTCACCCGGCCTGCGATGTCACCGTCCTTAATCACCAGGTGGCATTCCTTGATCCGCTCGCCGCTATAGCCCTGGGGCAACATAAATCCTGTCAGCCGGCGTTGGCAGCGTTCTTTCAGCAAGGCTAGGGAAGGTTTGCCGGTAAACCAGGATTTGCTCTTGAGGGGGACGGCCCAGGGCATGTTGGCCTCAAACGGGTTGGTCAGACCGTCGGTATCCTGGCCGACAATGACATGGCCCTTCTCCAGCCGCAGAACGCGCTGGGCTTCGACGCCAAACGGACGGATGTTGTACCGGGCACCGGCACGCATCAGCGTATGCCAGATTTCCATGGATTTGTGGGCAGGCGCGTGGATCTCGTAGCCCAGTTCGCCAACAAAACCGACACGGATCAGCCGCACTTTTGCGCCACACATTGTGCCCTCGCGGATGCCCAGATAGGGGAAGCTCTCTTCGCTCAGATCCACATCCGTCAGCGTCTTAAGAAGTTCGCGCGACAAAGGTCCGGCAAGATTCATCGCCGCCAGGGAGTCGGTCAGGTTCACCAGGCGCACGTCCAGTCCCAGATCCATCACCGTCTGAGACAGAATGCGGAAGGTCGCTGCCGCATGACTGGTGGTGGCGGACACATAAAAGCGGTCTTCACCAAGTCGGGCGGCAATACCGTCATCGATGATCACGCCACTGTCATCCACCAGCAGGGCATAACGTGTCATGCCCTGCCTGATGGTGGACATTTTCATGGTGTAAACCGCATCCAGGAGCCTCGAGGCATCCGGTCCCAGAACCTCGATCTTGCCCAGGGTGGAGACATCGATCAGCCCCAGACCGCTGCGCACTGCCTGAGCTTCACGCAGAATGGCCTGTTCGCGTTCTTCCGGCTGGCCGTAGTATTCCGGCCGCTGCCAGTGCCCGGCTTCCATCATCCGGGCGCCATGGGCCTCGTGCCATTCCTGCATTGGGGTACGTCGTTCCGGGCGGAAGCGCCGGCCGGCCAGGGCGCTGACTGGTATCGGGTGGAACATGGGCCGGGCAGTGGTCGAGCCGGTTTTGTCGATCGACTGGCCCCGAATCGCAGCGAGGATGCGGATACCGTTCATGTTCGAATGCTTGCCCTGGCTTGGACCCATGCCGATGGTCGAAAAGCGCTTAATCAGCTCAATGTTGTCGAAGCCCTCTTTAGCGGCATTAACAAGGTCCTTTAACTGGAGGTCTTCATCCATATCGACAAAATTCTTGCCCGCCGGATGAGAGACGATGGGCCACGGGTGGCTATGGGCCTGCCGATCCCGGTGTAGCGTCTGGCTTTCGGCATGGAGCTCACCCCTCAGCTCAGCCAGCGCGGCCCGGGCGGCGCGTTTACCATCGGCCAGGCGTTGCTCTAGGGTGAAAGCTCCGTTCACACGCCCACAGGCATGGATGCCAGCGGGCAGTTCTCGGGGCAGGATCTGCTGCAGGGTGTCGTCATAACCCAGTTTGCCCTTAGCCTGGTAAAGCAGTTGGGAAGCCGGGGCCCAGCCCACGCTCATCAGCAAAAGATCACAATCGATGGCCGTTAGCTCGGACGGATCACAGTCCTTGCCATTAAATGCAGCCACCTGGACAGATTGAAGGTGCCGACTTCCCTGAGCGGCGTAGATCCCGCATCCGCGGTAGACAGGAACCCCCTTATCAGTAACCTGCTGCGCCCAGGAGCCACGCTGAGGTGTTGATTCAAGATCCACCACTGCAGCCAATTCAATGCCGGCCTCCATCAAATCCAGGGCGGCACGGTAGCCTTCGTCATTGGCACAGAGTACGACGGCCCGGTGGCCCGGACTGACCGCGTAGCGGGAAATCAAACGCTGGGCAGCAGAAGCCATCATTACGCCCGGCAGGTCGTTGTTCCGGAACACAGCTGTCTGCTCCATGACCCCAGTGGCACAGATCATTCCCTCTGCACGCAATTTGGTAATACCCTTCGGGCCAACCAGGGGAATGTAGTGATCTGTGTACCAGCCAGCAGCATAGTGCTGTTCAAACAGACGGATGTTGGCATGGTTCCGCACCTTATCCTTCAGGGCGGCTCTTACCCCGGTCGCCGCTGGTTCATTGGCCAGCTGGTAATCAAGGCTGCCGCCAATATGCGGGTTCTCATCGACCAGCACTACGTCCGCCCCGGCCTCTGCCGCTGTCAGCGCAGCTTGCATGCCGCTGGCGCCGGCTCCGACAACTAGCAACTCACAGAAATCGTAGCGCTTGGGTGTGCGCTGCTCGGTCCAGTCAGTATTGACCCGGCCTAGACCGGCTTTTTCCCGGATCTTGCGCTCCCAGAAGGGAAACAGCTTCTTCGGTCGGTGAAAGGCTTTGTAGTAGAAGCCCACCGGCATAAAGCGGGCGAACAAACCGATGAAACGATCCCGATCATTCGCCAGCGAGCCATTAACGTTACAGGCCTTAAGCTCAATTCCTTCGGTCAAAGGCTCGACATCGCCGCGGATATTGGTGGCGTGCGCACTCTGAAACAGAGCGTTCACGTCATGATTCGCCAGCGTCAGGGCGCCGCGAGGACGATGGTATTTGAAACTACGCCCCAGCAATGAGTGGCCGGAGGCCATCAGCGCCGAACTAATGCTATCCCCGGCAAAACCGGACAGGCTCTTCCCTTCGAAACTGAAGGTCACTGTTCTGCCGCGATCGATCCATTCCAGGGGTTGTTGATCAAGCCGGTATGTCATAACGCACCTCCCGGTGATCGACGATCGCTTTCACCTCATCGGTCAGCGTGTCTCGGTCAAGGATGAACCAGTAACCGGTTGGCCGGTGATACCAGCGCTCACGCAGGACACTGGGTGCGCCCTGGCGGTTGAACACAAAACCTGCCCAGGTTTCGGTATCGCAGTCCACCGGCGGCTTGCGCACCTCTCCGACGTAATCGAATTCACTGATGGGACGACGACCGATCAGTGGACAATCCAGTAATTTCATTTTTCGACTCCTCAATGTCCGACCGATGCAGCGCCTTTCTCTCCGACCAGATCGAAGTCGGCGAAGCGGCTGTAGCGGAATGGTTCGATCAGTTCGTGGGTCTGGTCATTGGCCGCGGTCCAGGCCATGGTCTTGCCGCTAACCGGCGTCGCCTTGAAGCCCCAGGTGCCCCAACCGGCATCCAGATAGAACCCTTCGATGGGGGTTTTACCCATAATGGGAGCAAAATCCGGGGTCATATCGCTCATGCCCGCCCACTGCCTCATGACTTTCAGGCGGCTCATGAACGGGAACAGGTCCACCATCTGGTCAGCCAGACCCTCGACAAAATCAAAGGAGGAGCGTGTGGAGTGGAGCACGGAGGGATCCACGGAGGCGCCCATCACCATCTCGCCTCGTGACGACTGACTGACATACACATGCAGACTTCCGGAGACGACAATGGTGTCCATAAACGGCTTGACCGGCTCGGACACGCACGCCTGCAGAGGGAAGATCTCGATGGGCGTCGGCAGGTTCAGCATTTCAGTAATGCGTGGGGTGGAGCCGGCCACCATAGAGATAACCTTGCCACAACTGATGGCACCCCGATCTGTATCAACACCTATCACCCGTCCGTCACGGGTACGAATATCGGTGACACGGGTTCTCTGATGAATCTCGACGCCACGGTTATAGGCACCACGGGCATAGCCCCAGGCCACCGCGTCGTGCCGAGCCACCGATCCGGGCGCGTGGTAGAGTGCCCCCATTACCGGAGTATGACCGGCACATTCCAAATCCATATAAGGCACGGCCTTGCCGATTTCATCGCGACCGACTACCTCACTGTCGATGCCATAATGCTTGTTGACCTCAGCCCGCCAGCGCATGGTTCGCATTGCGCTGTCGGTGTGTGCCAGAGTGAAGTGCCCCCGTGTGGAGTAGAAAATGTTGAGATCAAACTCGTCGGAAAGATCCTCGAACAACTTCACACTGGTGTCGTAGAACTTGACGCCTTCCGGAGTCAGGTAGTTGGAGCGCACAATCGTGGTGTTGCGACCGGTATTGCCGCCACCGATGTAGCCTTGCTCCAGAACAGCCACATTGGTAATGCCGTGCTCTTTTGCCAGATAGTAGGCACACGCCATACCGTGACCACCACCGCCGATAATGACGACGTCATAGTGCGACTTCAGTTCCTTGGGCTCCGGGAAGAAACGCGGTTCATCGTGCGAACGCTTGAACCCGTATTTCAGTAGTTTCCAAGACATTACTCTCTCCCTTCCGGTTTCAGGCGAATACAACGGTCTTGTTGCCGTTCACCAGGACGCGGTCTTCGATGTGATAACGCAGTCCCCTAGCAAGAACCGCTTTTTCCACATCCTTGCCCAAACGGACCATGTCTTTGGTGGTGTTATGGTGGGTAACTCGAAGCACGTCCTGCTCGATGATGGGTCCGGCATCAAGGTCCGGTGTCACGTAATGGCAGGTGGCTCCGATCTGTTTCACACCGCGTTCTGCTGCCTGGTGATAGGGGCGCGCCCCGATAAAGGACGGCAAGAAACTGTGGTGGATGTTGATGATGCGGCCCGGATACTTTTCGCACAGGGTTTCGGGAATGATCTGCATGTACTTGGCTAGTACGATGGCGTCGGCCTCGACAGACGCAATTTGCTCCTGAACCGCCTGAAAATGTGGTTTTTTGTCGGCTTTATCGACGGGAACGTGGATAAACGGTATACCGTGCCACTCAACAAAAGAGCGCAGGGTCTCGTGGTTTGAAATGACACAGGGGATATCGCAATCCAGTTCCCCGGCACGCCACCGGTAAAGCAGGTCGGAGAGACAGTGCGACTCTTTGGAGACCATGACCACGACCCGTTTTCTCTGCGCGGAATCCGTGATGTCCCAATTCATAGAAAACCGTTCCGCCAGGTCGTTGAACTTTGCCCGGAATTCCTCCAGGCCGAACGGAAGCGAATCAGCTACCACCTCGTAACGCATGAAAAACAGACAGGACTCTGCATCGGCGAACTGGTGAGCCTCAATGATCCAGCCTTTGTGATTGGCAATGAACTGTGAAACCGCTGCCACAATACCCACGGTATCGGGACAGGATATCGAGAGTTTGTAGCGACGTGTGTTTTCAGGATTAAGTACCATTCCCCTGCCTTTTTCTCTAACAAGAAATTTAGTTTCCCTTTGGTAAAGCACAAAGCTTGCCAAAATGAACTCGGCAGCAGAATTAAGTTCCCTTTGTTTCGTAAGCTCCTGAAAACCGCACTTTAATGAATATATATTTACCTACAGGAATATATGATGAAAGAAGGTAGCCTCAATAAAAACCGCCCAAAGTCGCACCAAATTGATGCCAGGCCGCACCAATAAGGATCAAAACTCTGCAACGGGACGCTGAGAGTAGCCGCTACAGATCGCACACGGCGGGTATTGAGAAAGATGTTTTCCGAACAGGAATAATGCGGTTAGACTATGCTGGATCGAGGAGAGCCCTATGCCCACTGATAGCCCTGCATCGCGACACATTGAAGCCCTGGAAGAGGGAAAAATCAGCTTCAGCCGTGAAAACCACAATCCTCGCCTGAAACTTGAGCAGTACATCGGTATGCGGGTAAAGCGAAAGCGACAGGAGCAGGGCCTGAAGATCACCGACGTAGCTCGTATTGCAGAGCTAAGCCAGGGCATGGTCAGCAAGATCGAGAACGCCCAGGTATCGACCAGCCTCGAGACGCTCAGCAGGCTTTGCGACGCAATCAGTCTGCCGATTTCGCAGTTATTCAGTGATTATGACCGGCCTGACGGTGGCGCCCAGCTAACCAAGGCCGGGCAAGGCATGGAGGTGGTTCGAAGGGGAACTGAGAAGGGACATACCTACCAGCTACTTAACTACCACCGGGGCAGCCAGAAAAGCTACGAACCTTTTCTGATCATCATGGACGATGCAGCTGAGGTCTTTCCTACGTTTTCCCATCCGGGCCTTGAATTCATATACATACTGGAAGGTGAAATACTGTACCGGCATGGCAATCACCTCTACGAAATGGGGCCCGGTGATTCGCTATCATTCGATAGCGAAGTTCCTCACGGCCCGGAGGAGCTGCTTAAAGTGCCAATCAGACTGCTCTCCATCATTCATTACGACGACTAGCCCCCAGCGCCCGACATGAAACCGATAAAGTCGTTGAATGCGCTACAGAAGCCCAGTGCTATATGGGAAGAGATTAGAGTCCATAAAGGAAAAGGTCGGGGACTAGGCGCCAGCCATGTTAAGGCGGCTTCCCGAATCTCCATTTCCACTTTCGAGTCCGAATCCTCAGGGGCGAGATGCCTCTTAGTATTTTCGGCGTACCCGAGCTCCTCCGGTACTCGCGCGGGACGCTCCGAAGAAGACATTGCCCCCTATTCTCCAACCAGTGAAGACCACTAATCGTCACGGGAATCAGCAAGGGACGAAAAGAATCGTTCGCACCTCTAAGGTGACGCCCTCTGGGAATCAACATAGAGGGACAGAAAGAGTTGCTGGGCCTCTGGCTGGCCGAGACCGAGGGTGCGAAGTTCTGGCTATCGGTACTGACAGAGTTGACGAACCGTGTTCTAGAGCACATCCTGATCGCCTATGAGAATGGTCCCGAAGGGTCAAGCCAAGCTAATTTCTCTTCCCTAAAGTGGTGCGGTTAGAGCGATATGATCCCTGTGATGGTGCAGAAAGCTCTGACATAGTGCGCCAACCCTTCCATCTGTCCCGCGTCGAAGAATGGCCTTGATTTTGCTTTGTATATCCAACCGCTCGAAATTAAATAAATTATCGGGCTGTATAGCAAGCAACTTAGGAGTAACAAATGCTAAATCTGAACCGTTTGCTGCTGGCAGTTGCCATTGGCGCGACACTTTCATCTCAAGCATTTTCGCAGGACGAAGCGGAGCCCACTAATGAGAACTTTGTTGATGCTTTGTTAGTGGCTGAAGCCGACTTACCTCTCCAGCCCCTGGCAGACCAACCGACCAAGCTGACAATGCCAGGAATGAACGGAAGCCTTTTTTATGTTCCTTCAAACCCCGACACCATAAAGTGGGGATACCTGCCGAACCGTAGTGACAAGCCACTTATAGAAATTCCTTCCGGAGCTACAATTACTATCGATACCGTGTCCCACGAGGGTATTCTGGAAGATCAGGGACGAGACCCGGTGGCTTACTTCACTAGTAAGGGTGTGCCAGAGAATATGATCCTAAAGGACGCAATTGAAATTCCTGGGTCTGATATTAAACATGACTTTAAAGCAGATGGACCTCACATCGTTACTGGTCCAATCGCCGTGAAAGGAGCTAAGAAGGGCGACGTTCTGAAAGTGGAAATTCTCTCTATTACACCAAGAGTTCCCTATGGTGTTATCTCTAACCGCCACGGAAAGGGCGCTCTACCGGGAGAGTTTCCGGAAACAGAGAAGCCTTCTGAAAATGCCAGTGCCGACAATCCCGGTGACTACCATAATGTTTCTATTTTCACGCCAATCCGAAAGGCTGATGATGGTTCTTGGGAAGCCATCATGAAAACAGACGCGGGTACCGATGTTGTATTCCCAACAGCACCGTTCATGGGCGTTATGGGGGTGGCCGCCGATACAGAGGACGCCGTACATAGCGTTCCTCCTGATATCTATGGTGGCAATATCGATATCAACGATCTAGGTGTGGGATCCACCATATATCTTCCTGTGTTAGTAGACGGAGCAAACTTTTACACGGGTGATCCACATATGGCCCAAGGGGACGGCGAGGTTGCGCTGACCGCGTTAGAGCATAGCTTGCGCCCAACCTTTCGCCTCACTGTGCTGAAAAAAGGAGATGCTCAAATACCTTCCGCGTCCGGATCCCTCGAAAAGCCATTTGGGGAAACCCCTACGCACTGGGTTCCCATTGGGCTAGATAAGGACCTTGACGAAGCCATGAAGGATGCGGTGCGTGAGTCGATCCGCTTTTTGCATGAGGAGCTGGGAATGGATCGGGCGACGGCCTTGGCCTATTTGTCAGCTGCTACGGACTATGAAGTTTCGCAGGTTGTTGATGGGACCAAAGGCATACATGGATTGATTCGGAAATCGGATTTTAAAGAAGTTATGGAGAACGAGAAACAGCAGCAATAATACAGATAATGTCGGCCGGGTTAACGGATATTAAACCTCCGAGCGCGCTGCGCTACTGTCACCGGCCGACATTCTGTTTGACCAAATCTCACCATCAACGCGCCGTGGTATGCGAGGTCATCTTCATTCCTGTGATAGGCGGTGGGCAGCCAGGCAGCACAGATGCTTAGCCCTTTAGCCCGTACTTCTTGCTTAAACCGCTGAAGGGGTGCCTCCCATGCCAGGTGAAGCCTGCCAGAGGGGCGTCACCGACCACGGCACTAATCCTCAATAGGTAATTAGCTGGCGGCGGTGGTGGAGTGCCGGCCACGCCGGTTTTCCACCGCTTCCTGCAAGTCTCGCCGGTTCCCTGCGCTCAGCGTCCTCAGCACCAGGCCATCCTGAATCAGCAAATGGACCTTGGCCAAGTTCGTCAGGAGCGTTGAGTATTGGCCTTAGCCATAGGCGATGGCCAGCTCCCTCCCATAACAACGGAGCACGCAAGTGCACCCCGCCCGACAGACTTTGTGTGCCCTGTCTCTTATACACATCTCCGAGCCCACGAGACTAGGCATGATCTCGT
>OJBO01001131.1_pt1 | contig 10936 bp, 8 predicted proteins | sample 1590461 | NCBI WGS metagenome assembly OJBO01 (sample SAMN05416836, study PRJEB24817) | seawater metagenome | isolation source: Sea water | place: Canada:Atlantic | collected 2013-07 | reverse complement strand
GGTGATCGCTGCCATCACCTCCTGTACCAACACCTCCAACCCCAGCGTCATGCTGGCCGCCGGCCTGGTGGCCAAGAAGGCCGCCGAGAAAGGCATGAACCGCAAGCCCTGGGTAAAAACCTCGCTGGCACCGGGTTCCAAGGTGGTCACCGATTACCTGGACGTGACCGGCCTGCAGAAACCGCTCAACGATATCGGTTTCGATCTGGTGGGCTATGGCTGCACCACCTGTATCGGCAACTCCGGCCCGCTGCCCGAGGAAATCGACAAGGCGATTGCCGAAGGCGATCTGGTAGTGGCCTCGGTGCTCTCCGGTAACCGTAACTTCGAAGGCCGGGTGCATCAGAGCGTCCGCACCAACTGGCTGGCCTCGCCGCCATTGGTAGTGGCCTATGCCCTGGCCGGTACCGTGAAGATTGATCTGGATAAGGACCCCCTTGGCAAGGACAAGGACGGCAAGCCGGTTTACCTGAAAGATCTCTGGCCCAGCTCCGAAGAGATCCAGAATGAACTGGTGAAGATCAACAACAGCATGTTCCGCACCCAGTACGCCAGTGTCTTTGAAGGGGACGAGGTCTGGCAGAGCCTGCCAATCCCGGACTCCGAAACCTACGACTGGGACAGCAGCTCCACCTACATCCAGAACCCGCCCTTCTTCGACGGGCTGACCAAGGAAGTGGACGATGTGCAGCCGGTGAAGGATGCCCGCATCCTGGCGCTGCTTGGCGACTCCATCACCACCGACCACATCTCCCCCGCCGGGGCCATCAAGGCTGACTCCCCCGCCGGTCATTATCTGCAAGGGCATGACGTGGAGCCCCTCGACTTCAACTCCTACGGCTCACGCCGGGGTAACCACGAAGTGATGATGCGCGGCACCTTCGCCAATATCCGCATCCGCAACGAGATGACCCCGGATATCGAGGGTGGCTTTACCCGGCACCTGCCCGGTGGCGAAGAGATTTCCATCTACGGCGCCGCCATGCGCTACCAGAAGGATGGCGTACCCACGGTAGTCGTGGCCGGCAAGGAATACGGCACCGGCTCCAGCCGCGACTGGGCCGCCAAGGGCACCAACCTGCTGGGTGTGAAAGCGGTAATCGCCGAAAGCTACGAGCGCATTCACCGCTCCAACCTGATCGGCATGGGCGTACTGCCACTGCAGTTCCCGGAAGGCACCGACCGCAAGACGTTGAACCTGGACGGCAGCGAGGAAGTGGATATTCCGGACCTGACCAATGGCCTGAAGCCCAGTGACACCGTCACCGTGGTATTCCGCAAGGACGGCAAGGAACAGAAAGTCGAGGCCCTGTCACGGCTGGATACCGCTGCCGAAGTGGAGTACTACAAAAACGGCGGCATCCTGCACTATGTGCTGCGGCAGATGATGTAGGAGACGCTACCAGCTTCGAGCTGCTAGCTACGGGCAGTAACGCGGGAAGCCGTGTTGCTTGCTCTGATCCAGGAGGCCGCGCCCGATGTTCGGGCGCGGCCTCCTGCATTTGGGACGCCACCGTAGGGTGCACTGAGCCTCAGGCGAACTGCACCGCTCTACCCCCTCCCCCGTAGGAGCACCGCTTGAGGTGCGAACCGAGCGTCGCGAGGCGACAGGGGTAAAGGTCTGTCCGCCGTTCTTTCTGGAACCTGTCGAGCTCTGAGATTCCTGATCGCCCTGCGGGCGATTTCCGCGCAAGCGCGGTTCGCATGTCGCAGATCCCCTGGGGGGCAAGCATAGCTCCTACAGCGGCTTCGTAGAAATGACGAGGTCCGGGGAATTTTCCAGCCTTTCCCTTTCCTACAAGCGTGGCTTGTAGCTTGTAGCTGTTCTAAACTCGCTTCCCATGCGCAACGACACCGACGATTTCCTGTCCCTCTTCCTGAACGGCACGCCCCTGCTGGACGTGCGTGCCCCTGTGGAATTTGCCAAAGGCGCCTTCACCGGTGCCGCCAATATCGCCCTGATCAACGACGACGAACGCCACCAGATCGGCATCTGCTACAAGCAGCATGGCCAGCAGGCGGCCATTGATCTGGGTAACGAACTGGTCAGCGGAACCGAGCGCGAACAGCGCATGCAAGCCTGGCAGCAATGGTGGCAGGCCAATCCGAACGGTTATCTGTATTGCTTCCGGGGCGGGCTGCGCAGCCAGACCACCCAGGCCTGGCTGCGTGAAGCCGGGATCGATGCGCCGCTGGTTACCGGTGGCTACAAGGCCATGCGCCGTTTCCTGCTCGACGAGATGGAAGCCTGCATTGCCGCCCTGCCCTTCGAGATCCTCTGCGGTCGCACCGGTTGCGCCAAGACCCGGGTCATCGAAAGCCAGACCAATGCCGTGGATCTGGAAGGGCTGGCTCATCACCGTGGCTCTTCCTTCGGCCGACGCCCCGGCGGTCAGCCCACCCAGATCGATTTCGACAATGCCCTGGCCATCGCCATGCTCAAGCAGCGGGCGCAGAACCCGGCCCAGGTATTACTGGAAGACGAAAGCAAGCTAATCGGTCGCTGCCACCTGCCCTTTTCCCTGCAGGACAAGATCAGCACCTGCCCGCGCATCATCATCAACGAGACGCTGGAATCCCGGGTGCAGGTGACCCTGGAAGATTACGTGGTAGGACCGCTGGAAGAATACCGCCAGCACTTTGGCGAAAAGCAGGCTCTTCACTATCTGGGGGAAGAGCTGCTCGCCGCCATGGACCGCATCCGCCGCCGCCTGGGCGGACTGCGCCACCAACAGCTCCGCCAGCAACTGTCCGAAGCTCTGGCCGTCCAGGCCATCAGCGGTGACACCGGACTACACGAAGACTGGATCCGCACCCTGCTCAGCGACTACTACGACCCCATGTACGACTACATGCTTTCCCGCCGGGAAGGGGACATTGTGTTTGAGGGTAGCCGCAACGAGGTCATGGCGTTTCTGGAAGAACGCCAGACGCCAGACGCCTGAAACCCCAAGCGACTGTTGGAGTCTTGCTCGCAAGGCGAATAATCCGCAGAACCTATTGGCGGGCATTCGCCTTGCAAGCAAGGCTCCAACGAAAGGCGGAGGGGAATTATCTCCCCGGTTTGCCTCCGAAGCCTCCGTTGGAGCTTTGCTCGCAAAGCGAAGAGCTACCGCCTTGCAAGCAAGGCTCCAACAGGGATTTCTCTTCCGGGCTGCGTTGTACACTGGTATCCAGCACCCGGCGCTCTATAATCACCTTGTCGTGTCTGGCCGGACCCTCGACGGAATGTCCACTTTGTCCGGTAAGCCTCCCTATTGAACGGAGTCAACAATGCGTTTCAAGCTTCTTGCCGCCCTGTTTGCAGCACTGCTGCTCTCTGCCTGTAATGAACCCCACACCGGGACCTTCGTTTTCACCGCCATCCCTGATCAGGATGAATCGCAACTGGAAAAACGCTTCGGCGTGGTTGCCCTCTATCTGGAAGAAAAACTGGGCGTGCCGGTGAAATATGTGCCGGTGAAGTCCTATGCCGCTGCCGTCACTGCCTTCCGCAATAACGAAGTGCAGATGGCCTGGTTCGGCGGTCTGTCCGGTGTTCAGGCTCGTCGCCTGGTGCCCGGCTCCCAGGCCATCGCCCAGGGCCTGGAAGATCCTGACTTCAAGTCCTACTTCATCGCCAACACCAGTACCGGCCTGACTCAGTCCGATACTCTCCCCGAGTCCTTTATCGATCAGCCGTCCTTCACCTTCGGCTCCAAGGGCAGCACCTCCGGGCGCCTGATGCCGGAGTTCTACCTGCGCGAGACCTTCAACCAGGCCCCGGACCAACTGTTTGATAAAGTCGGCTTCTCCGGCGACCACAGCGCCACCATCGCCCTGGTACAAAGCGGCGCCTACGCTACCGGCGCGGTGAATTACAAGGTATGGGAGCGCGAGCTGGAAGAAGGCAAGATCGATACCAGCAAGGTACAGGTGATCTGGGAAACCCCCGGTTATCCGGACTACCACTGGACCGTACGCGGCGATCTGAATGACAAGTTCGGCGACGGTTTCAGCCAGCGCGTCACCGAGGCCCTGCTGGCCATCGATGACCCGGTATTGCTGAATGCGTTCCCGCGGGAAAAATTCATCCCCGCCAGCAATGACGACTTTGCGCCCATCGAGGAAACTGCCGAAGCCATCGGCCTGCTGGACGCGCAGTAACAGGATCGGATTTTGACATTCCATCTTGAGAATGCACGACTTGGCCACCCGGGCCAGGTCGTGTTTGCGTCCCTGTCGCTGACCATTGCCGACGGGGAAAAAGTCGCCTTGCTGGGTCCCTCCGGCGCCGGCAAGTCCACCCTGCTGGCGGCACTGCGCCAGCAGCAGGAAGCCAGCTGTGCCTGGTGTCCCCAGACCGGCGACCTGGTCCCCATTCTCAGCGTCTTCCACAATCTCTACATGGGCGCCCTGCCCCGTAACCCGACCCTGACCAACCTGCGCAACCTGATCTGGCCCAGCGCCCGGGAAAAATCCAGCGTCGGCGAACTGGCCCGGGAGCTGGGGTTACAGGACAAGCTGTTCACCAGCGTGGACCAGTTATCCGGGGGTCAGGCGCAACGGGTTGCTCTGGGTCGTGCGCTCTACACACAACGACCGATACTGCTGGCCGACGAGCCGGTCTCCAGCCTGGATGAACACCAGGGGCTGGTGCTGCTGCGCCAGGCACTGGGCCGCCACCATACCGCCGTGGTCGCGCTGCACGATCGGGAGCTGGCGCTGCAATGCTGCGACCGCATCATCGGCCTGGGTGACGGCAAGATTCTGCTCGACGCCCCCGCCAGCACCCTGAGCCTGGGTGACCTGGACACGCTCTACCAATGAGCCCCGGCGAGCACGGCCAGGCTTCCGGCGCCCGGTATCCCGTCATCAACACCACCGCCTCCCGCTGGCGCCGTGCCAGCTTCTGGCTCGCCGTGGCCGGGTTGATTGCCCTGGCGTTTGCCGACCTGGAGATAGCCCGCTCCTCCCCGGGCAGCGAGCTGCTGCGCATGGGCCAGGGCTTTCTGGCACCAGACTTTTTCTCCACCGATAACCTCTGGCGAGCACTGGCCAATACCCTGGCCTTCGCCTGGCAGGGCACCGCCCTGGCCGCCCTGTTCGGTTTTCTCATGGCCATGGCCTGGCATCGCCGCTGGGTGCGGGGCTTTGCCGCCAGCATCCGCGCTGTCCACGAGCTGTTCTGGGGGTTGCTGTTGTTACAGGTGGCCGGACTGAGCACCGTCACCGGGGTACTGGCCATCGCCATTCCCTACGCGGGCATCTTCGCCAAGGTCTTCGGTGAATTTCTGGAAGAGGCGGACCCGGCTCCCGCCGGCGCCATGCCTGCCAGCGGCCAGCGCCTGAGCGTGTTTTTCTATGCCCGCCTGCCGCTGGTCTGGCAGGCCTTCAAGGCCTACGGCGGCTACCGGCTGGAATGCGCCATCCGCGCCTCAGCCATCCTGGGTTTCATCGGCCTGCCCACCCTGGGTTTCCATCTGGAAACCGCCTTTCGTGAAGGCAGCTACGACCAGGGCGCCGCCCTGCTTTACCTGTTCTTTGCCATCATCTTTACCCTGCGCTGGTGGCTGCGCCCGGCGCTGATTCCGGTATACCTGCTGGCCGCCATTGCCTGGGCGCCACCGCTGTTCACCGGTCGGCTCGATACCCTGGTGCGCTTTGTCACCGTGGATCTGGTACCAATGCCGTTACGCCAGGGCGGAGGATTGACGGAACTGTGGCAGTGGTTTGCCATGCTTTGGCAACAACAACTGTGGCCGGGGCTCTGGCAGACCCTGGTGCTGGGCCTCGGAGCCCTGCTGCTCACCGGCCTGCTATCGCTGCTGCTGTTTCCTCTGATCTCGCCCCTGTTCGGCAACCGGGTCAGCCGTACCGCCGGCCATGGCCTGTTGGTGGTCATGCGCACCACCCCGGAATTCTTTCTCGCCTTCTTCTTCCTGATTCTGCTCGGCCCATCCATGCTGCCGGGCATCCTGGCCCTGGCCCTGCACACCAGTGCCATCGTTGCTCACCTCACCGGCCGCTTCAGCGAAAGCCTGACGCTGCGCGCCGATGCCCCCACCGGCCTCAACCGCTACGCCTGGGAAGTACTGCCCCGCGTCACCCCCAATCTGCTGGCATTCCTGCTCTACCGCTGGGAAGTGATCATGCGCGAAACGGCGGTGCTGGGGATTCTTGGCATTCATACCCTGGGTTTCTATATTGATTCCAGCGTGGCGGAATTCCGCTTCGATCGGACCCTGCTATTGATCCTGGCCACGGTGATGCTCAATCTGGCGGTGGATGCATTGTCGCGGGGATTGCGCAAGCGGTTGCGGCTAAAACCGGGGTTGGGTCTATGAAGGCAATGAAACGAACGCGTTATTTTCAAGGCAACTCATGAAACTCTATCAAGTCGATGCCTTTACCTCTTCCCTGTTTGCCGGCAACCCGGCAGCCGTGGTGCCGCTGGAAAGCTGGCCGGACGATGCCCTGCTGCAGAACATCGCCATGGAGAACAACCTGTCGGAGACGGCCTTTCTGGTGGCGGACGACACCGGCTATACGCTGCGTTGGTTTACCCCCAGTGTGGAAGTGGATCTGTGTGGCCATGCCACCCTGGCGGCTGCCTGGGTAGTGTTCAATGCGCTGGGATTTCCCGGTGAGCGGATTCGTTTCAATACCGCATCCGGTGCCCTGTATGTGGAGCGCAACGACCAGACCCTGAGCCTGGATTTCCCCAGCCGACCGGCGCACCCGGTCAGCAGCCGGGCGCCCTACGAGCAGGCGCTGGGCATTCCTCTTATGGAGGTTCTTCAAGCTCGCGATACCCTGGTGGTGCTGGACAGCGCTGAACAGGTACGCAACTTCCAACCGGATGTTGCCGCCATCGGCAAACTGGATACCTTTGCGATCATGATTACCGCCCCCGGCGATGACTGCGATTTTGTCAGCCGCTTTTTCGCCCCGGCCAAGGGTGTGCCGGAAGACCCGGTGACCGGCTCCGCCCATTGCACCCTGGTGCCCTACTGGGCCGACCGGCTGGGCAAGACCACCCTGCATGCCCGCCAGCTTTCTGCACGAGGCGGCGAATTACACTGCACCCTGAAAGGAGACCGGGTTACCCTGAGTGGCCAGGCCCGCTGCTTTTTGAAAGGCGATATTCTGCTGTGATGACCCCCTCGGCCAACCACGACCTGGTATTGATTGGCGGCGGCCACAGCCATGCCCTGGCCCTGCGCATGCTGGCAATGAAACCGATCCCCGGCGTACGGATTACCCTGGTGTCGCCCGATGCGTTGAGCGCCTATTCCGGTATGCTGCCCGGCCTGATCGCCGGCCACTACACCCTCACCGATAGCCACGTGGATTTGTACCGGCTATGCCTGACCACCGGCACCCGCTTTATCCGCGCTGCGGTAACACAGATCTGCAGCGCCGAACGGCGCCTGACTCTGGATGATGGCAGTACCCTGGACTATGACTGGCTAAGCCTGGATGTGGGCGCCACACCGGACCTGCAACCCGTGGGTGGCGGTCACCCGGACATCGTGCCGGTAAAACCGGTAGCCAGTTTCCACCAGCGCTGGCAGCAATGGCGTGATCATGACAGCCCACTGGCCGTGGTAGGCGCTGGCGCCGGTGGTACGGAAATGGTCCTGGCCATCGCCGAACATCAGCGACAGGCCGGACACCATGGAGCCCTGTCACTCATCAGCGGCGGAGAACTACTGCCAGGCTACCCGGAATCCGTGCGGCGGCGCATGCAACGCTATCTGGATGACTACGGCATCCAGTTACGTGAGCACACTCGGGTGGAAAAACACGGCGATGTCCTCTACGCCAACGAGGCTCCCCTCGACGCCACCCGGGTGCTCTGGTGCACCGGCGTGCGTGGCACCCGGGTGATCGCTGACAGCGATCTGGACTGTGACGACAAGGGCTTTGTGCGGGTAAACGAGACCCTGCAAAGCCGCAGCGACAGCCGCGTGTTTGCCGCCGGCGATTGCGCCGCCTTCCCCGACAGCCTGCCCAAGGCCGGCGTTTATGCCGTGCGTCAGGCCAAGGTGCTGGCCCACAACCTGAACGCCGCCATCAGCAGGCAACCCTTGCAGGCCTACCAACCGCAGAAACGCTTTCTTTCTTTGCTCTCCGCCGGCGGCAAGCAGGCAGTGGCCAGCCGTGGCGGAACCCTGTCCGTTGCCGGACACTGGGTATGGCGCTGGAAGGATCGCATCGATCGCGACTTCATGGACAAGTTCGATCGCCAGTTACCCACCATGACACCGCCTGCGGCGGACCCGGATACCCTGCATTGCGCCGGCTGCGGCGCCAAGGTGGGCAGTGGCGCGCTCCATGATGCCTTGCGGGATTTACAGCCTTATCTCAGCGACGGCATTGAAGCCGGCGTTGATGCCGCCGACGACGCGGCCATCATTCACTGGGCAGACAACAAGCGATTGGTGCAGAGCCTGGATTATTTCCCGGCCTTCATTGACGAGCCCTACCTGTTCGGCAGAGTCGCCGCCCTGCACAGCCTCAGCGATCTGTACGCCATGAACGCCACGCCCCACTCTGCCCTCGCCAACGTGACCCTGCCCTGGCACCACCCGAAATTGCAGGGTCGGGATCTGCACCGCTTGATGGCTGGTGCCGTGAAAGAACTGAACACCGCCGGCTGCACCCTGGTTGGCGGCCACACCATCGAAGGCCCGCAGATGGCCGCCGGCTTTACCGTCAACGGTCAGGCGGACCCGCAACAACTCTGGCACAAACGCGGCGCCCGGAACGGCGATCGTCTGCTGCTGACCAAACCCCTGGGCAGCGGCGTGCAGCTGGCCGCCATGATGCAGAAAAATAAGCTCTACGGCCCCTGGCTGGATGCCACTCTGGACCATTTACTGGTCAGCAATCGCATCGCCCAACAGGTCATGCAGGGTTCTCCCGTGCACGCCTGCACCGATATCACCGGCTTTGGTCTGCTCGGGCATCTCCATGAAATCTGTCAGCACAGTGATGTGGCCATGGCCGTCGACACCGACAGCATTCCCCTGCTGCCAGGCACCCTGTCGCTGATTGAAAACGGAGTGGTTAGCACCCTCAACGAGGCCAACCGGCAAGTGTTGATGCATTGCGATACGCAGCAGGTTGCAGAGTCACTACTGACTATCCTGTGCGACCCGCAAACCGCCGGCGGACTGCTGTTCAGCATTCCCGAAGCGGCACTGGCCCAGGCCCTTGTGCAATTGCGTGAAGCGGGAGTGAACGCGTCAGAAATTGGTAAAGTCCTTGTAAAAAATGGTGATTCTTCGAGAGATATTCTTCTGCATTAGGGTCAAGATGTTAGTGTTGAATCAATCGAGCTGAATGGAGATATCCCATGACCAAGCGTATTACCGGTATTCTCAGTGCATCATTGCTGCTTTTCATGCAGTTGATGATTGTGCCAGCCGCCCAGGCCGCCATGATCGGTAACGACACGGTCATCCAACAACAGGACCGCGCGGCCATGAAGGCGCAGGTAATGGAGCTCATGGACCAAAAGGTCGCCGCCAAGGCATTGGGCGACTACGGCGTCAGCAAGGATCAGGTGAGCCAGCGTCTCGACCGCCTCACCGATCAGGAGCTGCAGCAGCTGGCCCAGAAAGCGGAAGAATTGCCCGCCGGCCAGGGTGTGGTTGGCGTGATCCTCGCCATCATCCTCATTCTGGTGTTGCTGGATCTGCTGGGTGCCACCGACGTCTTCCCGGTTATCGATCCCATTAACTGATCCATGTCTGTCCCCTATGGCGAGGAGCCAATCGCTCCTCGCCTTTCACTCGTAAGCCTTACCCGCCCTTTCAACCTGGCATGCCTTGTCAGCCTGCTGGCTCTGCTTTCCTTGAGTGGATGTCAAAGTTTCCCGCCTCCTCAAAGTGCACAGGTGGAAACCGAGCAGCAGTTGGTGGTGCCTTTTGTCCCCCAGGAAAAATACCAATGCGGCCCCGCCGCCCTGGCCATGATGCTGCAATGGGCCGGCAAGCCGGTGAGTGCAAACAGTCTGATTGATGAGGTGTGGTTACCAGAGCGGGAAGGCAGCCTTGGCATCGAATTGCGTGCCGCCGCCCGCAGCCGTGGCCTGATGGCTTACCCGGTGGAAAACAGCGAGGCGCTGTTCCGCGAACTGCAGGCTGGCCGGCCGGTACTGGTATTGCAGAACCTGGCCCTGCGTCGCTGGCCTCAGTGGCATTTTGCCGTAGTCACCGGCTATCAGGACGAAGGTAATACCATGGTGCTGCACAGCGGCACCGACGCCGGCAAGACCAGCCACTGGAACCGCTTTATCCGCACCTGGGCCCGTGCCGATCAATGGGGCTTTACCCTGGTCGAACCGGGACAACTGCCGGCCAGTGCGGAACCGGAAAGCCTGTTCCGGGCGATTTCTGCCCTGCCCAATGCCGAGGCCTTCTGGCCGGCGGCGGTAGAGGCGTTCCCGAACAGCGGCAAGCTATGGTTCGGCCACGGCAACAGCCTGTGGAGCCAGGATCAACAGCAACCGGCGCTCGACGCCTTCCAACGGGCAACCCGCCAGGCGCCAGACTTTGCCGCCGCCTGGAATAACCTGGCCTACGCCCAGCAGGCACTGGGCGATGAGGAAGGAGCCCGCGACAGTATCTGCCGTGCCCATGCCCTTGCCCCCCAGGACAAAGCCATCCGCGATAGCGTCATGGAGCTGACCGGTCAATCCTGTCCCGACGAGGCCTCGTCGACCGGTTCCGTCTGTTGCGCCGATAACTGATCGCGCTGCTCACGTAACCTGGCCAGCTTGGCTTCCCCTTCCGCCAGTTGCGCCAGCCGATGCAAAGAACGCATACATGGCATGCGTCTGATGCTGCTCTTAATGCTGATAAACATGAACGTAGCTATTCTCAAGCAACAGATGCCGACGCAGGCAGAACAACTGCTGCGCCCCTTGCAACGCCTTGGTAAGCTT
>OJBO01001121.1_pt1 | contig 11022 bp, 9 predicted proteins | sample 1590461 | NCBI WGS metagenome assembly OJBO01 (sample SAMN05416836, study PRJEB24817) | seawater metagenome | isolation source: Sea water | place: Canada:Atlantic | collected 2013-07 | reverse complement strand
TGGGAGCGAGTATAAACCCGTTCCTGGTGTGTCATGAAGAACTGCAGTAACCGATATTCCGTGGGGCCGATGTTCAGCGCGCCGGTTTCCGTGGTGACCCGGTGGCCGACCGGGTCCAGGGTCAGGCCATCCACTTCGATCGGAGTTTCCACGCCGGGCGGCGTGGTGCGGCGCAATACGGCTTTCAGCCTGGCCACCAGCTCCCTCGGCGAGAAGGGCTTGGTGATGTAGTCATCCGCGCCCACTTCCAGGCCCTGGATCTTATTGTCTTCCTCGACCTTGGCCGTCAGCATGATGATGGGAATTTCAGCCGTTGCCTCTTCTTTTTTCAGACGCCTGGCCAGTTCCACACCGCTGGTGCCTGGCAGCATCCAGTCAAGGAGTATCAAGTCGGGCTGTTTATCAACGATCAGGGCATGCGCTTCGCGGGCATCCGCTGCCTCAAGGTAGTCGTAGTCGGCCATTTCGAGGGCCACGGCGATCATTTCGCGGATGGGTGCCTCGTCATCGACGATCAGGACAGTTTTTCCAGTCATGAGCATTAACCTGTGTCATACCGAGTATTGTTGCTGCCTCATTACAACCGGGTAGTGTTACAAGTATATGACAGTAGCAGGCTGTGACTGGATTTGTTCGACTAACTGATGATCCGGTCAATCAACAGACCGGTGAAAACTGCAAAGCCCGCCCAGTTATTGTTGAGGAAGGCCTTGAAGCACCCGTCGCGCTCGCGGAAGCGGGCCAGGTGCTGCTGGAATATAAACAGGCAAGCCATGGCGACGAGCCCGAGGTAATAGAAAACGCCGAGTTCAGCCTGCTGGCCCACCAGGATGAGGATCAGCACCACCAGGGCCTGGAGGATTGCTATAACTGCCCGGTCGGCCTCTCCGAACAGGATGGCGGTGGATTTGATGCCAATCCGGATGTCGTCATCACGATCCACCATGGCGTAGAGGGTGTCGTAGGCAACGGTCCAGAGGACATTGGCGGTAAACAGCAACCAGGCCAGTTTTGTGACTTCACCGGCCTCGGCTGCCCAGGCCATGGGAATGGCCCAGGAAAAGGCGGCCCCAAGAAACAGTTGCGGCAGATGGGTGTAACGCTTCATGAACGGGTAGATGAACGCCAGTACTGCACCCCCGAACGACAGATAGAGAGTCAGCGTGTTGGTGAACAGCACCACCATCAGGAAGGCTGTCACGCAGAGGCCTGCGAACAGGGCGACAGCTTCCCAGGCTTCAATGCGACCGGAGGTCAGTGGGCGGTCTTTGGTGCGTTTGACGTGTCGATCCACCTTGCGGTCGGCAAAATCGTTGATGGCGCAACCGGCAGCTCGCATCATGAATACGCCGAGGGTAAAGACGATAAAGTTGCCAACGCTGGGGAAGCCGTCTGCAGCCAGCCAAAGTGCCCAGTAGGTTGGCCATAGGAGGAGCAGGCTGCCGATGGGGCGATCGACTCGCAGCAGTCGGGCGTAGTCTGCAAGGCGGGCCTGGATGTGATCTGGCACAGCATTGGGCAGCATAGGTCTGGTCCGTCCGGGATGATGTTGCTGAGGCTGAGCGGGGATTATAGCCAGCGGTGAGGTTCGGTTAAAAGAGCCGCTGCGTCAGGGGCAGAGCGTGGGCAGGAAATACTCCCCGACCAAGAGGCTATGATGACCGCTGAAAAAACGGGAGCGGCGGGCCGCCATTGGCTGATGACAATTAACCCGATGGCAAAGACCGGTCTCGAACGGTCCCCGCTGCCACTGTGGGTTGCTGAACAGATAGGTGCCGAGGGGACGGCGTCCAAGGTTGCGCAGGCGGCGTCCACGCCCTGATAGGGTTGCCAATGGAATGATCGTACGGGCAAGCACCCAGGGAGTGTTGTCGCCGTTCAGGCAGACCTCGCGGATCCAGGCGTTCTGGCGCACCGGAATACCCAGGGTATGGGCCTCCTCCACGGTGGGACGGGCAAAGCCCTCCTGGAGGATATCCACGTGAAAGTGCTCACGGCATCGGAGTTGAAGCGCCCGGGTGAGTGAGCCCTCCAACGTCAGCCAGTGGCTGAGCGGGCCATGGATGGCCGGTTTTTTCAAAGCGGCTGCCGAAAAAGAGCGGTACCAGTCCGTAGCGGGGGTGGCGATGGCGTTGTCACCTTCAAGCACGCTGGGTGCGTACCGGTCAAAGTCCCTTGACGGCATAAATTCCCGGGGCGTTGCGCCAATAACCTTTGTAATCCATGCCGTAGCCAAACAGGAAGCGGTCCTCAACTTCCAGACCGGTAAAGTCTGCCTTGAGGTCTGGTCTTGCCTTGCGATCGTGTTGTTTGTCGACCAGCACCGCCGTCAGGACCTCGCTGGCGCCATGGGCGAGGCAATAATCTGCAATGGCGCAGAGGGTCGTACCCTCGTCGAGGATGTCGTCAACGATCAGTACCGTGCGGCCATTCATGTTGGCTTCCGGCTGAAGTTTCCATTCCAGGATGCCACCGGTGGTTTCCTGGCGGTAGCGGGTGGCGTGAAGGTATTCCGCCTGCACGGGAAACGTCAGCCTTGGCAGTAGGTGGCCGGTGAGGATCAGGCCGCCATTCATCACGCAGAACAACAGGGGATTGGTGTTCTTGAGGCGCCCGGTGATCTCGTCTGCAAGGGACTGGATGGCAGCCTGTACCTGCTGTTCGCTCACCAGGCAGTCGGCCTCGGCCATTACCTGATTGAGTTCGGCGACGGTGTCGGTCATAGCACTGGGGTCCTATCGTAAAACGGCCGATTATACCGGAGGAGGCACGCTGAAGGGAGGGGCGTTTCCCGGTTCGCCTGATGGAAATTCTGGGGATTGGCAGAAAACCCGTTGAATAGCCGTCGGCGACGGCATTGGTCAATGCCGCAGCGGTGGGTATGATGGTTTCCCGGTATGAATAGTGCCAACTCGGTGCATGAAAGACTTGTGCGTATAATTGTCTGACAATTATTATCGCACTCCAATCAGTTTTGGAGGAATGACATGAAGAAGTGGCAGTGCGTTGTCTGTGGGTTTATTTACGATGAGGCGGAAGGTTGGCCGGAAGACGGTATCGAGCCTGGAACCGCCTGGGAAGACGTGCCAGAAGATTGGGAGTGCCCAGACTGCGGCGTGGGTAAGGAAGACTTCGAGATGATTGAGATCGGCTGATACGCCGGTACCGCTGAACAGGTTTGGAGAGCAGTAATGAACACAGACGCCCCTATCGTGATTGTGGGTACCGGACTGTCAGGCTATTCGCTGGCGAAGGAAATCCGTAAGCAGGACAAGGAAATACCGATCGTCATGATAACGGCGGACGATGGCTACAGTTACTCCAAGCCCATGCTTTCCACCGGCTTTACCAAAGGCAAAGAGGCCGATGAGCTGGCACAGGCGTCGTCGGATGCAATGGTGGAGCAACTGAACCTTCAGCTGCGCACATACACCACCGTGACCGGTATCGATCCGGACGCCCACGAACTTGTGCTGGGGGACGAACGGCTACGGTACGGCAAGCTGGTGTTGGCCTGGGGTGCTGATGTGATTCGCCTGTCCATTGCCGGTGACGGCCATGAGCGTGTCTTTTCCATCAACGACCTGATGGACTACCGTGCCTTTCGCAAGGCTTTGAAGGGCAAGAAGCGGGTGGCCATCATGGGCGCGGGCCTGATCGGTTGCGAGTTTGCCAACGACCTTCGTAACGGTGATGTTGATGTGGATGTGATCGCTCCCTCTGATGCCCTGATGCCGGGGCTGCTACCTCCGGCCGCTGCGGAAGCGGTACGGGATGGACTGGCGGGGCTGGGTGTCCGTTTTCATCTGGAAACGGTGGTGGAGCATATTGCCAACAGCGGGAATGGCGTTCGTCTGACCCTGGCCAATGGCGAGGAGCTGGACTCTGACCTGGTCATTTCCGCGGTCGGGCTGCGACCACGCACAGAACTGGCCGCTGCGGCGGGCCTGGAGACGCAGCGTGGCATTGTGGTCAACCGCGCCCTGGAGACATCAGCGCCCGACATCTACGCGCTGGGGGATTGCGCCGAAGTTGACGGCCACGTGTTGCTGTATGTGCTGCCGCTGATGGCCTGCGCGCGCGCGTTGGCAAAGACGTTGGTGAGTGAGCCCACCGAAGTGAAGTACGGCACCATGCCGGTCATGGTCAAGACTCCCTGCTGTCCAACGGCGGTGTGTCCGCCACCGGTGAATGCGTCGGGCAACTGGGAAGTGAGTGCAGACGGCCAGGATGTCCGCGCCCTGTTCAGGAGTGAGTCGGGAGAGGTTCTGGGTTTTGCGGTGACCGGTGGTTATGCGGTGGAGAAGCAGGCCCTGTCGAAGGAAGTGCCGCCGATTCATGGCTGATGGGCGAGATCAGGATTGCGAAAATCCCCAGCTTGCGGTAGAAACTCATTCGTGAGCTAACGATATTGACAGGAGCTGGCATGCTTGAAGTAACCAGAAAACTGGTGGATCTGCTGGATCTCTCCCCTATCGGTGATGACCATTTCCAGGGGGACAGTGAAGATCTCGGCTTTCCCAACGTGTTTGGCGGCCAGGTTCTGGGGCAGGCGCTGATGGCCGCCAGTCGCACGGTGGAAGGTCGCCTGCCACACTCGCTGCATGCCTACTTCCTGCGCCCTGGAAATCACAGTATGCCCATCGACTACGAGGTCCAGCGGGTTCGGGACGGTGGCAGTTTTTCCGTCAGACGCGTGATCGCACGTCAGGGTGGCAAGGAGATCCTGACCGGCTCCATGTCGTTTCAGGTGGCCGAGGAAGGCTTTGAGCATCAGTTGGACATGCCTTCAGCACCGGCTCCGGAAAGCCTCAAATCCGAGCAGGAGTACGGCGAGCTGCTGGCACCCCATGTGCCCGAACATCTCCGTGATACCTTGACCCGGGATCGCCCCATCGAAATCCGGCCTGTGGACCCGGTCAATCCATTGAAGCCGGAGCCGCGTCCGCCCTACAAGCAGAGCTGGTTCCGTACTCAGGGGCACCTGCCGGATGACCCGGTGTTGCACCGTTGCCTGCTGACCTACGCGTCAGACTTCTCCTTCCTGGGCACGTCACTGAACCCCCATGGCGTGTCGTTTATGAACAAGAAGATGCAGATCGCAAGCCTGGACCATTCCATCTGGTTTCATCGTGAGTTCCGTATGGACGAGTGGTTGCTCTACGACAAGGATAGCCCCAGTGCCTCTGACGGCCGCGGCTTTAATCGCGGCAACTTTTTTGACCGCCAGGGCCGGTTGGTGGCATCGACCACCCAGGAAGCCCTCATCCGTGAGCGGGGCTAGGTCAGCGGAGATCGTTAGCCAAGCTTGCGGTTTCTTTCATGATGTTTGTAGTCGCCCAGCCAGACGATGATGTCGTCGAACGGCAGTGGTGGCGTCAGGATATAGCCCTGTATCATGTCGCAGCCCATCTTTTCCAGTAGTTCCATTGTCTCTGTACTCTCCACACCCTCGGCTACAACGGCGTAGCCTAAGCTGTGGCACATCTCGATGGTGGTCTGGACAATGACGCGGTCACCAGCCTGGGACGTAAGGTCGGTGACCAGCGAGTGGTCGATCTTGATTTCGCTGGCGGGCAACCGCTTGATATACGACAGCGATGAGTAGCCGGAACCGAAGTCATCAATAGACAGTGGGATACCTGTGGTGTGCAGGGAATTGAGGGCGCGTAGGGAGTTGACCGGGTCCTGCATCATCGAGGTCTCGGTGACTTCCAGGATAATGGCCCCGCGATGAATGTGGTAGCTGCTCATCAGGCGCTGGACGTAGAGCGGGAAGTCTGGTTCCCGCAAATTGTTGGGGGAGATATTCACCGAGATATTGAGCGGGTAGCCCTTCTCCAGCAATCGCCCTCTCAGCTTCAGTGACTGTTCCAGTACCCAGCGTGTCAATGGCTTGATCAGCCCGGTCTGCTCGGCCAGGGCAATCAACTCGTCGGCGGGTATTGGCTTTTTCCGGTCGGGCCAGCGAATCAGCGCTTCGAGGCCGATCACCTCCCTGGTTGTCAGTGACAGTTTCGGCTGCAGGTACAGGGCCAGTTCATCGTGCTGAAGGGCATGTCGCAGTTCGGACACCAGAGTGAGGCGGTCAGCGCTGTAGGGATCCCGCGAAGGCTGATAAGCGGCCAGCCCACGGTCTCGGGCGTCGTCCGAGCCTTGCGCAATAAAGGCGCGCCGAATCAGGGTGTTGGTGTCGGTGGCGTGATCCGGATAGATCGCCGAACCAGTGTGCGGGGCCAGCGGTAACTGCATGCCCAGGTAGTCCAGCGGTTCACGGATCTCCTCAAGCGCACGGACAATGGCACGGGGTGTAGTCGAGATAACATCTGCTTCCACGACAAATCCGAAGGTGGCCGACTCCAGTGACGCCAGGTAGAAACTCTGTCGATCGGTAATCTCCACCGCACAGATACCGGGCAGTTCGCTGACGATGCTGTTAAAGCGCCGGGCGGCAAGCTCGAGCAGCCGGTCGGTATTGCGATGTCCAAGGGTTTTGGTGATGGCTGGAAGGTTGCTTAGGTGGATCACAGCAATGGAGAAGCGTTTGTCCGGCTCTCGATTGATCAGTTCGTTGATGGTCATTTCCAGGCAGGCGCGATTGGGCAATCCCGTTAACGGATTGTGCAGAGCTTGTTCGATCAGCCGCAGCTCTGCCGAACGCCTTGCCGCCATGGCGGTAATCTCTGCTTCGCGGGCACGAACCTTGTCTTCACGCTCCTGGTAGAGCCGGGCGGCCAGGGCAATGGTCAACAGGACGGCTTCGAGCGCGGAACCGATCTCGATGCCATAGGCTGTTACGAAGCTGTTGGGCACAAAACCGTACTTATTGGCGGCGGTGATGGCGCTGCCCAGGGTGAGCAGGCCCCAGGCAATGGTGTAGTAGCCAGCCTGGGGGTTGCCACGAATCCATTGCACGGGCCCCATGACGGTCAACAGTAGGCAACTGGGAATCGCCAGGGCAACCGTGAGCTTGCTGGCAATGCTGTAGTCGGTAATGAACGTCGTCACCGCCACCGCGATATTCACCAGCACCGTATACCATACAAGTTTGTCCATGCGCGGGTTGGTGGCGCGCAGGTTGAGGAAGGCGCGGGAGAATAACAGGGTGAATATCAATGCTATGGGCACGGTCAGCATCATTGCCTGGTTGTGCAGCCAGGGCGACTCTGGCCAGAGCAATTGATAGGTGCTGCCATTCAGGCTGCCAATAAACATCAGGTAGCTGAGGGTCGACAGCACGTACAACAGGTACATGCGCTCCCGCAGGGCCAGGAAGATGAACAGGTTGAAAACGATCACCATGATCAGGATGCCGTAATAGATCGCGTGCATCTGGTCTTCGATGGACGTGGCTTCAAAGTAGATTCGAGGGTCCCACAGCCTGACGGGGATCTGCATGGCGCCCTGAGTCCGAATCCGCAACAACACCTGGTAATCGTTTTGCGGATAGGTTTCGAAGGAAAACAGAAAGTTGCGGTGTTGAATCTGGCGCTGGGTAAAAGGTAAGCGATCGCCCGTTGATAGGCGTTGCCTGACGACACCATTCTCGATCAGGTAGAAGGTGATATCGTCGAGTTGCGGATAGCGTATCTCCAGTAGCTTGCGGTCACTGGATATGGCGGATATAGGAACGCGGAGCCACACGGTGTCGCGAATGTAGCCGAAGTTGGGGCTTTCGTCTTCCAGTGACTGCCACCGGTCGGAAGCAAGAGCTTCCCTGAGATCCATCTGTTCCGAAGGTGCCACCCGGATGTAGTCCATATCCGGTTCTGCAAAGCCGGGCGAAGCCGCGTTTGCCTGGGTTCCGAAAGCCATTATGACCAATGCGCCCGCCAGGGCGAACAACTGAGCAATATGGCGCACGTAGTACCGATCTTGTGGTGATTGTCTGGGCCAGTATGGCGTTAACTTCAGGGGTGCTCAAGACCGATATCGCCAGTTTCCGTGCGTACCTGTGTCAGGATTACAGTTGTTCAAGCCACTCCCGTACCCAGGGAATGGCTTCCATGTCCGGTTCGGTGGTTTCCAGGGCATCGATCCTTAGGGTGTCCCCCACTTTCCGGGCTGAAGTTTCGTATAAAGCCTCTTCCATCAGCTCACCGGCGCCACAGAACGTGTCACCGTAGGAACTGTCACCAAGCACAATTACTCCAAACGGACGTGCCGGTTGTTGGGGCAGGCGCTCCCGCAATCTCAGATAGAACGGCAGCAGGTTGGGAGGGAGCTCTCCCTGGCCGGTGGTTGATGTACACACCAGCAGTGGTTCGTCGTTCCCGGTGATGTCCTCCAGGTCGGGTTCCTCAAGGATCGTGATCCGATGCCCTTCCGGTTCCAGGGTTTTCTTCAAGGTACGTGCCGTCAGCAGGGCGCCACCATAAACGCTGCCGACCAGAATCCGGATTGAAGCCATGAATGGTCCTGTTGATTCGTAACGACAGCCATCTCGTGATGACTGTCTGCGTTGGGGCCCGATCATAGCTGTTGATGTGGTAAGGCTCAAGATCCGGCTCCGGAGGGGCTGGTATCCCTGGAGGAGGTTCGTACTCTGGGAGCAACGCGATTCCGCCCGTCTTCCTTGGCGTTGTATAGGTGGACGTCAGCCTGTTTCAGCAATTCATCCACTGAGCCGGTCTTGGCGATGGAGCATATGCCGGCGCTGATGGTGACGGGCATGCGCCTGCCACTGAATGAGAAATCAGCACAGGCGACTTCGGAACGGAGCCGTTCTGCGAGCGTGAGAGCCTGTAGCAGTGAGGTGTCCGGCAACAGGATCAGAAACTCCTCTCCACCCCAGCGGGCGGCCACATCCGTTTGGCGGGTAACGGTTTGCATCAATTCCGAGAAGGCCCGCAGTACGTAGTCGCCGGCGTCGTGTCCGTAGTCGTCGTTGATGCGCTTGAAGAGATCCAGGTCGATCAGAACGATGGAGAAATGGTGTCCGGAACGCCGGTACCTTGAGTACTCCTCGTTCAGCCGATGCTGCATGTCCCTGCGGTTGGACAGTCCCGTCAGTTCATCAGTGCGGGCCGCGTGTTGGTGGGCTCGGGCCATATCCATAAGCTCATTCCGTGCTTTCAGGCGACTGGCTTCCAGCACGAAACAAAGGATGGACTCAAAGGTCAGCGTCGCGAAGAAGCGGATCTTGAAGTCTGTGCTGTATTCGGCGGTCACCAACGGTAGTTCAGGGAACTGGAAAACCACAACCGCCAGCAGGCAGCAGAATAACAATACCGCTGTGCCGGTTTTCAGATCGGTCAGGTAAAACAGCAGCGGCGGGAACACGTAGAACCAGAGTGGGCCGGTGTTGCTCTCGCCACCGGTGATGATCAGGTATCCGAACAGCAGGCCGACAATGGAGATCATGCCAGCCTTCTGATGGCGGCGGTTGCGGGAACGGGCAAAGGACAGCATGTTCATTGCCACCAGTCCCGCAAAGAACCAGAGCGAGAAGGCGTGGTGAGTGTGGGTTGCAAACCACGCCTTGGCGCCAATGCCCAGCAGGAAGAGGATGGCCATGGCTGACAGACCGGTCAGCAGGCGGGAGACGCGTTCCTCCTCGCCTTCGTCGGCTACTTGTTGGCTGGTATCGGGGAGTCTGGTCATGACACTTTTTGTTGTTGTCGATTTGTTGTTGGTGCTTTGTCCAGACTGCGTGAGCCGGGATAGTGAATCAGATTAGTCGAAGCGGGAAATCTGTACAGCGACTTTGGTCAAGCAATCATCATTATGACCGTTATGTTTCAATTTCATGGCAAAAAATTTATAGTTGCCGCCGTAAGTACTGTGAAACTGTAGCTTCCCGTATCCTCCCTGTTGCGAGACCTGACGTATTATGGCCGGCAAAAACGGATTCCTCGATACTCTCCTGACCAGCCCTTCGACCGAACGTTATCGTGTCGGCTTCAGCTTCCTGTTCCTGCTCTGCATATTTTTAGCGGTGGGACAGATCAGCGATGGCATGCCCAACAATATGTTGCTGATGGCAGCCGCAGTCATTGGCGGCTATATGGCCATCAATATCGGCGCGAACGACGTCGCCAACAACGTAGGCCCCGCCGTGGGGTCCGGGGCGCTGTCGCTGGGTGGTGCAGTCCTGATTGCCGCCGTGTTTGAGGCTGGAGGTGCCATCATCGCCGGTGGCGACGTGGTCTCTACCATCAAAGGGGGCATTATTGCCGCTGAAAGGCTCGATGATGTCAGTGCCTTCGTGTGGCTGATGACAGCCGCGCTTCTTGCCGGCGCGCTGTGGCTGAACCTGGCCACCTGGATGGGTGCTCCGGTGTCCACTACCCACTCCATTGTCGGGGGCGTTCTTGGGGCCGGAATTGCCGCCGGCGGCTGGGGCATTGCCGACTGGGCCGTCATGGCCAAAATTGTCGCCAGTTGGGTGATTTCCCCCGTAATGGGTGGCGTGCTGGCGGCGCTGTTCCTGTATGCCATCAAGAAGACCGTGCTGTATCGCAAGAACGTGGTGCCGGCGGCAAGAATCTTCGTGCCCTGGCTGGTGGCGATCATGGCCTGGGCCTTTGGCACCTATTTGATGGTGAAGGGGGTCAAGAAGGTCGTTGAAGTAGACTTCCTGGGGGCTTCTCTGGTTGGTCTGGGGCTTGCCGCGGTCATTTTCTTCCTGATGCGGGTTCTGGTCGGCCGCCGTGCCGCAACCATGGAAAACAGCTCTGCCGGAGTGAATACCCTGTTTACCTGGCCGCTTATATTTGCCGCGGCATTACTCAGTTTCGCCCATGGGGCGAACGATGTGGCCAATGCCATCGGCCCGCTGGCGGCCATTAACGATGCACTGTCGGCTGGTGCAGTGGTCACCGCAGCGTCCATTCCTTTGTGGGTAATGCTGGTTGGTGCCCTTGGTCTGGCCGTTGGTCTGATGCTGTTCGGCCCACGCCTGATCAAGACCGTGGGGACTGAGATCACAGAGCTGGATAAAACCCGGGCGTTCTGTATCGCCCTGTCGGCGGCGCTTACCGTCATCATCGCCTCCCAGTTGGGGCTCCCGGTCAGTTCCAC